>Ga0307372_10006983_pt1 | contig 16333 bp, 21 predicted proteins | sample OX1MG_FD_202533 | JGI IMG/M metagenome (GOLD analysis project Ga0307372, IMG submission 202533) | Soil microbial communities from Risofladan, Vaasa, Finland - OX-1 | ecosystem: Environmental > Terrestrial > Soil > Coastal area > Acid sulfate soil | place: Finland: Risofladan, Vaasa | collected... | reverse complement strand
CTGCGCGCGTTGACCGCGAAAGTCGCCACGGCGGTTTGGCCCGCGCCGCTCAAATGGCCGGCATATAGAAACTTGCGGTCCGGACTCGGCGCCAGAACGATCGAACGGCCGACCTGCGCGGGGCGCTGCACTGCGACGGTCCCCAGCAACGCCATGGCGCCGTCCGCGCGTAGGTCGAAAACGGTAAGATCCTGCGTATCCGCATTGGCGACATAGACGACGGCCGCGGTGGCGGAGGCGCCGCTCATGGCCGCTACCCGCGCTTGCGCGCGGTGACTTCGATTTCTATGCGCATACGCGGATCCGCGAGTCCCGCGCGAAACATGGTCGCGGCAGGACGTATTTCGCGAAAATGCCGGCGGAGAATCGGCCAACACTCGGCAAAATCGGCGCTCTCGCTCAATATATAAGTCGCGCGCACGACATCGGCGAGTTCACAGTCCGCCTGCTTCAACGCCGCCTCGATATTGCGCAGGCATTGTTCGGTTTGCTCGGCAAGACCGTCGGCAATCGACATGGTCGTATAATCGAACCCGGTCGTACCGGAGACGAACACCCAGTCGCCGTCGACGACGGCCCGCGAATAGCCGATCTCTCGTTCGAAGGATGAACCGGAGCTGATCAGACGGCGCGTCATCGGCGATCCCTCGACTTGAGCGGGAACCACACGGTCCGCAACTGCTGGGGTCGACGTGGAGAATACCACGCGGACCGCGGCGGCCGGCGGCGGCCGGCTACGCCGAATCAGGGCCGCCCGCTCTGGCGTCGCACGACCGACCACGCAGCCAATTTCCTCGCATAGGGTATCGACGCATACGCCGGGCTCGTCGATGGCAAGCGCAGTAGCGCGATACGCCGCGGACCGACTGCAAGTGCGGGACGCACGCAGCGATTGTACAGCACCTCGGCGACGGCGCCGTTGAAAGCGATCAACTCTATGTGCCGATGCGCCGAAAAGAACGTCGGGAAATCGTTGGCGACGACGCTCATCGCATCGATCGCCGAATCGAGACTGCCGCGACGCTCGGCGGACGCGCACACGTCCCATACGGCGATGCGCCGCTCGATCAACCGCCGGCCGCGCTCCGGGTAGGGCAACTGCGGTCCGGCGCCGAACAAATCGCCCATGATGCGCCAGAACGCGTTGCGCGATTGTGCGTAATATTCCCCGCGCAACAGCGATATCCGGCCCGGCAACGTTCCCAATATCAGCACCCGCGCCGCATCGCCAGAAATGGGTTCGAACCCGCAGGAAACGCCGGTCACCGCGCTGCCTTGGGCGCTGGACACCGTAAGAACCCCTCGTGCCCTCATGCGAACCTAGAAAAGGAACGGCACCAGCGCCGCGACGCGCTTGGCGTAGTCGTCGTAGGCGGCGCCGAAGGTGCGCCGCATTCCGCCTTCCTCGATATACACCCTGCGCCAAATCGCCAGCGACGCGAGGATGACGGCCACCAAGCCGCGCCAGCTGCCGGTCGCGAGCGCGGAACCGATGAAGCCCAGCAATATTCCGCTGTAGATCGGGTGGCGCACGATGCGGTAGGGGCCGCGGGTGATCAACTCGTGATCCACCTTGATCGTGATCGTTCCGCTCCAATTGCGGCCGAGATTCCTACGCGCCCAGACGGCGAATGACAGACCGGCGGCAGTCAATGCTGCGCCGATCCAATAGGCGACACTGGCGGCCGGCGCGCTGCGCGCGGCGATGCCCTTGACGTGCATGCCGCCGGGCGACAAGAACAGAAATGCGATCACCAGCGGCGCCCCGTGCAGCAGCCTGGAAGCCGTCGATTCACGCCAAAGGTTTGCCTTGACGTTGCGCGCAGTCAGCCACCAATAGAGCGCCCAGCAAAGCCAGGTCGCCGGAATCAAATCGCGAAAAATCAAGGCGGTTCGCCGAGACGATGCGCGAGCTGTTGCAGCACGAGCGGCCAGGATTCCCGATGGCGGTCTCGCGCGGATGCGGTGGGAAAGCCGGCGTGATGCAGGCGCAGGACGGAGCCCTCGCCTCGCAGATGCAATTCGACGGTGACGATCGTTTCGGCGCCCTCCGTACCGTTGGCGCCGGTCATCCATGTCAACTGTACGAGTCGATCCGGAATGATTTGCAGAAACCGGCCGTAGTGCGGGTGACGTTGGATCTCGGTTGCAGCCTCCGCCCACTGCTCCGTCTCGAAGAAAAAAGGGGCGTTCACTTCCGGCCGCATGGCCACCGAACCCGGCGCCGCGAGCCATCCATCGAGACCCTGCGTCCATGCACGAAACAGGGCCGCAGCCGGCGAACGGAATTCACGCTCCACCGTCAATTCGAACGGCCGGCGCGACAGATCGGGATATCGCGCTGCATGCGTCGTCAGCACTTTGACCATAAACATTTCCGCGAGCTGGACGGGCGGCGCGCAACCGCGCAACCAGCGGCCCCTCGGCCGCGTGATTTCGTCGCAGACCGGCAGGTTGAGCAGTGGCTTCCTGGGCCACACAGTAACCTTTCGATCTTGCACGGCAAGCGGTCAAACTGCACCTGCGGTCCATGGGTGTCAAGCAGTAACCGCCCACCGGCACCGGCAGATCCCGCCTTCTTGTAACATGCGGCGGTCCGCAAATTGCGCCGCGGACGCCCAACCATCCATGGTGCGAGCCAAGAGATGATGAAATGTGCGCCTGCATGTTCTTCGGCCGATCCTCCGCGGCAAACGCGGCGATGCATGTCGCTGCGGCGAATTCCGCCGACGCGACCGCATCGACGCCGGGGCCGCCGTAGATGTGCCTGATTCTCGTTGCCTGGCGGGTGCATCCGGAGTATCCGTGCATCGTCGCCGCCAATCGCGACGAATTCCACGCGCGCCGGACCGCCGCCGCACATTGGTGGCCGGATAAGCCGCTGATCCTCGGCGGCCGGGATCTTGCCGCGGGCGGCACGTGGCTGGGAATAACCCGCACCGGGCGCTTCGCCGCGCTGACCAATTTCCGTGGGGCCGAGCCGCAACGGAGCGGCGCACCGAGCCGCGGCGCGCTGGTGACGCACATGCTGGATTCGAACGGCACGGTGACGGACGAATTGGCATATTTGCGGCGCGTGGGCCCGGACTATAGCGGCTTCAATGTGATCGTTTGCGACCGCGAGCGGCTCGGAGTCTACGAAAGCGTCCGCGGCGATGGCCGAGCGCTTGCGGCGGGCATCTACGGATTGTCGAATCACCTGCTCGACACGCCCTGGCCCAAAGTACAAAAGGCGAAGTCCAAGCTCGAGGCCGCGCTTTTCGATGTGACCGACGCGACTTCGTTGCTCGAGTTGTTGCGCGACGACCGCCCGGCGCCGGATGAGCAGTTGCCTAGAACCGGAGTAAGCGTCGATTGGGAGCGGTTGCTGTCGAGCGCTTTCGTGCGTGCCGCGGATTACGGGACCCGCTGCTCGACGGTCGTGCGCATCGATCGGCACGGCACGGCGTTTTTTGACGAGTGGTCCTGGGACGCCGCTGGCGCGACATTGGACCGGGTCAGCGTGCAGTTCCAGCTGCTCGCCGCACGTTGAGCCCATGCTCCCGCCGCGCGCCGCGCAGGCGGCCATCGAAACCGCTCACGCGTTGGCCGGCGTCGCCGCCGGCAAATCGTTGGTTGCATCGACGGCGACGAAAACACAACAATTCGCGCGCTCCGCCAACGACGTCCGTTGCGGCCCGGACCACCAAAACCCGCCCGCGGGCTGCGGATAATGGCCGAGGACGATGAGGTCGATGTCCAATTTCTTGGCGTAGGCGAGAATGACGTCGATCGTGTTGCCGTTCGCCAGATATCCTTCCGCGGCGACGCCGCGCTGACGCAGCCATTCGATGGACTCATCCAGCAATTTGCGATTTTCGCGCTTGTCGCCCGCGAGGCACGACTGGCCTATGGCGCCCGCGACGATGACCGGATCGACGACGCTGGTCGGAACGATCGACAAGACGTGAACTTTCGCGCCGACGAGAATCGCAAGTTCGGCGCCGCGCCTGAGGGCGCGGCGTCCAACCGCAGAGCCGTCGTAGCAGAGTAAAACCCGCTTAAACATAGTGCTCCGTGCATCCGATCGCTAAAACTATCACGCTGCGGGCGCGGATACCAAGCGCCACCGCCGCAAGAGGCGCGTACCTGCGGATGCTTCGCGGCCTGCCGGCCGGCGTTGCGCGCTCGCCGTGAAGAATGCCCGCGAACTGAAAATCACGGCGTTCGGCGACGTTGGCGCCGCGGCGGTGGACAGTTGCGTGGAGGAGCGAAACTGAAGATGAGCCGGGCGCGGAAGGCTATTCCGTCGGTCGCCGGCTGCCGCTATACTGTCCGCCAATAAGAGCTTCCATTGCTATTTTCAGCGAGTCGTCGTGTCCAAAGCCGAATCCTCAGATACGCATTTCTTCAATTCTTTCAGCGTAGTGCTCGGTATCTTGATCTTTATCGCGATCGTCCTGTTCGCGTTCGCCCGCTCGCTTGGCCGCGTGCAATTGCAAGATCAGATGACCCAGGCCTTGCAGATCGGCGCGGTGCAGCGAAACATCGCGCCGCCGGCGCGTGTCGCGATCGCCGGGCAAGATAATTCGGCGTTGATCGCCGCCGCACCCAGCAGCGCGGCGCCTGCGCAAAGCATTCCGAAGAGCGGCAAGGATGCTTTCGAGCAGATCTGCTCGGCGTGCCATTCCTTGGGCCTGAACGGCGCGCCGAAAATCGGCGATCATGCGGCATGGGGTCCGCGCATCGCGCAGGGTAAGGCGGTGCTGTACGAGCATGCGCTGCACGGCAAAGGCCTCATGCCGGCGCGCGGCGGTACCACCTGGCCGGACGCGACCATACGGGCGGCGGTCGATTACATGGTGTCGCTCAACCAATAGGCTTGTCGAGCGCGCGCAGCTGAATCGCTTCGCCGACGTGCGCCGCTTCGATGTGCTCTTTATCGGCGAGATCGGCGCAGGTTCGCGCGACTTTCAGGACTCGATGGTGGGCGCGTGCCGATAAGCCGAGCCGGCAGATTGCCCGCGACAGCAGCGCGCTCGACGCTCCGTCGAGGCTGCAAATTCCCGAAACTTCGCCCGCCGTCAAGCGCGCGTTGAGTTTTCCCTGGCGTTCGAATTGTCGGCGGCGCGCGGCGGCGACGCGCAGCGCCACGGCCGCACTCGTCTCCGCGTCCCCGCCGGCTCGCGAGAGCATCTGTTCGACCGGCAGCGCCTGGATTTCCAGGTGGATGTCGATGCGGTCGATCAACGGCCCGGAAATTCGACGACGGTAGCGGTCAACCTGCTGTGCGCTGCAGCGGCAGCGTCCGCGGGGATCGCCGTGATAGCCGCAGGGGCAGGGATTCATCGCGGCGACCAGTTGAAATCGCGCCGGCCACTCGTAACAGCGTTTCGCCCGTGACAAAGCGACCACGCCGCTCTCGAGCGGCTCGCGCAGCGCCTCGAGCGCGTTGCGCGCAAATTCCGGGAATTCGTCGAGGAACAACACGCCGCGGTGCGCGAGCGAAATTTCGCCCGGACGAAAACCGCCGCCGCCGATCAGCGCGGCAACAGAAGCGGTATGGTGAGGATTGCGGAACGGCCGCTTGGCGTCCGCCGAGGGCCGCCGGCCCGACGCCGATTCGACGCTCGCCACCTCGAGGGCCTCCTGATCGCAAAGCGCGGGCAGCAGTCCCGGCAAGCGTTGCGCGAGCAGGGTTTTCCCCGCGCCCGGCGGCCCGATCAGCAGCAGGCCATGCTCGCCGGCCGCGGCGATCTCGAGCGCGCGCTTGGCCCCGAATTGGCCGCGCACCTCGGCCAGGTCGAGCGGCGCGATGCAATCCCGCCGTGCGATCGGTGCGGCGGCCGGCAGCGCCGCGCCGCCGCGTAGCGCAGTGCAAATTTGCAGCAGGTGCTCGGCAATGCGAATTTGCGGCGCCCGCGCGAGACCCGCCTCCAACGCGTTGGCCGCCGGCACGATCAATTCGCGCCCCTCCGCTGCGCCGGCGACCAGCGCCGGCAGCAGCTTTGCGGTTTCGCGCAATTCGCCGCCCAATGACAGCTCACCGTAGAACTCGCGCCCGCGCGGCGCATCGCGCGGCAGCTGGCCGCTTGCGGTCAAAATGCCGACCGCGATCGGCAAATCGAATCGGCCACCCTCCTTCGGCAAATCGGCAGGTGCAAGATTGACGGTGATGCGGCCGCTCGGAAAGGCGAGTCCGGCCGTGGCGAGCGCCGATCGGACCCGCTCCTTGCTTTCGCGCACGACTGCTTCCGGCAGACCGACGATCGCGAACGCCGGGAGACCTGAGCCCAAATGCACTTCGACGCGCACCAGCGGCGCCGCGAGGCCTTGCGGGGCGCGGCTCAGTGCGGTGCTGACGGCGCTGCGTGTATCCACCTGGCCGCTCCTTGGCCGCAATATCCCCGCCCGACGAGGGCGGCTATTGCACCGGCAGCTTCGCTTCCAATTCCTTGAGCCGTGCTTCCATCGCCGCCAACTGCTGCTGAGTGCGCAGCAGCAAAGCGGCCTGTACGTCGAACTCCTGGCGGTTGACCAGCTCGAGCTTGCTCAAACTAGCCTGCAGGATCGCTTTGAAATTGCTCTCGATGTCGCGCCCGAACGCCCGTATCGGCTGGGGCACCGCCTCGGCAAGGCGGCGCGCGAGTTCGTCGAGTGCGGTGGAATTGATAAAGCTCATCGTAACCTCCGGCCAATCGCGATCGATCGCTCCTCGATAGCGCAGCAGCGCACGGAGAGCGCGCCAGGCCGGTGCGTGAATTGGCCGGGCAAATGGCCTAAGCCGTTGATTCGCGCCGACCGGCGGTAATGGCATGCAATCTGCATGACGTTGCTCAATAGTACCCGGAAAAGGCGCCGAGGCGGCACGATTAATACGGTGCGAACGCGCAATAAGGGATGAAGCTGATCACCGCGATCATCAAGCCGTTCAAGTTGGACGAGGTCCGGCAAGCCGTAGCGGATATCGGCATTCACGGCGTGACGGTTTCCGAAGTTCATGGCTACGGGCGGCAACGCGGCCATACCGAGGTCTATCGAGGCGCCCGCTACGGTGTCGACTTCCTACCGAAGGCGAAGGTGGAACTGGCGGTGGACGATTCGATTGCCGAGCAAGTGATGGAGGCGGTTTGCAACGTGGCGAGAACCGGCAAAGCCGGCGACGGCAAGATCTGGGTGCTGAATTTAGAGCAGGCGATTCGCGTGCGCACCGGGGAAACCGGGCCCGCGGCCATATAGCGGTTTAATCGTTTAGGAGCATCTCGCGCCGGCAAGCCAGCCAACTCCCCCGTCGGCGCGATATCCCGGCGGCGAGGGTGCCTTGAATGAAGACCCTCGCCGTTTTTTGTCCGTGTACAGCCGGCGCGAGATGCTGTGCTCTTATACCGTACGGAAATGCATTACTCTATGCTGTTATGCAGCAATTCGAGTACTTTTTTCATTGCTACACTGTTTGATCAACGCAATCGAAGGAGTGGTTTTAAATGAAAATGGTCGTTGCCATCATCAAGCCTTTCAAGCTCGACGAGGTACGGGCGGCGCTCGCCGAGGTCGGCGTACAGGGCATTACCGTGACCGAGATCAAAGGTTTTGGCCGCCAAAAGGGCCACACTGAACTTTATCGAGGCGCGGAATATGTCGTCGATTTCCTGCCCAAGGTGAAGCTCGAACTGGCGGTGGACGACGACCAGGTCGATCGGGTCGTGGAGGCTATAATTCAATCGGCGCGCACGGGCAAGATAGGTGACGGTAAGATATTCATCTCGCAACTCGGACAGGCGGTGCGCATCCGCACCGGCGAGTCCGGCTCGCGGGCTTTGTAGGGATTCATCGAGGGACGGAACATGAAACGCGTTCTGTTGTGTGCAGTTCTGCTCGCCTGGTCCGGCATGGCTTCGGCCGTCGTCTACAAGTGGACCGACGCCCACGGCACCGTCCAATACGGCGACCAACCGCCTGACGGAGTGAATGCGCAAATCGTGCGCCTGCTGGGCACTCAACATGTGAACGTGCCGGCGCCGTCCACGCATACCGCGAGCGCGCTGGTCGACCAGGCGCTTGCCGACGAACAGAAACAGCAGGAGCAACAAGCCGTCCAAGAAGACGTCGCCGCCGCTCGCAAGAAGCAGTGCGCCGACGCCCAGACCCGCTACAAGCAGTTGATCGAGGGCCGCCACCTTTTCAAGCTGGGCCCGAAGGGCGAGCGGATCTACCTCACGTCGGCTGAAATCGACGCCGCCAGACTCAGCGCCAAGAGCAACGTCGACAGCCTCTGCAACAACAATAGCTCGGCGTCCTGATTCCAAAGCCTTGGCCGCCCGCGCGGCGGCGCACCCCGCCCCTGTTGCGCCCGCCACGAGCGCGCTTTGCCGCTCGGCGCGCAAAGCCTTAGGCTACGCGCTCTTCAAGACCATTCAGCGGGGATTGGATCGCGATGCGTACAGGCTTCATCGGATTGGGTGCAATGGGCGCGCCGATGGCGCGCAATCTGCACGGCGCTGGGCTGCTCACGGGACTTTGGAACCGCACGCCGCAAAAGGCGTCGGCGCTCGCCGCCGAACTGCAGTGCGCCGCCTTCGCGAACCCGGCCGCGCTCGGCGCCGCCAACGATGCCGTCGTCATCTGCGTCTCGGCCGACGAGGATCTGCGGGCGGTGATCGACGCCCTGCGCCCGGGCCTCGCCGCCGACAAGATCGTCATCGATTGCTCGACGGTGAGCGCCGCCACGGCGCGTGAAATGTACGCGAGACTCGCGGCGCTCGGCGTCGGCTTTCTCGATTGCCCGGTCAGCGGCGGCGTTGAGGGTGCGCGGCTCGCGTCGCTCGCAATCATGGCCGGCGGCGACCCGGCGGTATTTTCACGCGCGCTGCCGCTGCTCGAGAAACTCGGCCGCAAGATCGCCTACCTCGGCCCGAGCGGCGCCGGCCAGGCGGCCAAGGCCACGAACCAGATCATGTGCGCCGGCATCATCCAGGCGGTCGCCGAAGCCATGGCGTTCGCCAAGGCCGAGGGCCTGCCGCTCGATCGGCTGATCGATACGCTCGGCCAGGGTGCGGGCTCCAGCTGGTACTTCGTGAACCGCGCGCCGTTCATGGCGCGGATGGACTTCCCGGCGGGCTTTCGCGTGCGCCTGCATGACAAAGATCTGCAAATTTGCAGAGAAATGGCCGCCGCGCACGGCGCGCGCCTGCCGGTCGTCGAATCGACGATCGCGCAATACGCCGAGCTGATCCGCCAGGGTCACGGCGACGAGGACATCTCGACGATCTACCGGCTGAAGTCCGCGTTGTTCACCGGCGAGCGCTGCGCGCCTGGTTGAGCGGCGCAGTGAGTTCCCAGGTGCTGCGCATCGCAACCCGCAAGAGCCAGCTCGCGCTGTGGCAGGCCGAACACGTGGCGGCGCTGCTGCGCGGTGCGCACGGCGGACTTGCCGTCGAACTCAAGCCGATGTCGACGAGGGGCGATCTGAACCTCGATCGAAGCCTCGCGGCGATCGGCGGCAAAGGGCTTTTCATCAAGGAACTCGAAACCGCTCTCGCGGATCGAGGCGCCGATATCGCCGTGCATTCGATGAAGGACGTGCCGGCCGACCTAGCCGAAGGGTTCCTGATCGGCGCGGTTCTGGAACGCGCCGATCCGCGCGATGCGTTGGTCTCGGCGCATTTTCGAGACCTCGCCGACCTGCCGCGCGGCGCGCGCGTCGGCACCTCGAGCCTGCGCCGCCGGGCGCAGCTGCTCGCCGTCCGAGCGGATCTGCAGATCGAGGCATTGCGCGGCAACGTCGGCTCGCGCTTGCGCCGCTTGGACGACGGCGCGCTGGATGCGATCGTGCTGGCTTCCGCGGGTCTCGCGCGGCTCGGATTGCAGTCGCGGATCTCCTCGCATCTCGAGCCGCGGGTCTCGTTGCCGGCGGTCGGCCAAGGCGTGATCGGCGTCGAGTGCCGCGCCGACGACGGCGAAACGCTGTCGCGCCTGACGGCTCTGGAACACGCGCCGACGCGCATCGCGCTGAACGCGGAGCGCGCGTTTTCCCGCCGCCTGGGCGGCAGCTGTCAATCGCCGATCGCCGCCCACGCGCAACTGGCCGGCGATCGGCTGCTGCTCGAGGGGCTGGTCGCGGAACCCGACGGTTCGCGTCTGTTGCGCGACTCGCTCGCCGGCCCCGCCGTCGACGCGGCGGCGATCGGTGAACGCCTGGCCGAGAGGCTTTTGGCCGCGGGTGCCGGCCTCCTGCTCGACCGGCTGCGCGCGGAGTGAAGGCATGCAGCCGCTGCAGGGTCTCGGCGTCCTGGTCACTCGTCCCGAGCACCAGGCCATGGCGTTGTGCCGCCTGCTCGAGGCCGCCGGCGCACGCGCCTATCGCCTGCCGGCCATCGTCATCGATTCGAACGGCTCGCGCCGGGAATTGGCGGCTCGCCTCGGCGCGCTGCAGGCTTATGATTTTATCGTGTTCGTCAGCGCCAATGCCGTCCGCTTCGGCGCCGCGCTGCTGCAGCAACAACGCGAATTGACGCTCGCGGCGGTCGGTCCCGCGACCGCCCGCGCGCTCAATCAGGCCGGCTACCGCGTGGCGATTGTGCCGGTCGGCGGCTTCGATTCGGAGAGCCTGCTCGCCGATCCGCGGCTGCAGCAATTGGCCGGCCGGCGGATCTTGCTCGTCAAAGGATGCGGCGGACGCGAATTTCTCGAAGCGGAATTTTCGCGGCGCGGCGCGGCGGTCGAGTCGGCCGAAGTGTATCGGCGGGTAGCGGCGGCGCCGGACGCCGCGCAGCTGCAAGCGCTGACGGAGCGCTTCGATGCCGGCGAAATACACGTCATCACGGCGACCAGCCGGGAAATTGCCGAAGCGCTGCTGGGGTTTGCGACCCCCGCGCTGCGCGCGCATTTCGATCGAGTCCATTGGATCGTGCCGAGCGGACGCATCGCCTCGGCCGTGCGCCTGCAGGGCGTCGGCGCCGCGCTGCTGCGGGCGGCCTCGGCGGACGATCAGGATTTGCTGGCCGAACTGCTGCGCTGGCGATCGAGCACATCGGCGGCGTAGTCGAAGGAATCGAAAAACAGCCGCGACGCACGCGCGCCGCGCAGGCCAAACTCGCTGCGCACCGCCGCGATCATCGCCGGCGGACCGCTTGCGTAGATATCGAAATCCTCGAGGCGCCCGCAGTCCTGCAACGCCGCTTCGTGCACCAAACCGCGCCTGCCGGTCCACGCGGCGGACGGCTCCGAAAGCACCGGCACGTAGCGCAGGCGGCGCGCGCGGCGCAGCATATGGCCGATCGCCGCGTCGGCGTAAAGATCGCGCTCCGCGCGTACGCCCCAATACAGACTCATCTCGCGTTCGACGCCGCGATCGACGAGGTGGCGCAGGATGCTGTTGAGCGGCGCATACCCCGTGCCGCCGCCGACAAGCAGCAGCGGCGCGGCGCTGTGCTCCGGCGGCCGATAGTAAAACCGCCCCAGCGGCCCCTCGATCTCAAGCAGCGCGCCGCACGCCTCGGCGCCGAAGACCCGCTCGGTGAATGCACCCCCGTCGACGCGGCGTACGTGCAATTCGAGGAATCTCGAGTCGTGCGGCGGCGAGGCGATCGAAAAGCTGCGCCGCCTGCCGCCGGCCAGCAGGACATCCACATATTGCCCCGGCTCGAATTGAAAATCCTCGGCCGCGGGCCGCCGCAGATGCACGGCCATGACGTCGTGCGCCACGAGCTCCAGGCGCTCGATACGGCACGGCAAGCGCTTTATCACGGCTTCGTCCGCAAAGCGCGTCTCCTGAATCTCTATTTCAAGCTCGCTTTGCGCGCGCGCCTGGCACAAGAGGATGTAACCTGCGGCGATTTCCGCGGCGCTGAGTCCGAGCGGCGGCCCCTGTGGGTAGGCGATGGCGCCGCGCACGAGACGCGCGCGGCAGGAACCGCAATTGCCGCTCCTGCAGCTGTGCGCGAGTGCGAGCCCGGCGTCCAAGGCCGCGTCGAGCACGGACCGGTCCGCCGCGGCGCTGAACGACCGCTCGGATTTGGATAGACAGACCCGCATAGGTTTCCCTCGAGCCGCGCACGATATCATGCGCAGCGTCCCGATCGCCGCTTGCGGCCGCAGCGGCCGCGACGAGCCCTCAGGGCTGACTCGGCTGACTGCGCTTGCTGTCCAACCAATCGCAGATCGGCTGCCACTGTTTCCAGTCCGGCCACGCCATATATTCGGGAAGCTCGAGGATTCCCATGCCGCGCGCATAGGCGCGCACGTAGTTCTGCGCCTCGCGCAGGCAGCCCAAATACGGCACCTTGAGATGGCCGAGATAGCGGTCCAGTTCCTCGTAGATAAGCGTGTTTTCACGGACTCGATTGGCGATGACCGCGAGCCGCGCCTGTTTGCGGGAGACCTTGCCGATCTCCAGAAGATCCGCCATGAAGTGGCCGCAGGCCTTGATGTCGATGTTGGAAGGCAGCACCGGCACGATGATCGTTTCGGCGCGGCGTACCAATTCATTGAGCTCCGTGCCGTAGACCCGCGCCGGCGCGTCGATGATGAGGATATCGGTGTTGCGGCTGACGTTGCGGATGCCCTCGTCGAAGGCGGCGACGCCGCTGATCGCCGGCAGTTCCGCCGGCCGCTCGGCCAACCAATCGAGGCTCGAGCGCTGCGTATCGTAATCGGCGATGCACGTGGTTTGCCCCTCGCGCGCGAAAAATACCGCCAAATTGGTCGCGATCGTGCTTTTGCCGCAGCCACCCTTTGCGTTGAGTACCATGATGTGCCGCATTTTTTTCCGCCTTGGTTGTTCATCGGTAAGGTAAGACCGGCGCGCCGAATTCGCAACCCCCGCGGCGCGCGAAATCGCCGCAAAGCAAGCTCGCCGGCGCGGGAGGCATCGGCTATGCTGCCGGCATGCGCATCGAGTTCTTGAAGATGCAGGCTCTCGGCAACGATTTCTTGGTATTCGACGCTCCATCGGTCTGCGCCGAACGACCCGTGGATGCGCGGCGGCTGCGCGCCCTTGCGGATCGGCACACCGGCGTCGGCTTCGATCAGGCGCTGATGCTGGAGCCGCCCCGCGACGGCGGCGCCCGCGTCTTTTATCGGGTATTCAATGCCGACGGCAGCGAGGCCGAACAATGCGGCAACGGCGCCCGCTGCATCGCCGCGCTGCTGTACGCGAGAGATCCCGGGCTCGGCCGCGAAATTTCCATGCAGAGCCCGGGCGGCGCGGTGCACGCCCGCGTCCTCGGCGACGATCTCGTTGCCGTCGACATGGGCGTGCCGAATTTCGATCCGCGCTCCTTGCCGCTGGACGCGCCGCAGGAAGCGCCGCTGTATTCATTGCAAGTGGACGGCGACTACGTCCAATTCGGCGCGGTCTCGATGGGCAACCCGCACGCCGTATTGCAGGTCGCTGACGTACGCGCCGCGCCGCTGGAGCGCCTCGGCGCGGCGATCGAGCGGCATCCGAGTTTTCCAAAGCGCGTGAACGTCGGCTTCATGCAGTTGCTTGATCGCAGACATATCCGCCTGCGGGTATTCGAGCGCGGCGTCGGCGAAACCCTCGCCTGCGGCACCGGCGCTTGCGCCGCGGTGGCGGTCGGGCGGCGGCACGGCGCATTGGACGCCGAGGTCGACGTCGAATTGCGCGGCGGCCGCGCGCAGGTCGCCTGGCCGGGAGGCGAACAGCCGCTGTGGTTGACCGGCCCGGCGATCACCGTGTTCGCGGGATCGATCGAGATATGATGCCTATTTGCACCGGGAGCGAAAGCCAATGACGACCAGCTCTGCGCGCGGCCTGAAGGAAGCACCCCTGACGGACGCCAAGGTCGCGGAATATCTGCAGACCTATCCGGACTTCTTCGAACGCAATGCGGCCCTGCTCGCCAAGCTGCGCCTACCGCACTTGCGCGATGCCGCAGCGACCGTCAGTCTGGTAGAACGCCAGGTCGAGGTGCTGCGCGAGCGCAATCAGTCGCTCGAGCGCAAACTGAAGGAATTGCTGGACGTCGCCCGCGCCAACGACGGCCTCGCCGAACGCATCCACCGGTTGTGTCGGCGCCTGATAGGCGCGCGCGATCTGCGGGATACCGTCAACGCCATCGAAACCTCCCTGCGCGAAGATTTCGATGCAATGCACTCGGTGTTGGTGCTGTTCCTGCCGGAGGCGCGCGCGCTGCAGCCGCTTGCCGCGCGATTCTTGCGCATCGACGACGCCGGCAGCGCGGACATCAAGACTTTCGAATCTCTGCTGCAATCCGCCAAACCCCGCTGCGGGCAGATCCGCGATTCGCAGCGCGATTATCTGTTCGGCAAGGACACGGTCGAAATCGGCTCGGTCGCCTTGACGCCGCTCGGCCCGAAAGGCAGTTTGGGGATTCTCGCGATCGGTGCGAGCGACGCCGGCAGATTCCACCCGGCGATGAGCACCGAATACCTGTCTCGGGTCGGCGATCTCATCGCGTATGCGCTGACGCGCTGAAGGGCGTGGCAGCGTCTTGGGCGCCTCCCTCAGCGATTGGATCGAGCGGTTTTCGGCGCATCTGCTCAAGGAACGGCGCTTGAGCCCGCATACCGCCTCGGCGTACCGGCTGGACCTGCATGCGCTCGCGCAATTTTGCGAACGCCGCAAGCTCGCGGCCTGGGATACGGTCGACGGCGTGCAAATTCGCGCATTCGCGGCCGGCGAACACGCCGGCGGCCTTTCACCGCGCAGCGTACAGCGGCGCTTGTCGGCCGCGCGGAGCTTTTTCTCCTACCTGCAGCGGGAGGGCGCGAGCGAGCGCAACCCCGCGCAGGAAGTGCGCGCGCCGCGCATGAAAAAGCACCTGCCGATGACTCTCGACACCGACCAGATGGCGCGGCTTCTCGCCTTCCGGGTCGACGACCGGCTGTCGACACGCGACAAGGCGATCATGGAGCTGTTCTATTCGTCGGGACTCAGACTCGGCGAACTCGTCGCCTTGAACGTCGCCGAAATCGACCTTGCGGATCGCACCGTGCGCGTTCTCGGCAAGGGCGGCAAGACGCGCATTGTGCCGGTCGGCCGTTATGCGCTCGGCGCGCTGCGCGCGTGGCTTGCACTGCGGACCGCGTCGACAGCGGCGCGGCGCGCAGCGGCGGAACCGAAAGCGCTGTTCTTGAGCCGCGGCGGCCGGCGCCTCTCGGCGAGGGCCGTGCAGCGGCGCGTCGAGCTGTGGGCACGGCGGCAGGGCATTTCCATGCATGTACATCCGCATATTTTTCGCCATTCCTTTGCGACGCACCTGCTCGAATCGAGCGCCGATCTACGCGGCGTTCAGGAGTTGCTCGGGCATGCGGACATCAGCACGACCCAGGTCTACACCCACCTCGACTTCCAGCATTTGGCGCGAGTGTACGAATCTGCTCATCCACGCGCGCGGCGCCGCCGCTGAGCGCTTGAAAAGCCGCGGAAAGGCTCCAACATGGCAGGCAGCCGATGAATCACCAACTACAGTCCAATCGCGATTCCGGCCGCATGCACGGCACGACGATACTGGCGGTACGCCGCGGCGGCCGCGTCGCGGTCGGCGGCGACGGCCAGGTGACCCTCGGACAGACCGTCGTCAAGGGCAACGCACGCAAGGTGCGCCGGCTGTACGGCGGCAAAGTGCTCGCGGGCTTCGCAGGCGGCACGGCCGACGCATTCACGCTGTTCGAGCGCTTCGAAGGCAAACTGGAAAAATTCGGCAACCTGACGCGGGCGGCGATCGAACTCGCCAAGGACTGGCGCACGGATCGCAGCTTGCGGCGCCTCGAAGCCTTGCTGTGCGTCGCCGACGCGGACAGCTCCTACGTCATCTCCGGAACCGGCGACGTCATCGAACCGGAACATGAATTGATGGCGATCGGTGCCGGCGGCGGCTTTGCGCAAGCCGCGGCGCTCGCCCTGCTGCAGGCAACCGACCTGTCGGCGCTGCAGATCGTCGAGCGCGCTCTCGGCATCGCCGCGGACATCTGCATTTACACCAACCGCCAATTGACCATCGAGGAACTCTAAGAGAACCATGTCGCAGATGACGCCGCGCGAAATCGTCGAGGAACTCGACAAGCATATCGTCGGCCAGAAGGCCGCCAAGCGCGCCGTTGCCATCGCCTTGCGCAACCGCTGGCGGCGCAGCCAGGTTGCCGCGGAGCTGCGCCCCGAGATCACGCCGAAGAACATCCTGATGATCGGACCGACCGGCGTCGGCAAGACCGAAATCGCCCGCCGCCTGGCGCGCTTGGCGAAGGCGCCGTTCATCAAGGTGGAGGCGACGAAATTCACGGAAGTCGGCTATGTCGGGCGTGAAGTTGATTCGATCATGCGCGATCTTGTCGAGATCTCGGTCAAGATGACCCGCGAGCAGGAAATCGC
>Ga0307372_10006982_pt1 | contig 16338 bp, 12 predicted proteins | sample OX1MG_FD_202533 | JGI IMG/M metagenome (GOLD analysis project Ga0307372, IMG submission 202533) | Soil microbial communities from Risofladan, Vaasa, Finland - OX-1 | ecosystem: Environmental > Terrestrial > Soil > Coastal area > Acid sulfate soil | place: Finland: Risofladan, Vaasa | collected... | reverse complement strand
ATCTCCTTCCCGGCCGGCCGACGGGGATCGGGCCGGCCCTGCGTGGCGGGATACAACGGCGGGGATGGAGGGACAGTAGCGCAGGGCCATGCACGCGCCATCACGCGGCGATGGAGCGAGTCATCGGTCGGCTCACCGCCGGCTCACCGGCGATCAGGCGGCGCCGATCCGGCGGCGGAGTTCGCCGGGGGCCGCCTGGGCCGGGGGGTCAGGTCAGCCGGCGGCGGCAGCCGGGTCGGAGTCGGCTTGCCCGGGCGGGTCGCTGCGACGACGGCTCCGCCGCGGACCTTCGGCGACGGGCGAGTGCGCGGCGGCCGGCCGAGCGACAGTGATGTGGGCCTGATCGAGGCTCGCGATGAGCGTGATCGTCGCGTCGGGTTCCGGCGCTGCTGCCGTGTACAGGTCGCAGAAGAGCTGGACGAGCTCGGGGTCGAACTGCGTGCCGGCGTGGCGGCGAAGCTCGCGCACGGCTGCCTCGTGACCGATCGCCTGCTTGTACGGCCGATCGTGGGTCATCGCGTCGTAGGCGTCGGCGATCGCGACGATCCGCGCACCGAGCGGGATGTCGGTGCCGCGCAGGCCGTACGGATAGCCGTGGCCACTGAACCGTTCGTGGTGATGGAGGATGATCGGGACGGCGTCGCGGAGGGCGGTGGCCTGCTCGAGGATGACCTGGCCGATCCGGGGGTGCTGCACGACGGTCCGCCATTCCGCGGAGGTGAGGGCGCCCGGCTTCTCGAGGATCTCTTCGGGGAGCGCGACCTTGCCGACGTCGTGGAGGAGCGCGGCGACCCGGATCCGGTCGACCTCGGCCTCCGGCAGGTCGAGGTGCTGGGCGAGCGCGACCACGATCGTCGCGATGAGCGCCGACGGCTGGCCCCGATAGTGGGGCAGCGGATTGATGAACGAGGCGAGCGCCGACTGAGTGGCGTCGCGGGCGACCCGGCCGACCTCCTGGGCGCGCGCGCGGCCGGTCGTCGAGATGGGCGCCCGTGGGACCCGCGCGTCGTCGTCCGGTTCGGCGAAGACGTAGGTCTGGTTGCGCCCCAGGCCCTTGGCCGAGTACATCGCCGCGTCGGCGTCGCGGACGAGCTCGTCCACCCGCAGCTGGCGGCCCTGGCCGCCGGCGATGCCGATCGAGACCGTCACGGTGAGCTCGGTGCCGCCCTCCACTGTGAAGCGTGCTCGCTGGACCAGGCTCCGGATCTTCTCGGCGAGCACGGTCGCATCCTCGACGCCCGTCTCGGTGAGGAGGACCATGAACTCCTCGCCGCCGTAGCGACCCACGATGTCCGTCGCCCGCAGGTTCGCCCGGACCGTCTGTGCCACGCCGCGGAGGACGACGTCGCCGACGGAATGGCCGTACGTGTCGTTCACCTGCTTGAAATGGTCGATGTCGACGAAGGCAACCGAGAGGGGTCGGTTGTAGCGACTGGCGCGCTCGACCTCCGAGAAGAGCTCGGCCAGGAGCGCCTGTCGATTCCAGACGCCGGTCAGCTTGTCGATGGTGGCCGCCGCATGGGTCTCGGCGAGAGCGGTAGAGACACCGGCGAGGGCGGTGGTGAGACGATGCTCGAAGCCGACGCCGCGGACGGCGATGGCGGCCTCCAGGTCGCCGCTGGCGAGGCGCTCCGCCGCCTGGACGAGCGGATCGAGGCGGATCCGGGTGTAGACCCAGAAGGCGCTCACCGCCAGGGCGAGCCCGAATCCAGCGCCGACGGCGAGCGAGATCACCGCCGGTAGCGCCGGATTCCCGAGGAGGGCGACGCTGACGAGCCCGAGGACGAGCGTCGCAAGCAGTGCCGCGACGCCGGGGAGGGGACGGTTCACGGGGGCATCCTACGGGCCGGAAGCAGTCGCGCAGAGCGCCACGATAGTACCGGGCCCACCGCCGGAAGGTCCGGGCCATCGACGGGATCGTGTGGCCCGGGGCCCCGAGCACCGGCGCCGGGGCGACCGCGGCTCGCTGGTATACTCCGCGGGTCACCGATGCGCTGCGGGCCCGCCCGCGACGGAGGAGAACGACGATCGCCCGATGCGCCACGTCCGCCCCGTGAGACGGACCCGCACCGCCGACGAGACAGCGCGCCGCCCGCGCGGCGAGTCGAGGGGGCAGTCTATCCAGGTCCCGAGCCGTGCGGCCGGGGCCTTTTCGTTGGGCTGCTGATGCCGGCCACGGTGATCGTCGGCCTCCAGTGGGGCGACGAGGGCAAGGGCAAGACCACTGACTTCCTGGCCGAGCAGGTGGCGATGGCCGTTCGCTACCAGGGCGGCGACAACGCCGGCCACACGATCGTCCTCGGCGACGAGGTGTTCAAGCTCCATCTCGTGCCGTCCGGCGTCCTCTATCCGCACATCGCCTGCGTGATCGGGCCGGGCGTCGTTGTGAATCCGGCGACCCTCATCGAGGAGCTCGACGGCCTCGCCGCCCGCGGTATCGATGTCTCGAAGGTGCGGGTGAGCCGGAGCGCCCATGTGATCATGCCGTATCACCCAGCGCTCGACCGACTGTCGGAGGCCCGGCTCGGCGGCGACGCCGTCGGGACGACCCACCGCGGCATCGGGCCGGCCTACGCCGACCGGGCTGCCCGCGTCGGGCTGCGCATGGAGGACCTCCTCGACGAAGCGGTCCTGCGCCCCAAGCTCGAGCGGATCCTGCCTGACAAGAACCTCCTGCTCGGCACGGCGGCCGAGGCCCTCCGCTTCGAGGTGGAGCCCCTCGTGGCCCAGGCGGCGAGCTGGGGGCGGCGTTTGGAACCGCACCTCGCCGACACGACCGCGCTCGTCCAGGCCGCCCTGCGGCGTGGCGAGCACGTCCTGCTCGAAGGTGCCCAGGGCACGCTCCTCGACCTCGACCACGGCAGCTATCCGTTCGTCACGTCGTCGAGCCCCATCGCCGGCGGCGCCTGTACCGGCGGCGGCATCGGACCGCTGCAGGTCGACGAGGTCATCGGCGTCATGAAGGCGTACTCGACCCGGGTCGGGGCGGGGCCGTTCCCGACCGAGCTGTCCGACGCGATCGGGCAGGGGATCGCTGCGCGCGGGCGCGAGGTCGGGACGACCACCGGACGGCCGCGACGGGTGGGCTGGTTCGACGCCGTGCCGTTGCGCTACGCCGTGGCGGTGAACTCGGTGAGCGCGATCATGCTCAACAAGCTCGACATCCTGTCGGGTCTCGACGAGGTCCTTCTCTGCGTCGCCTACGAGATCGATGGCGAGCGCGTCGAATCGTGGCCGACCTCCGCCGACGTCCTCGCCCGGGCGCGGCCGATCTACGACCGATTCCCTGGCTGGGCCGAGCCGATCCACGACGTGCGCTCGCTCGGCGATCTTCCGGAATCGGCCCGCCGCTATGTCGCCGCGCTCGAGGAGCATGCCGGCGTGCCGATCGTCCTCGTGTCGGTGGGCCCGGAGCGGACCCAGACGATCGAGCGCGCCTGGCGGCCGATGCGCCGCTCGGGGCCGCTGTTCGGGGCCGGACGGCCGCTCGCCGCGGGCGAGCCGAGCGGACCGGGCGGACCGGGCGCGTCGGCCGGGTGAGGATCCCGATGTCGCCGCCGCTCATGCCCACCCGCATCCTCGTGGTCGGCGGCGGCGCCCGCGAGCATGCGATCGCCTGGAAGCTCGCCGCCGAGCCCGGCGTGAACGAGGTGCTCGTCAGCCCGGGCAACGACGGCATTTCCGGTGCGCCGCGGATCCGCCTGGTGCCGCTCGCGACGGGCGATCTGCACGATGCGGTGCTGGCCATCGCGGCCCGCGAGGCGATCGAGCTCGTCGTCGTCGGGCCCGAAGCGCCCCTGGCGGATGGCCTCGTCGACGCGCTCCAGGCGGCCGGGGTCCTCGCCTTCGGTCCGACGGCCGCGGCGGCGCGGATCGAGACGTCGAAGGCGTTCTGCCACGAGATCGCGGCAGCGGCCGGGGTGCGGATGGCGACCGTCGTGGTCGCGGACTCGCGCGCGGCGGCGGATCGTGCCATCGACGGGCTGTGCCGTCGTGGCCGCGGTTTCGTGCTCAAGGAGGACGGACTCGCGGCCGGCAAGGGTGTCGCGGTCTATGGCCCGGACGCGGACGACCGCGGCGTCGCCGCGGCGCGCCTTGACGAGTTGTTCGCGACGGGGGACCGGGTGGTGCTCGTCGAGGAGCGCCTGAGCGGACCGGAGGCGAGCGTCATCGCCCTGTGCGACGGACGGACCGCCCTCGGTCTCCCCGCGGCACGGGACCACAAACGATTGGCCGATGGCGACCGCGGACCGAACACGGGCGGTATGGGAGCCTACTCGCCGTTGGGCGACGTCACCGACGAGACCGTCGGATCGATCCTCGCGTCCGTCCATCGCCCCATCCTCGCCGAGCTCGCCCTGCGGGGCACGCCGTTCCGGGGGGCGCTCTACGCCGGCCTCATCCTCACCGCGGACGGCCCGGTGCTGCTCGAGTGCAACGCCCGCTTCGGGGACCCGGAGACGCAGGTGATCCTGCCGCGGCTCGCCGTGCCGCTCGGGCCGCTCCTGCGGGCAGCCGCGAGCGGCTCCCTGGCGCCGACGATCGGCGGGCGACCGCTGGTCCCGGCGCTGCCCGGTGCGGCGGTCGGGATCGTGCTCGCCGGCGCCGGTTATCCCACCCGCCGGGCGAGCGGCGACGGGATCGCCGGCCTCGACGAGGCGGCGGCGCGCGGCGGCCTCGTTTTCCACGGCGGGACGCGGCGGGCCGCCGACGGCGGATTCGTCACCGACGGCGGCCGGATCGTCACGATCGTCGGCCGCGGGCCGGATCTCGCCGCGGCTCGAGCGACCGCCGAGCGGGCCGCCGACGCGGTCTCCTTCCCCGGCCTGCAGCGACGGCACGACATCGGTCGGATGCCGCCCCCGGTCACGGCGCCGGGACCGGGCGAAGCGATCGCTGCGGGAGGTCGGCGGTGATCCCGCGCTACACGCTGCCCGAGATGGGGGCGATCTGGGCCGAGGACGCCCGCTTCGCGGCGATGCTGCGGGTCGAGCTCGCCGTCGCTCGGGCGGAAGCTGCGCGCGGACTCATCCCGGCCGAGGCGCTTGCGGCGATCGTCGAGCGCGCCCGCGTCGACCCGGCGCGGATCGCCGAGATCGAACGGACCACGGATCACGATGTCATCGCCTTCGTCAGCGCCGTCGCCGAGACGATCGGGCCGGCCGGCCGCTACCTCCACCTCGGCCTCACGAGCAGCGATGTCGTCGACACGGCGCTGGCCCTGCAGCTGCGGGCCGCCGGCGGGCGGCTCCTCGGCGACTGCGACGTCCTCGTCCGCGCACTCATCCGGCGGGCGCGCACGGAAGCCGCCACGACGATGATGGGCCGCACCCACAGTGTCCACGCCGAGCCGACCACCTTCGGGCTCAAGCTCGCCGGGTGGGCCTTCGAAGTGGATCGCGGCCGGACCCGCCTCGCGGCGGCCGTCGATGAGATCGGGACGGGCAAGATCAGCGGCCCGGTCGGGACGTACAGCCACCTCGATCCGGACCTCGAGGCGGCGGTCCTCGCCGAGCTCGGCCTGTACGCCGACCCGGTGAGCACCCAGATCGTGCAGCGCGATCGGCACGCCGCGCTGCTCACCGCGATCGCGGTCCTCGGTGGCTCGCTCGAGCGGTTCGCGACCGAGATCCGCAACCTCCAGCACACCGAGATCGGGGAGGTCCAGGAGCCGTTCAGGACGGGCCAGAAGGGCTCGAGCGCGATGCCGCACAAGCGCAACCCGATCGTGTCCGAGCGGATCGCCGGGCTCGCCCGGCTGCTCCGCGGATATGCCCACACCGCGCTCGAGGACCAGCCGCTCTGGCACGAGCGCGACATCAGCCACAGCTCGGCCGAGCGGGTGATCCTGCCCGACGCGACGATCGTCCTCGACTACCTCCTCGTCCGGATGACGGGCCTCGTCGAGGGCCTCATCGTGCGACCGGAGCGGATGCGCGAGAACATCGAGCGCGGCCTCGGCCTCCATGCCAGCAGCCGGGTCCTCCTCGCGCTCGTCGAGCGCGGCGGACGATCGCGCGAGGAGGCCTATGCGATCGTCCAGGCGGCCGCGCTGCGGGCCGCCGACGAGCGTCGCCCGCTGCGCGAGCTGCTCGCGGTCGACCCGACGGTCGCCGGGCGGCTGCCGCTGGCGGAGCTCGATGCCTGCTTCGACGACAGTGTCACCCTGCGCCACGTGCCGGCGATCATCGCCCGGCTCGACCGTCTCGAGGCCAGTACCGATGTCGCTCGCTGAGCGGTACCTGCGGTCCGGCAAGGTCCGCGACCTCTACCGGCTCGGCGACGGCCGGCTGCTCCTCGTCGCGTCGGACCGGCTGTCCGCGTTCGACGTCGTCCTCCCGACGGAGATCCCGGACAAGGGCCGGGTACTCACCGGGATCTCCCGCTTCTGGTTCGCCGAGCTGGCGGGGATCGTCCCGAACCACCTCCTCGGCACGGATCCGGCGCTCCTGCCGGCCGGCCTCGCCGTCGCCGCCGACGACCTGCGCGGCCGGATGACGCTCTGCCGCGAGGTCGAGATCCTGCCCGTCGAGGTCATCGTCCGCGGATATCTGGCGGGGAGCGGCTGGACGTCCTACCGCACGACCGGCGAGCTGTGCGGGCTGCGCCTCCCATCGGGCCTTCGCGAGAGCGACCGCCTGGCGGAGCCGATCCTCACGCCGTCGACGAAGGAGGAAACCGGGACCCACGATCAACCAATCGACTTCCGGGCGATGGTCGGGCTGCTCGGTGGCGATACGGCGGCTGCGGCGCTGGCCGAGCGGGTCCGCGATGTCGCGATCGCGCTCTATCGCCATGCCGCCACGGTCGCCGAGCGGGCCGGGCTCATCGTCGCCGACACGAAGTTCGAGTTCGGCGTCGATCCCGCGAACGGCGACCTCGTCCTCGCCGACGAGGTGCTGACCCCCGATTCGTCGCGCTTCTGGGATGCAGCGACCTACCGTCCCGGACGGGCCCAGGAATCGTTCGACAAGCAGTACGTCCGCGACTGGCTGGAAGGGACCGGCTGGGACAAGCGGCCACCTGCGCCGGCGCTGCCGGCGGAGATCGTCGGCGGGACCCGTGCGCGGTACGTCGCCGCGTTCGAGCGCCTCAGCGGGGCGAGCTTCGAGCGCTATCTCGAGGAGGACATCGTCGCCGGATGAATGGACCGCAGCGCTTCCGCTTCGCCGTCAACGTCCTGCCGCGCCCGGGGATCCTCGATCCGCAGGGTCGGGCGGTGGAGGGAAGCCTCGTCCACCTCGGACTCGCCGGAGTGAGCGACGTCCGGGTCGGCCGCCGGATCGAGTGCACGGTCGAGGCGGCGACCGAGGCGGAGGCCCGGCGGACCGTCGAGCGCCTCGCCGCCGAGCTCCTCGCCAATCCGTTGATCGAGGCCCATGCGATCGAGCTGCTCGGGGCGATCGCGGGGGCAGCCACGGGCGCGGCCGCGATCGCCGCCGAAGGCGAGTCGTCGCGATGACGGTGCGTGTCGGCGTCGTCGTGTTCCCGGGCAGCAACTGCGATGCCGACACCATCCACGCCCTCCGCCTCGTCGGCGCAGAGGCGGTGCCGCTGTGGCACGAATCGGTCGACCTTGGCGGTTGCGCCGCGGTCGTGCTGCCCGGTGGCTTCGCCTACGGCGACTACCTGCGAGCGGGCGTCATCGCCCGGTTCAGTCCGGTGATGCGGAGCGTGGCCGCGTTCGCTGCGGGCGGCGGCCTCGTGCTCGGGATCTGCAATGGCTTCCAGGTCCTCGCGGAGGCGGGGCTCGTGCCCGGTGCCCTGCTCCGCAACCGCGGCCTCCGCTTCCTCGGGCGGGACGTTCAGATCATCCCCGAGCGCCTCGATACGCCGTTCACCCGCGCGCTTCCCGATCGTCGCCCGCTCCGCCTGCCGATCGCCCACGGCGAGGGCGCCTATTTCGCGGACGAGGCGGCGCTCGACGAGCTGGAGGCGGCTGGCGCGGTGCTCTTCCGCTACGCGGACGCGGGCGGGGCGGTGGCGACCGCCGACGACGAGGAGGCGAACCCGAACGGCTCATTGCGCGCGATCGCCGGCGTCATCGCACCGGGCGGCACGGTCGGCGGACTGATGCCGCATCCGGAGCGGGCGAGCGAGGCGGTCCTCGGCTCGGACGACGGGCGGCTCATCCTCCGCTCGCTCGTCGAGGCTGCGGCGGAGCGCGCGGTCGGTACGCCGGTAGTCGTCGGCGCCCGATGAACATGGCGACGACGACGACGGCGGCTGCGGCGGCGGCTGCGGCGGAGCCGCTCCATCGATCGCTCGGGCTCACCGACGACGAGCTCGCGGCGATCGAGGGACGGATCGGGCGGCTGCCGAACGATCTCGAGCTCGCCATGTTCGGCGTCATGTGGAGCGAGCACTGCAGCTACAAGAGCTCGCGGCCGTTGCTCCGGACACTCCCGACCGGCGGCCCCGGCGTCGTCGCCGGGCCCGGCGAGAACGCCGGGGTGGTCGACATCGGCGACGGCCTCGGGGTCGCGTTCAAGATCGAGTCGCACAATCACCCGAGCGCGGTCGAGCCGTACCAGGGCGCCGCGACCGGCGTCGGCGGCATCCTCCGCGACATCTTCACGATGGGCGCCCGGCCGATCGCGGTGCTCGATGCGCTGCGCTTCGGCGATCCGGCGGATGCCCGGACGCGCCACCTCGTCGACGGCGTCGTCCGCGGTGTCGGCGGATATGGCAATTGCGTCGGCGTGCCGACTGTCGGCGGCGAGCTCGTGTTCGATCCGACCTATGCGGGCAACCCGCTCGTCAACGTCATGGCCATCGGACTCCTCGAGCTCGGGCGGCTTACCCGGGCCCAGGCGCGCGGGCCGGGCAATCTCGTCGTGCTGTTCGGCTCGGCGACCGGTCGGGACGGCATCGGCGGCGCCTCGGTCCTGGCCAGCGCGACGTTCACCGATTCTGACCCGTCGCGGCGGCCGGCGGTCCAGGTCGGCGACCCGTTCGCCGAGAAGCTGCTCATCGAGGCGAGCCTCGAGCTCATCGAGCGGGGCCTCGTCGTGGGGCTGCAGGATCTCGGCGCCGGAGGCATCACCTGTGCGACCGCAGAGCTCGCCGACGCGGGTGGGGTCGGCATCGTCGTCGACCTCGATGCGATTCCGCGCCGTGAGCCCGGCATGGCCGCCTTCGAGGTGATGATCTCGGAAAGCCAGGAGCGGATGTGCGCAGTCGTCGTGCCGGCGCGCTACGCCGACGTCCGGGCGACCTGTGAACGGTGGGGGCTCCCGGTCGCGATCGTGGGACGGGTGACGACGGAAGTCGACGTCGTCGTCGTGGAAGGCGGCCTGGATGAGGTGGGACGGCCGCTGCACGCTGCGCAGGTACTCGCCCGGGTGCCCGCCCACGCGCTCGCCTCCGGGGCGATTGTCCACGACCGCCTCGCCGCACCGCCGCAGCACCGCCGCGCCGCGCCCGCTCCCGGGATCGCACCTGCCCCGGACGGCGGGCTGCCCGAGCGAGGCATGGACCCGGGGGCGGTCCTGCTCGCTCTCATCGGCTCGCCGAACCTCGCGTCGCGGCGCTGGGTGACGGACCAGTACGACTCGACGGTGCAGACGAACACCGTGGTCGGGCCGGGTCACGGTGCGGCGGTCCTGCGGATCAAGGGGACCTCGAAGGCGCTCGTCGCCACGACCGACGGGAACCACGGCGTCGGGATGGTCGACCCATGGCTCGGGGCCGTGCTCAGTGTCGCCGAGGCGACCCGGAACGTGTCGATCACCGGCGCCCGTCCGCTCGGGGTGACGAACTGCCTCAACTATGGCGACCCGACCCGCCCGGAGGCGTTCTGGCAGCTGGCCGAAGGGGTCCGCGGGCTCGGCGACGCCTGCCGGGCGCTCGGCCTGCCGGTCACCGGCGGCAACGTCTCGCTCTACAACGAGTCGCCTGGCGGGGCGATCGCGCCGACCCCGGAGATCGGCGTCGTCGGACTCCTCGACGACGTGGAGCGCCGAGTCGGTCCGGCGTTCGTCGCCGCCGGCGATCGGATCGTCCTCGTCGGCGCGGCCGTGCCGGGCCTCACCGGCAGCGCCTATGCGGCGGTTGCGGGCGTCGCCGCCGAGGACGGCCCGCCGACGATCGACCTCGCCGCGGAGGCCGCGACACAGGCATTCGTCCGCGAGGCCATCGGACGCGGCCTCGTGGCCTCCGCCCAGGACGTGTCGGGCGGCGGCCTCGCGGTCGCCCTCGCCGAAGCGGCGATGTGGGGCGACCTCGGCGCGCGCATCCGGCTCCCGATCGCCGGTTCACCGGCCGCCGAGCTGTTCGGCGAGAGTCCGTCGCGGCTCGTCCTCAGCTGCTCGCCGCGTCATGCACCGGCGCTGCTCCTCCTCGCCCGCCAGTTCAGCCTGCCGGTCGAGGAGGTCGGGGCCGTCGGCGGCGAGCGCCTCGTCGTCGAGCTCGCCGGTTCGGGGGCGACGGGCGCGGCGGAGGAGCGTGGCTCGCGGATCGCCGACGCCCTCGACATCGCGCTCGCCGACGTGCGACACGCGTGGGAGCACGGCCTCGGCCGCGCCCTCGGGATGGAGTCCTGACATGTGCGGCGTCTTCGGCGCGGTCCTGCCGGCCTCGTTCGGCACCTCCGGGACGGAAGCCGGCGCGGTCGCGGCCCTCGGCCTCTTCGCCCTGCAGCACCGCGGCCAGGAATCGGCCGGGCTGGCGGTGAGCGATGGCGAGCAGCTCATGCTGTACAAGGACCTCGGACTCATCTCGAGCGTCCTCGACGAGCGCCGCCTGCCGTCACTGCGCGGTCGGCTCGCGATCGCTCATTGCCGCTACTCGACGACCGGGTCGACCGTCTGGGAGAACGCCCAGCCGACCCTCCGCCTCGGTCCGCGCCGGGCCCTCGCCGTCGGCCATAACGGCAACCTCGTCAACACCCGCGAACTCCTCGGCCGCCTCCGCGGCGGACGGACCCGGCTGCCGGCCTCGACGGACACGGAGCTCCTCACGGCTCTCCTCGCGGATGAGCCCGCGGCCGACACGGTGGACGCCCTGCTGCGGGTCCTGCCGACGGTGCGCGGCGCCTACAGTCTCGTCGTCCTCGACGAGCGGCGCGTCATCGGGGTGCGCGACCCTCACGGGTTCCGCCCGCTCGTCCTCGGCCGCCTGCCCGCGCCGCAGGAGGCGGGTCGCGGGAGCGAGCTCTGGCCGGACGCGGCGGAGGACGGCTGGTGCCTCTCCTCGGAGACCGCCGGACTCGACATCGTGGGTGCCGAGTTCGTGCGCGACGTCGAACCGGGCGAGATGGTCATCCTCGAGGAAGGCCACCCGCCGCGATCCGTCCGATTCGCCGTGGCGACGCCGGCGCTGTGCGTGTTCGAGCTCATCTACTTCGCCCGGCCCGACTCGTACATGGAGGGCCGCAACCTCTACGAGGCGCGCCGCCTCATGGGCATGGAGCTCGCTCGCGAGCAGCCCGCCGACACGGACCTCGTCATGCCGGTGCCGGACACCGGGGCGCCGGCGGCGGCAGGCTACGCGGAGGCGTCGGGCATCCCGTATCGCGAGGGCCTCGTCCGCAACCGCTACACCGGTCGAACGTTCATCCAGCCGTCGCAGACCATGCGCCAGCGGGGCGTCACGATCAAGCTCAACCCGCTTCGGGAGGTCGTTCGCGGAAGGCGGCTCACGGTCGTCGACGATTCGATCGTCCGCGGTACGACCACGAGGCAGATCGTCGAGCTTCTCCGACGGGCCGGGGCCGCGGAGGTGCATCTCCGGATCAGCGCCCCGCCGATCTACCACCCGTGCTTCTACGGCATCGACACGCAGATCACGACCGAGCTCATCGCCGCCTCGAAGTCGATCGACGAGATCCGGGAGTACACCGGCGCCGATTCGCTCGGCTACCTCTCGATCGCCGGCGTCCTCAAGGCGCTCGAGCTGCCCTACGAGCAGTTCTGCTTCGCCTGTTTCGACGGCCACTACCCCGAGCCCGTCCCGTACGACGCCAGCCGCCGCAAGTTCGTCCTCGAGGAGGACGCCTCGGTCGCGATCGGTGGCTGACGGCAAGGGTCCGGCCGCGCGCGACGCCTACGCGCGGGCCGGTGTCGATGTCGCGGCGGGAGACCGGGCGGTGGCGCTCATGGCCGCTCACGTCGCCTCGACCCGCCGGCCCGAGGTCGTCGGCGGGATCGGCGGCTTCGGCGGCGCCGTCGCCGTGCCGGCCGGCTACCGCGAGCCGATCCTCGTGTCGTCGACCGACGGCGTCGGGACGAAGACGGCGATCGCGAGCGGGCTCGGCCGCTACGACACCATCGGGGTCGACCTCGTCGCGATGTGCGCCGACGATGTCGTCTGCTCAGGCGCGCGGCCACTCTTCTTCCTTGACTACGTGGCCGTCGGCCGGCTCGATCCGGCGATCGTCGCGTCGATCGTCGGTGGGGTCGCGGCCGGCTGTCGCGAGGCCGGCTGTGCCCTCGTCGGCGGCGAGACCGCCGAGCATCCCGGGCTCATCGACCCGCCGGCGTTCGACCTCGCGGGCTGCTGCGTGGGGGTGGTCGAGCGGGAGCGCCTCATCGACGGCAGCCGCGCCGACGAGGGCGATCTCGTCATCGGCCTCGCCGCCTCCGGCCTCCACGCCAACGGGTACTCGCTCGTCCGGACGGTCCTCGCCGCAGGCGGCCCCGAGCTCGCCCTCGATGCGCCATATCGGCCGCTGCTCGGGCGAGTCTTCGGAAGCGGCGTGGATTCGATACTCGCCGCGGACGCCGCACTCGGGATCTGGATCGCCGCGGAGGCCACCCTCGGGGACGTGCTGCTCGCACCGACCCGGATCTACACCCAGGCGATCGTCGACCTCCTCGACGGCCCGGCCGGCGTCGAGCCGCACGGCATCGCCCACGTGACCGGCGGCGGTCTGCCCGGCAATGCTGCGCGCGCGGTGCGGGCGCACCTCGGCGTCCGCCTCGATCCGGCGCGCTGGTCCGTGCCGTCGGCGATCCGGCTCGTGGGGAAGCTCGCCGGTCTCGGCGACGCGGAGCTGCGGGCGACACTCAATGGCGGCCTCGGGATGCTCGTCGTCGTCGGCCCGTCGGACGTGAGATCGACCATCGCCTCGTTCGCCCGGTCCGGCGTGCCCGCCTGGCTCGTCGGCGAGATCGTGAGCGGGGCGAGCCTGGGCGGCGTCCGCTACGCCGAAGGAACGGTGGAGGGAGTGACCGGGTGAGCGACGTGGCAAACGGTCGGATCGCCGTCGCGGTGAGCGGTGCGGGGAGCAACCTCCGCGCGCTCGTCTCGGCCGAACGACAGGGGGTCCTCGGCGGAACGGTGGTCCTCGTCGTCGCCGACCGCCACTGTGCGGCGCTCGATTGGGCGTCCGAGCAGGGGATCGACACCGCGTTCGTCCCGGGTGGTGGGGATGACGCGCTGCGCGACGCGCTCGCCGGCGCGGCGCCGGACCTCGTCGTCCTGGCCGGCTACCTCCGCCTCGTCGGTCCGGCCACGCTCGCCGCCTACCCCGACGTGATCCTCAACGTCCATCCGTCGCTCCTGCCGGCGTTCCCGGGCGCGCACGCCGTGCGGGACGCGCTGCAGCACGGCGTGCGGGTGAGCGGCGTCACGGTCCACCTCGTCGATCGAACCCTCGACGGGGGACCGATCGTCGCCCAGGAGGCGGTCGCGATCCTTCCGACCGACGACGAGGCGAGCCTGCTGGCGCGGATCCACGAGGTCGAACATCGGCTCCTGCCGCGGGTCGTCGCGGCCACACTTGGCGGGGCCCTGCGGGTCGACGGGCGGCGAGTCTCGCTCGACCCGGCGCTCGCCGCCGGGGGCCCTCAGCCGCGGCGGGCGCTCCTGTCGGTGAGCGACAAGACGGGCCTCGCCGACCTCGCCCGGGGACTCGTCCGCCATGGCTTCGAGCTCGTCTCGACGGGCGGCACGGCACGCGCGATGCGCGACGCCGGGCTGCCGGTCACGGACGTCGCGGCGGTCACCGGCTTCCCGGAGATGCTCGACGGGCGGGTCAAGACGCTCCACCCGCGGATCCACGCGGGGATCCTCGCCGACCGCCGCCGGGCGGATCATCGCGAGGCGCTCGTCGCGGCGGGCATCGACCCGTTCGAGCTCGTCGTCGTGAACCTGTATCCGTTCGCGGCCGCCGTCGAACGACCCGGGATCACGACCGACGAGCTGGTCGAGGAGATCGACATCGGCGGTCCGTCGATGGTCCGGGCGGCGGCCAAGAACTCGGCATCGGTCGCGGTCGTCGTCTCACCGGCGCGCTACCCGGCGATCCTCGCCGCGCTCGATGCGGACGGGTCGATCCCGGCCGACCTGCGGGCGGTGCTGGCGGTCGAGGCGTTCCGCCACACCGCCGCATACGACGCGCGGATCGCCGCCGAGCTCCCGGGCCGACTCGCCGTGGCCGGCCCGGCCTTCGCCGGCGAACCGGGATTCCCGGGAGCGACCGACCCGTACCCGCCGACGCTGACCATCGCGCTTGAGAAGGTCGAGACGCTTCGGTACGGCGAGAATCCGCACCAGCCGGCGGCACGCTACCGCCGAGCCGGCACGACGGACGCCGACGGTCCGTTCGCGACCGGCCGCCCGTCGCTCCAGGGCAAGCCGCTCAGCTACAACAACGTCGTCGACGCTGCGGCGGCCGCGGCGATCGCGCGGCAGCTGCGGGGACCGGCCTGCGTCATCGTCAAACACACGAATCCGTGCGGTGCGGCAGAGCGATCGACGCCCCTCGAAGCCTGGTCGGCTGCCCTCGCCGGCGACCCCGTCTCGGCCTTCGGCGGTGTCGTCGGCCTGACCCGCGAGGTCGACGCCGTCGTCGCCGAGGCGCTGACGAGCCTGTTCCTCGAAGTCGTCGTCGCGCCAGGCTTCGACGACGCGGCCCGGGTGATCCTCGCCTCCCGCCCGAATCTGCGGCTGGTGGTCGATCCAGGCCTCGGGTCGGAGTCGGTCGTGAGGACGGCAGCGACCCCGGATCCGACCTCCTTCCTGCGCACCGCCGGCGGTGCCGTCCTCGTGTCCGCCCCAGACACCAGTCCCGACGATGCCACGAGCTGGTCCGTCGTGAGCAGGCGCGCGCCGACATCGACCGAGCGGGTCGACCTGGAGCTCGCCTGGCGGCTGGTCCGTGGCGTCACCTCGAACGCGATCGTCCTCGTCCGCGACCGAAGCCTGATCGGCCTGGGGTCCGGTCAGACCTCGCGCGTCGACGCGGCTCTGCAGGCGGTCGACAAGGCCCGCCGGCTCGCCGGCGAGGCGGCCCTCCGCGGCGCTGTCTGCGCGTCCGACGCGTTCTTCCCGTTCCCCGATGGCGCCGTCGCCTGTCTCGAGGCCGGCATCACGGCGATCGTCCAGCCAGGCGGCTCTGTCCGCGACGCGGAGGTCCTCGCCGCCGTCGACGCGGCCGGTGCCGCGATGCTCACGACGGGGCTCCGTCACTTCCGGCACTGACGGTCCGGGCCGTCCGGCTCTCCGACGCTGCGGCCGGTCCGGCGTAGACTCCAGACGCGAGACACTCGATGGAGGTGGACGATGACCGATCCGATCGATGAGACCCGAGGCCAGGGCAGCGACCCGACCCCCGCGGAGCGAGACGGCGACGACCGTCACGCGCGATGGATGACCCAGCTGCAGACGATGATCGACGAGGTCACGACCGCCGCCGCGCCCACGGTCCGCGAGCTTGGAGCCAAGGCCGCCGAGCTTGCCGCGAGGGCCGCCGACGCCGCGGGCCCCTTCGCCCACCGAGCGGCGGGCGTCACCTCCGACGTCGGCCAGCGCGTCGCATCGCGCGGCCGCGAGATCGCGACCGACCTGCGCCGTCCCGCTGGACCGCCGGAGGCCGCCTCCGGGGCGTCGGACGCCGAAGGCGGCGATACGCCCGCCTGAGGGCGCCTCCGACGAGACCGGACGCCCTGCTACCATCGGCGTCCCATGTCCGCCGAGCGCCGCCGCTTCTACATCACGACCGCGATCGCGTACGCCAACAACCGGCCGGGTCTCCACACCCTGTACGAGGTCGTCGGGGCGGACGTCATCGCGCGCTGGCATCGCATGAGTGGCGACGACACCCGCTTCCTGACCGGCACGGACGAGTACTCGGTGAACATCGCGATGACCGCGGAGGCCCAGGGCAGGAGTCCGAAGGCCTTCGTCGACGAGATGGTCGGGCTGTTCCGGGCCGCGGAGGATGCGCTCGGGATATCCCCCGATCGCTTCATCCGGACGACCGATCCGGACCACCAGCGGGCCGTCCACGAGTTCATCCGTCGGGCCTACGCGAAAGGCGATCTCTACCCGGGCACCTACGAGGGCTGGTACTGCCCGAACGAGGGATTCATCCCGAAGAGCCAGCTCCTCGAG
>Ga0307372_10006981_pt1 | contig 16339 bp, 17 predicted proteins | sample OX1MG_FD_202533 | JGI IMG/M metagenome (GOLD analysis project Ga0307372, IMG submission 202533) | Soil microbial communities from Risofladan, Vaasa, Finland - OX-1 | ecosystem: Environmental > Terrestrial > Soil > Coastal area > Acid sulfate soil | place: Finland: Risofladan, Vaasa | collected... | reverse complement strand
CGGCGTGCGACCCAGCGCTGGGACCCGTGGCATTAGGCATCCTCGTGCGCGAGGCGGTGGCCCTCAGCCCATCCTCCGCACTCATGGCCCGGACGCCGGAGGGAGAGGTCGAGATGCTCGTGACGCTCTCGACGCGCGTGGCGACCCAGGTGGCGCGCGAGCTTTCCGAGCTCGTCGCCACTCTCCACGGCGAGCTGCTCGCGCGGACGGACGAGTGCCGTTCGCTGATCAGCCAACTGGGCAGCGCGTGAGGGGCCCCTAGCGCCCCAGCGAGCGGCGCAGCTCGAGGGTGAGCTGCGAGGGCGCGGCCAGGCGATCGACGCTGGTCAGATAAGTCCGGTTCGTGAGATTGCTCGCCCGCAGCGTCAGCGTGGTTTCGCGGGCGATCGCCACGCCGAGGGCGGCCCCGACGACGAAGCCCGTGCCGAGCGGCTCTTGGTTCAGGTCGTCGGCGTACGTTTGCCCCAGCAGCGTCCCCGAAAACGAGAGGCTTCCGCCTCTGGGCAGATGCGTGACGGCGACGAGGCTCCCCTCGCGGTCCGGCACGAAGGGCAGACGCTTGCCGAGGTCCTGCGCGGGACCGCCCACCACGCGCGCATACTGCGAGACGTAGGTGGCACGCAGCGACCAGCGCCCGGCGAGGTCGCCTTGCCAGCCCAGCTCGTATCCGTCCGTGGCGGTGCGCTCGACGTTCTCCCGCGTGGCGGTGTCGGTCGCCGTGGTCACGAAGCCGATCGCGTCGTTCACGCGGGTGCCGGTGAGCTCGCCGAAGAGGCGCCCTTGCGGCACAAGGAGATCGAATCCCAGGTTGCGCGTCGTGCTGCGCTCCGGGGCCAGCAGCGGGTTGGGGAGGAACTGCTGCGCGCCGATTCGGTAGCCGCGATAGAGCTCGTTGAGGAACGGCGCGCGGAACCCCACGCCTTCCGACACGTGCACGGCGAGCTTGGGCGTGAGACTGTAGCGCACGGCGAGAAAGGGCGAGGCCGCGCCGAAGCGTTGCGGCGGCGCCGCGCTGCTGGTGACGTACCCGGTGGTGGCGACCGTCTCGCCGCGCGCCGTGGCGATGGCGTCGAGGTGCCCGCGCTCGTATTCGTCGGAAAGCGTGAACGCCGCGCGGGTCTGGCGTCCGCCGCCGCGGCTCTGCAGAAAGCCGCTGGTCGGATTGATCTGCGTGTAGCTCCCGTTGACCACGCGGAGGTTCGTCTGAGCGCGCAGGATGTCGTGGCTCCAGGAGTGCGACCACGCCGCGATCAGGCCGTCGTCTGCGGTAGGTATCGTCTGCCGATAGAGCGGCGTGCCCGGATGGGACGGGAAGAGGTCCGCGTTGTTGACCAAGGTGCCGTCGCGCGCGAAGCCGGAGACCTGCCACGCCGTGCCGCCTCCGCTCGTGCGGTACGAGAGCGCCTCTTGCCACCCCGATTCCTCGTCGAAGTAGTTGGGCCGGCCCGTGTTCTGAAACGTGTCGTACGTTCGCAGCGAGATGCCCCACGAGCGGTCGGCGTGCGCGGAGGGAAAGCGCACGGCCACTCCCACGTTGTCGGTGCGGGCGGTGCTGAGTCCGTCGACGGTGCTCCGATAGGCGGGCGGCGCGGCCATATAGCCGCCGTCGAAGCGCTGGGATACGAAGACGCGGGTGGCGGCGCTGCCGAGGGCGCCGCCCAGCGAGAGGGTCTGGGCGCTTGCGCCGTTGGCACCGAGCGAGAGTTGCGCAAAGCCTTGCGGCGCTAGGGTCGGCTGCAGGGTCCGCAGATTGACGACGCCGCCGATGGCCCCCGAGCCGTAGAGCGCGGAGGCGGCGTCGCGCATCAGCTCGACGTTCGCGATGTCGAGAGGCGAGACGGCCGGCCACTCGATCCAGCCGCCGAAGCCGTTCTCCGCGGGAAGCCCGTCGACCAGCACCACGCCGCGGTCCTGGCCGGCGCCGCCCACCGAGGCCCGGAGCTGCGTGGGATTCGTGACGGCGCTGTTGCTGCGCGCCTCGTCGAAGCCCGGGAGGGCGCTGAGCAAGCCGTCGGCGGTTGAGGGGGAGAGCGCGCGAACCAGGGAGTGGTCCAACGCGAGCGCGGTCACCGGCAGGGTGTGGAGATCGCGCGGCGAGCCCGTGGCCACCGTGACCTTCTCGATCACCTTCAAGTCGGCCGCGAGCCGGACCACGGGCGTGCCGGCGGCCGCTAGATGGGCGGTGGCCGCGCGGTAGCCCGGCGCTGCGACCGCGGCGTCCTCCGGCGGAGGAAGACTCGAGACGGCGCGCCCGCGGCCGTCGGTGACGGCCGTTTCGGAACGGCCGTCGGCGGTAAAGACCACGCGTGCTCCGGCGATTGGCTCGCCGGTCTCTGTGAGGACGATCACGCCCGCGGACGTTTCGGCGGCTCGACTCAACGCTGGAGCCAGCGCCAGCGCGAGGATCGCGAGAACACCCAAGTACCGTCGCATGAGCGACGTTTCGCAGGCGAGCCAGCGGCGACCTGGACGCCTGCGCTCGCCGCGCGAAGTTGTCGCGCCTCGAAACCCGCAGTCGAGGGAACCCTCTGCGAATCAAGGAACGTCGGCTCCATCGTTGTTGCCTCAGGCAACCGATGCTCCTTGATTGTGCACATGGTCTATCGATCCGGTTCATCGCCGGACGCATCATGCAGGGTGAAAAGGAGTCATCATGATCAGATCCAACGGTTGGAAGCGCCTCCTCGCGGCGGCGGCGCTGCTCTCCCTCGCGTCCGCGGTCGCTCCCGCGACCGTTCGCGCCCAGGGATCCACGCCCACCGAGCAAGACTTCATGCATGCCTCGACGGACACGTCGAGCTGGATCCTTCCCGCTCACGACTATAGCGGCAACCGCTACGCCGCGCTCACGCAGATCACGCCGAAGAACGTCCTGGAGCTTAAGCGCGTCTGGAAGTATCAGCTCTCCGACGACGCACCGACGGAGACGGCGCCGATCGTCTGGAACGGCACGATCTACGTCACCTCCGCCCACGACCACGTCTACGCGCTCGATGCGCAGACCGGCAAGCTGAAGTGGGAGTACTCCGACAACCCGCACGTCATCGCGTTCGCCGCGAATCGCGGCATCGCGCTGACGGACGGCAACGTCTACATCGCCACCCTCGACGGCCATCTCGTCGCGCTCAACGCGGAGACGGGCAAGAAGGTCTGGGACAAGGTCGAGGTGGCCGACACCAGCAACTCGTTCTTCACGATGGCTCCCGTGCCGTACAAGGGCATGCTCTTGCTGGGCGTCTCCAACGGCGATTGGGGCGGGATCGGCAACATCTCGGCCTTCGATCCCAAGGATGGCCATCGCATCTGGCAGTGGAACACGGTGCCCGGTCCGGGAGAGCCCGGCCACGACACGTGGAGCGGCGACTCGTGGAAGCGCGGCGGCGCCGCCGTGTGGAGCGGCGTCGCCATCGACCCCGCGACGAACACCCTCTACATGAGCTTGGGCAATCCGCAGCCGGACTTCCTGGGCACGGTCCGCAAGGGCGCCAACCTCTACAGCAATTCCATGGTCGCGCTCGACATCTCGGGCGCCAAGCCCACGCTCAAGTGGCACTATCAGTTCATCCCGCACGATACCCACGACTGGGATCCCGCCATGCCCCCCGTGCTCTTCACGGGCAAGGTCAACGGCCATGAGGAGAAGCTCGTGGCGGCCGCCGACAAGGCGGGCAACTTCTGGATCCTCGACGCCGCCACGGGGCGGCTGGTCCACAAGGCCGTCGTGAGCTACCAGCAGGGCCAGGGCACCGAGCCCGACGCCGCGGGGAACATCGCCTGTCCGAACACCAACGGCGGCGTGGAATTCAACGGCGGCGCCTTCGATCCGCAGACGAACGTCTTCTACGTGCCGAGCGTCAGCGAGTGCGGGCTCTGGAAGTCGCCGGGACGCGTCACGTACATCGCCGGCCAGTTCTACCTTGGCGGCTCGTTCCCGAAGCTCGTGGGACCGAACACGGGCGACTTCAACGCGATCAACGTCTCCACGGGACGGTTCGCGTGGCGCTACAACTTCAATCTCCCGGCCGTGGGAGGCGCCTTGGTCACCTCGACGGGTCTCGTCTTCACGGGCGAGCTCAACGGTGACTTCGACGCCTTCGATGCCGAGAGCGGGCGCCTGATGTGGCGCTACGACACGGGCTCGACCATCGAGGCGCCGCCGTCGGCGTTCATGATGGGCGGCAAGGAGTACGTGGTGGTCGCCTCGGGACAGCCGGGGAACCAGATGGTGCCCGAGCTTTCGAAGAAGAACGACGGCTCCATGATCTCCGTCTTCGCGCTTCCGTAGGAGAGAGCATGCTCCGTACCCTCGCTCTCGTCGCCGCCGCCGGGCTTCTGCTCGGCGGCGCGGCGCCTGCTCCGGCCGCGTCCGGAAGCAGCGACCATGACACCGCGGCGGCCGCGCTCGCCGACGTCCGCGCGGCGATCACGACCATCGTCTCCGCCGAGAACTCGACCGCCACGAGCCCGGTCCCGTACCACCGCGCCGCGCGGCGGGCCATCGCCATCGTCGACGGCGGCGCGGTCGCGCGCGTGAACCATCTGTTGGACCGCCGGGCCACCGAGCCGTGGACGGCGACCCTCGAAGGGGCCAACGCCAACCTGCTGGGAGCCGTGGCCAGCCTCCGCCAAGCGCTCCGCGAGCGCCAGATGGAGGACTATCAACTCGATGTGACCACGGCGCTCGCGGATCTGGAGATGGCGCTCGGACGCACCTCGCAGACCGGCGTCCTGGGCGGCCTGCGGGGAGCCTTCTCCACGACCACGCTCGGCGTTCCGGACGGCGGGCGCGTCGTCTCCGCGTGCGGCCCTCCCTCCGCCGTGCCGGCGTACGGAACGATCGACGGCCGTCTCGCCTATCTCGCCCTGCCGCTGGGGCCTGCGCGCGTGACGGTGGGACCCGATTTCGGGGTCCAGCGGCTCGCCGTCGTCGGACACCGGCTCATGCTCTACACCGCCGCGGCGGATGAGAGCGCCGCGCTCTGCCGCAAGGTGGCCGCCGCGAGCGACCCGCCGCCGGCGGCCGCCGCCCTCTACACCCTGGCGCAAGCCAAGGCGGGCGAGGCCATCTTCGCCGACAAGTGCGTGGCCTGCCACGGCGTCAATCTCCAAGGAACCGCGGCTCCCGCCGTCGCGGGCACGGCCTTTCTGAGCGGGGCCAAGCAGAATACGTGGTCCCTGAGCGACCTGCGCGCGATCGTGGTGGACAACATGCCCTTCAGCGACCCGGGATCGCTGACGCCCAAGCAGTACGCCGAGGTGATGGCCTTCCTGCTGGCGTCCAACTGCTACCCGGCGGGCACGACGCCGTTCCCCGAGCACGGCCAAGCCTCGTTCGCGGCGATCGCGATCGCCCCGCCGCCGGGGGCCCATCCGGACAACGCGGCCCTGGGTACCTGCACGGTGCGCTGATCCCGGCTAAAGCGTGGGGCGCCGGGCGCCGATAGCCCTTGAGATGGCAGAGAGTCTCTTCGGCGTCGCCGTCCCCATGCTCGGGAACGCCCTCGAGGGCGCCTCCCAGGCCCAGACCGCGATCTCCAACAACCTCGCCAACGTGAACACTCCGGGCTATCAGCGCGCGGAGGTTTCGTTCAAGGATGCGTTGGCCAAGAGCATGGGCGCCCAGCCCGATCCGAACCAGCTGCCGTTGACCGTCGACAACCCGATGCAAATCGCGCTCGGCGGCTCTGCCCCGCCAGTTCCGTTCAAGCCGGACGTCATCGTCGATCGCAGCACCAAGATGCGGACCGACGGCTCCAACGTCGATCCCGACGAAGAGATGGCGAAGCTCACAGAGAACTCGATGTACAGCGGGGCCATCGCACAATACCTGCAGGCCGATTTCACGCACCTGCGGGAGGCCATCCAGGAGCGGTTCTAGCGCACGATGGGCTTCTACGACTCGATCGACATCAGCGCCAGCGGATTGACCGCCGAGCGCCTCGCGATGGACGTCATCGCCAACAACATCGCCAACGCGCAGACGACGCGCACGCCGCAAGGCGGGCCGTTCAAGCGCCAACTGGTCGTCTTCGCGCAGAAGCAGGCCACCGCTCAGGGCGGGGGCTTCGTTCCCGATCCCGTCCCCGCCGACCAGCAGGGGCAAGGCGGGAGCGCCGCCCTCGACGGCGTGCAGGCCGTGGGCATCGCGCAGGACAACAGCCCCGATCGCCTGGTCTACGAGCCAGGCAACCCGGACGCCGATGCGAACGGCTACGTCCACATGCCCAACGTCCAGGTGGTGAAGGAGATGGTGGACCTGATGGCCGCGAGCCGCGCCTACGAGGCCAACGTCACCGCCATCGAGCAAGCGAAGACCCTCGACACCAACGTCCTGAACGTGCTGCACGCATGAACCTGCCGTCGTTCTCCGACGCGATCCGTGCCGTCAAACCCGACACGTTCGTGCCCGACCTCCCCGTCGGGGCCGGCGCGGGCCTTCCGGCCGGCGTCGCGGGGACCGAGCCGGTACCGCAGAATCAGCCATCGTTCAAAGAGACGCTCGGCCAGGTGCTCAACGACGTCAACACGCGCATGGAGACGGCCAACGCCAACGTGCGCGACTATGCCGAGGGCAAGACCAAGGACGTGGTCAAGGTCACGACGAGCGTGGAGGAGGCCAGTCTCGCCTTCCAATTCACGCTGGCGATCCAGAACAAGCTGATCTCGGCGTACCAGTCGATCGAGAACATGCAGCTGTAGCCCCGCCCGCAGCTCGATTCGAGGCCGCATTCCGTTCGGCCGCGGCGCCCGCCGCGGTCGTTCCCATTCCTTCGGGCCAAGGAGCGAGCCACGGCAGCCCCCGCCCCCCGTCCCTGGTGCCACGCCGCTAAACAAGGCGGCTCCGCGGCCGATACCCCAGATGTACACGGCTGGACTGCCCCTGTGGCGGAAGCCGTTCGGAGCCCGATCGATTGAGGGTTCCGTTGTCTGGTGACTTTCGCGCAGGAGGGCGGCATCGCGTGATACGCGGGCTTTACTCGGCAGCCAGCGGCATGCTGGTGGCTCAATCGCTGGTGGACACCACCGCGAACAACCTCGCCAACGTCGACACGAACGGATTCAAGCGTGCCGTGCTCCAAGTGGAGTCTGCGCCGACGCTCGAGCTCTATCGTTTTCAGACCAACCCCGGGCAGACTGCCGCCCGGGCAACGCCCGGCGTTCCCACGCAGACGTCGATCGGCACGCTCGGGTTGGGGGCGCAGGTGTACGACACCCCGACTTCGTTCCAGCAGGGCTCGCTCCAGCAGACGGACGATCCGCTCGACCTGGCGCTGGTGGGACCGGGGTTCTTCAGCGTCCAGACGCCGGCGGGCGTTCGGTACACGCGCGACGGCAGTTTCGTGCGCAGCGCGCAGGGCGAGCTGGTGACGCAGTCGGGACAGCCCGTGCTCTCCACCACGGGGACACCGATCACGTTGGCTCAGGGCCCCTTCACGGTGGACACCGACGGAACCGTCCGTCAGCAGGGCGCGCCGGTCGCGCAGCTCGCCGTGGTGCGCTTCGCCAACCTTCGCAATCTGCGGCCCGAGGGCAATGACCTGTTCTTGAATGAAGGCGCGGGGCCGACGCAAGACAACACCACCACCAGCGTTCAGCAGGGCTACCTCGAGAAGTCGACGGTGAACGTCGTGCACTCGATGGTCGACCTCATCTCCGCCGAGCGATTCTTCGATGCGAACAGCAAGGCGGTGCAGATCGAGAATACGGCGCTGGGCCTGGCCGTGCAGACCGTCGGAGCCAATCACTAACACCGCGAGTCGGAAGCAGACGCCAGAGAGGAATCGTCAGCCACCATGATGCGAGCGCTCTACACGGCGGCCACCGGGATGATTGCCCAGCAATACAATATGGACACCATCTCGAACAACTTGGCCAACATCAACACCACGGGCTTCAAGGGAAACCAGGCGCGGTTCCAGGACCTGATCTACGAAACCCTGCGCGCGCCGGGATCGCCCGTCGGCGCCTCCGTGGTCCCGACGGGGCAGGACATCGGCCTGGGCGTGAAGATCGCCTCCTCCGAGAAGACGTTCACGCAAGGCTCGCTCCAGCAGACCAACAACCCGCTGGACATGGCGATCGAGGGTGACGGCTTCTTTCAAGTCACCATGCCGGACGGCACCTCCGCCTACACGCGCGACGGCTCGTTCAATCGCGACGCCAACGGCACCATGGTCACCTCCGACGGCTACATGCTCTCGCCGCAGATCACCATCCCCCAGAACGCGACGCAGGTGAGCATCGGTTCCGACGGCACCGTCACGGCGCTCATCCCCGGCTCGCAGCTGCCCCAGACGCTGGGACAGATCACGCTGGTGCGCTTCACCAATGCCGCCGGCCTCTCGCCGAACGGGAAGAACCTGTTCACGCAGACGGCGGCCTCGGGCGCGCCGGTCATCAGCCAACCCGGCATCAACGGGGCCGGGACGCTGCAGCAAGGGTTTCTCGAGAACTCCAACGTGCAGGTCGTCAACGAGATCGTGAACATGATCGTGGCGCAGCGCGCCTACGAGGCGAACTCGAAGTCCATCGCGACCAGCGACCAGATGCTCTCCAGCGCCCTGGCGATGGTCCAAGGCTAGGCTGCGATGCGCTGGGCTATCGCAGCGGTGCTGCTGCTCGCAATCGGGATGCTCCAGCCCCCCGCCTCGGCGATGGAGCTGCAGAATCTCGCGGGCTCGCGCATCTCCGCGTTCGCGACGCGCATCGCGCAGGCTGCCGCCGCCGGCCCCGACCGGCGGATCGACGAAGTTTCGGGGGTCCCCGACCTCGAGATTCCCGCGGGATCCGTCTCCCTGGCGCGCGGAGCCCTGCCCACCCCCACGGCCACGTACCTCTCCGTGCCCGTGGTGGTCTCGGTGGACGGCCGAGTGGTGCGGACCGTCTACGTGGGGTACCGGATCACGACCTACATCGCCGTACCGGTCGCGGCCCGTGCCCTTCCGGCGGGGACGGTGCTGAGCGCGAGCGATCTGGTGATGAAGCGGCTCCCCGCCCTAGGGCGCATCCCCGCAACGACCGATGAACTCATCGGGAGGCGGACGCTGGCGTCGGTCCAGGCAGGGACCCCCGTCTTCCCGGAGATGACGGCCTTGGTTCCCCTCGTGCGAGCCGGACAGCCGTGCATGCTGATGGTGACCGATGGCGGCGTCGTTCTCACGGCGGAGGCCATCTCGCGGCAGGACGGTGCGCTGGGTCAGACGGTGGCGGTCTACGTCGAGCAGACCAAGCATGCGATGACCGCGATCGTCAGCGGCCCGGGCCGCGTGGAGCTGGATTTGAGCCCGGACGGAGGTGGAGATGGTTCAGCGGGTTCGTGAGATTGCGGCGGCGGCGGCGATCGCCGTGTTGACGCTCCTCGCGTCGCCGGCGCACGCCGACACGCTCTACCCCGCAGGACCCCAGGCCGTGCCGGCGCGTCCGCTGGATCTCTTCGGCGATCACCGCGCCCACGCCGTGGGTGATCTGCTCACCGTCGTCTTCAACTTCGCCGTTTCCAACAACGCCACGGTCACCAACTCCGCGAAAAAGGACTTCAGCGCGAACGGCGGCCCCGGGAGCGGCCTGCTGGGGATCTGGCCGCTCAATCTGACGACATCGCTGAGCGGCGCCTCCAGCGCCGATAACTCGCAGGTGCGCTCGGGTCAGCAGTCGCTCAACGCGGTGATGGAGGCGACCGTCGTCAACGTGCTCCCCAACGGAAACCTGCAGATCGTGGGGCACCAAGGCGTGCAGGTCAACGGCCAGCCGCAGGTCCTCAAGATCACGGGTGTCGTGCGCCCGGAGGACATCGACAGCACCAATACCATCCCGAGCAGCCTGGTGGCCAACGTCAGCGCGACGTTCGTAGGGCAGCTCCAGCGCTCGCGGCCCGGGCTGATCAACCGGCTGCTGCACCTCCTGTTCTAAAGCATGGTGACGAGGATGCGAGAGGTACGGACGGTGGTCTTGAGGTTGGCGGCGATGCTCGCGGCGCTCGCCATGCTGGCATCGGCGGCGGTGCCGGCGCACGCCCAGACTGTGCGCGTCAAGGACGTGGCCAAGGTGGAGGGCGTTGCTTCCAACCAATTGGTCGGCTACGGCCTGGTGACGGGCCTGGCCGGGACCGGCGATTCCACCTCCGTGGTCTTCACCAGCAAGACGATCCAGAATCTGCTCCAGACCTTCGGCCTCTCCACCAGCTCCCAGGACGTCCGCACGCGCAACGTGGCCGCGGTCATCGTGACCGCCTCGCTTCCGCCGTTCGCCCATTCCGGGGACCGCATCGACGTGACGGTCAGCTCAATGGGGGACTCCGCCTCGCTGCAGGGCGGGACGCTCGTCCTCACCCAGTTGCGCGGTGCCAACGACCAGGTCTACGCCACGGCCCAGGGGGCCATCTCGGTCGGCGGTTACACGGCCTCGGACTTCGGCGCCGGGGCCAACTCGATCACGCAGAACCATCCCGCGGCCGGGCGTATTCCGGGCGGCGGCCTGGTCGCGCGCACGGTGACGACCCCCTTGCAGCAGAGCGACGGGACCTTCAACTACGTGCTCCGCCAGCCGGATTTCAATACGGCCGCGAACCTCGCGCGCGTCCTCAACCAGCGCTTCGGCCCCACGACCGCTCACGCGCTGGACGAGGGGACGGTGGCCGTTCGCCTGCCCGCCGGCTACCGCACCGACGAGGTCGACTTCCTGGCGCAGGCGGGCGACTTGGACCTCCACGCGGGCGAGGTGGCCAAGGTCATCCTCAACGAGCGGACGGGGACGGTGGTCATGGGCGGCGACATCACCCTGGCCCCCGTAGCCATCGCGCACGGCAACCTCTCGATCACCATCACCACGACCAACGTGGCCGTCCCTGCCGCGCCGTTCACGCGGGGCCAGGGGCAGACCCAAACCAACACGCGCATCGTCGCCAACGAGCAGAAGCGCAAGCTGGTCTACTTCTCGGGCGAGCCGACGCTTGCGCGCGTGGTGCAGGCCCTGAACACGCTCGGCGTCTCGCCGCGGGACCTGATCGCCATCCTCCAGGCCCTGCACGCCTCGGGGGCCCTCCAAGCCAAGATCGAGATCATCTGATGGACATCAAGAAGGTCGCCCAGCCCCCGGCCCCGCTCACGCCGGAGCAACAGCAAGCGCTCGCTCGGTTGCGGCAAGCTGCCCAGGGGCTGGAGGGGGTATTCGTGGGGATGCTCATGAGGGAGATGCGCAAGACGGCGCCGGATGCCAGCATCTTCGGAAAGACCTCCGCCTCGGAGCAGGCCTTCTCCCAGATGTTGGATCAACAGCGCGCCGACCAGATCGCCAAGTCGGGGAGCTTCGGGATGGCGCGGATGATCGAGAGCGAGCTCCAGGCCTCGGTCCTGGCGGACGCCCGCCAGGAGGCGAAGGGCAAGCGCGTGGAGGGGGAATTCTAAATGAGCAGGATCACCCTTCCTAAACTGGACTCGGCGTGGAGCCGATTCACCGAGGTATGGGCAGGCGGTTCCGGAGAAGGGCGACGCAGCGATGAAGATCAGCGCAACCGAGCTGCAGAGCGTGATCGCGGTTTACCGGGCCGGCGGCCTCGCGCGATCCGGAGGGAGCGCCGCCGTCCTGGACGCTGCGGAGATCTCGTACTCCGGGGCGGCGCTCTCGGCGATACGCTTGGCGTACGACCGTCTACCCGACGTGCGCGAGGAGCGCGTACGCGATTTGCGGCGCCGCGTGCGCGAGGGCAAGTATTACGTGCCCACGGAGGAGATCGTCGAGAAAATCCTCGGACGACTCACCGTCGACTCGTTGTTTTGAGCCCAGCCGCCGCGCGTGGGGAGGATCGTCGATGAGCGATTCGTGGGAGGTCTTTGCCCAGACGCTCGACGACGAGGGCGCGGCGATGGAGAAGCTGGCGCAACGCGCGCGCAGGCTCACGGAAGCCCTGATCGACAGGGATCTCGAGCGGATCGAGGCCACCAGGCGCGATCTCGAAGAGGCCCGCATCGCGCATCAGAGCGCGTTGGGCAAGCGGCGTGCGATGCAGCAGCGCGGCTTCGGGCAGCGCACGCTGGCGCAAGTCGTCGGCTATGCGCCCCGGTCGCTGCGGCCGCGGCTGCGGCAGCGCGTCTCGGATCTCGCCGTCGGGGCGGCGGGTCTGGCCATCAGCAACAACAACAACAAGGCGCTGATCGCGCAGGGCATGCGCCGCCTGGTTCGCATCGCTCAGCTGGCGCAAGCGGCGCAGGAGCGAGAACTGGGCACCTACCAACGGCGTCGCCGGCGCGGAACCGGCGGCTCCTTCCTCGTCAGCAGCAAGGCGTGAGACATGAACGATTACGTCTTGCGTAATGGTGCCCCCGGAGGGGCTTCCAAGCAACAGGGCTCCCATGAGCGGAGCGGAGCGGAGCGAGCGGGATGAGTTTCTTCGGCATCGACCTCCTCGGCACTGCGCTCGCGAACGACCAAACCGCGGCGAACGTCACCTCGCAGGACATCAGCAATGTCAACACGCCGGGTGCCTCGCGGCAGGTCGTCAACTTGGTGGAGGCGACCCCCATCGCACAACCGGGATTCCCCAGCAACTTCGGCCCCGGCATGCTCGGCGAGGGCGTGACGATCCAGTCGATCCAGCGCGTGCACCAGGCTTCCTACGACACGCTCTACCGCAATTCGAACTCCGTCGCCGGCTTCTTCACGGCCGAGCAGGGGATCCTGAACGTCACGCAGACCAACTTCAGCGAGCCGGCCGGTAACGGCATCAACGCCGCATTCTCCGGCTTCATGACGTCGCTCCAGCAGCTCGCCTCTCAGCCCACGGCGCTGGCGCAGCGCTCCGGAGTTATGACGGCGGCCCAGACGCTGACGAACAGCTTGAACAGCGCATCGCAGTCGATCCTCACGCAGGAGACGCAGATCCAGTCTCAGGCGAGCGACGCCGTCACGCAGGTCAACACGATGCTCGATCAGATCGCCTCGCTGAACGGGCAGATCCGAGCGTCGACGGCCGTGGGGGACAATCCGAACCAGCTCCTCGACCAGCGCGACCAGCTGATCGACCAGCTCTCGGGCTATCTGAACGTGCAGACGTCGGTGCAGGCGAACGGCTCGACCCTGGTGAGCGTCGGCGGCCAGGCGTTGGTCAACGACACGGTGGCCTACCATCTCGCGGGGCCCGTGGTCGCCAAGCCCACGGCGCCCGGCACGCCGCCGCAGATGGTCATCGGCTTCGCCGGCAGTCCCACGCCGAACAATCCCTCGCCCGTGCCGATCACGGGCGGCTCGCTCGGCGGCATGCTCGATGCGTACAACGCCAAGCTCGTGCCCTACCTGCAGCAGTTGAACGACTTCGCCTCGGGATTGGCCAACGCCGCGAACCGGATCTCGGAGTCGTCGTACGACTCCAACGGCAACCAAGGCGCGGCCCTGTTCATCCCGAATGCGCCGGGCAATCCCATCACGGCAGCCTCCATTCGCGTCGGCTTGACGGACGCCGGACAGGTGCTGGGAGGCCTGGCCTCCACGGCGGCCGGCACGCTCGTAACGCCGCTGAACTCGGCCAACAACACGGTGGCGAGCTCGCAGTCGATCGAGGGGAACAGCACGTACGCAACCACGATGGGCGTAGGCACGTACTCCGGCAGCATGACCGTCAGCGTTGACGGGCAGACCGAGACGTACGGCTATACGGTCACCTCGTCGACCACGCTGGACCAGTTCATCGCGCAGTTCAACGAGGCCGGCCTCGGCGTGACGATGAGCTTCAATCCCAACGCGCAGTCGGTCGTCTTCCAGCGCGACCCGACGAATGAGAGCCTGGCGCTCGGCGGCACCTCGTCCTACGGGGCCACCGCCGATTTCACGATCCAGGACGCCATCGTGGCGGGGGGTCCGCCGCCGCCGTCGATCCTCTCGGTGCTGGGGGCCTCGGGCATCAACGGCGTCACGCAGAACGCGAGCAACGCGTTGGGGTCGGCGGACAATGCCGGGGTCAACGCCATGCTGCAGACGCTGCAAGGGCCGGTGGCGATCCCCTCGTTCACGCCGACCACGCTCGGCACGGCCGTCGCGGGTGCGGGGACGTTCTCCGTGACGCCGGGATCCCTCACGGGCATCGAGCAGGGGGCATCCGTCGTCGTCGACGCGGGGACGCCCAATCAGGAGACGGTGACCGTTCAGAGCGTCGATTACGCCACCGGGTCGTTCACGGCCACATTCACCAAGCCGCACGCCGCCACGGCGACGATCCAGCAAGGGGCGCAAGCGAGCCTCGGGAGCTACTACAGCGACTTGGTGACGAAGATCGGCTTCGATGCGCAGACGGCGATCAACGGCTCGCAGAGCCAGACGCAGGTGACGCAGCAGATCGACTCCGCTCGGCAGAGCGTCGACGGCATCAACATCGACGAGGAGACCCAGAACCTCATCAAGTTCCAGAATTCTTACCAGGCGGTAGCCAAGACGCTGAGCGTGATGGAGCAGATGCTCCAGACCATGCTCACGACGCTCTAGCGGCGCACGGAGGCGAACGAAGAAGATGCGGATTTCGACATCGGAGGTCTTCAACCAGCAGACGCAGGCGATCGACGACCTGGCCGCGCAGCAGATGCAATACGGCCAGCAGCTCTCGACCGGCAAGCAGCTGAACCTGCCCTCCGACGCTCCGGCGGAGATCGGCCAGGACCTCTTGGTGCGCGCCTCGCAGGCCTACGACCAAACGGTGAACTCGACGCTCACCACGGCCCAGTCTCAGCTCTCGACGCTTGACGGCGCGCTCTCCGGACTCACCAGTGTTCTGCAAAGCGTGCGGCAGATCGCCGTCCAAGGGGCGAGCGAGACGCTGAGCTCCTCGCAGCGCAACGATCTCGCGACCCAAGTCGACAACCTCCTCCAGCAGGCCATCGGGATCGGCAACACACAGGTGGGGGGCGTCTACGTGTTCGCTGGGACCAAACAGGGCGGCGCCCCGTTCCAGGCGGTCGGAAGTCCCGTCTCGTCGGTCACCTTCACCGGCAATCAGCAGACGGTCGACCAGATCTTCGTCAACGGGCAGTCGTATACGGTCGGCGTCTCCGCGCAGCAGACGTTCAACCTCTCCTCCACCGACGGCTCGCCCGACGTCTTTCAGACCCTGATCAACTTGCGCGACGCGCTGACCGGGCCCACGACCATCGACAAGAGCGCCGCGCAGCTCAACGTCGCCGGCTCCGTGATCAGCTCGGCCACCGGGATCTCGTCGGCGGCGTTCGCCACGCCGATCACCGCCGACTCAACCGGCAACGACTCGTTCCAGATCAACGGCGTGACCGTGACGGTGAACCAGGCGACGGCGACGGTAGGCTCGGTGCTGGCTTCCATCAACGCGGTCAGCGGCACGACGGGCGTCGTGGCGACGTTCGACTACAAGCAGGAGCGGTTGATCCTCAACTCCTCCAGCGGGCAGCCGTTCACCGTGACGGACGTGGCCTCCGCGGGGGCGACGGGCGCCGCCGGGGACTTTGTCAAGGCCATGGGACTGGCCCCGCAGGGGAGCGTCGGGACCGAGCTGAGCACCCAGATCGGCGACGTCGACCACGTCATGAACGCCATGCTCACGGGGCGGGCGGCCGTGGGGGCCACGCTCCAGGCGCTGGCTTCGGTGCAGACGGACAACAGCGCCACCATAGTTCAGAACACGCAAACCATCTCTCAGATCGAAGACGCCAACGTTGCAGCGGCCTCGACCCAGTTCGCCCAGGTGCAGGCCGCCCTTCAGGCCGCTTACGGAACGACGACGCGGCTCGAGCAGCACACGCTCTTCGACTACGTGCAATAGGACGTGCGAGGACTGTCCATCGTGCCACACGAGGTCGATCTCCCCCGCTTTGGGACGCTTACCTATGCCGACGACGACGTCATCGAGTTCCCGTGGGGGCTCCCGGGATTCGCCGACCACCGGCGCTTCCTCGTGCTGAGCCTCGACGGCCCGGGACCGTTCCTCTGGCTCCAGAGCTTGGACGACCTGAAGGTCGCTCTGCCGATCGCCAACCCGTGGGACGTCTTTCCGGACTACAAGCCGCCGATTCCGTACTACGCCCGCGTGGCGCTGGAGCTCGAGGAGCCGGCCGATTTCGTCCTCTATTGCGTGGTCATCTGCACGGCGGGCGCGACCGAGCTGACCATGAACCTGCTGGCACCCATCATCATCAACCTGAAGCGGCGCCGGGCTCGGCAGGTCATGCTGGAGAGCTCGCGGTACGCCGTTCGCCAGCCGATCCCGCGGACCGATGCCCTCAAGGAGGCTCTCCGCTCCTGACCGAACGCTCCCGCAACCGGCGGAAGGCTGCCGGGACACAGCCAGGGAGGGCCGCGGCATGCTCGTTCTGACGAGGAAGCCCAACCA
>Ga0307372_10006980_pt1 | contig 16339 bp, 13 predicted proteins | sample OX1MG_FD_202533 | JGI IMG/M metagenome (GOLD analysis project Ga0307372, IMG submission 202533) | Soil microbial communities from Risofladan, Vaasa, Finland - OX-1 | ecosystem: Environmental > Terrestrial > Soil > Coastal area > Acid sulfate soil | place: Finland: Risofladan, Vaasa | collected... | reverse complement strand
AGGACGTGGCCCGCACCCTGGCCTGCTTCCACTCGGTCATCTGCGGTCGCGTCCTCGACCACGAGGTCCTCGTCCGGATGGCCCGGGCCCTCGACGGCGGTTCCGGGTCGGGCCCGGGTGCCGGTAGCGCTCACGTCCCCGTCGTGAATCTCCTCTCGGACCGGGCCCATCCCTGCCAGGTCCTGGCCGACCTGCTCACCCTGCGCCAGGTCTTCGGCGACCTGGGCGGTCGCACTCTGGCCTACGTCGGCGACGCCAACAACGTCTGGCGCTCACTCGCCATCGGCACCGCCATGGTGGGTATGGCCTTGCGGACCGCCAGCCCCGACGGTTACGGCCCCGACGCCGACGACCTGGCCCGGGTGGCCCGGCTCGGTGGTGAGGTCGAGGTCACGGGGGACCCGGCCGAAGCGGTGGCGGGTGCCGACGCCGTCTACACCGACGTCTGGACCTCGATGGGCCAGGAGGAGGAGTCGACGCTGCGCCGCAAGGCCTTCTCCGGCTTCACCGTCGACGACGACCTTCTCGGCCGCGCCGGTCCGGAGGCCATCGTCCTGCACTGCCTTCCCGCCCACCGGGGCGAGGAGATCTCGGCGTCGGTGATCGACGGACCCCGGAGCCGTGTCTGGCAGCAGGCGGCCAACCGTATGCACGCCATGCGCGGACTCCTCACCTGGATACTCCGACAGCCAACGGCCGCACCGGGAGAGGCCGTATGAAGCTCGGCAAGCCCCAACGCCAGCACCGGATCGCCCGGCTGCTCGAGACGAACGCCGTCAACAACCAGGCCCAGCTCGTCGCCCTGCTGGCCGACGACGGGGTGGAGGCCACCCAGGCGACGGTCTCGCGCGACCTCGAGGAGATGGGGGCGGTCAAGGTCCGTGTCCTCGGCGGAGAGTCGGTCTATGCGTTGCCGGAGCTGCCGGTCCACCAGGTGGCACCCGAAGACCACCTCCGCCGGGTCCTCGGCGAGTGGGTGGTCGAGGTGGCCCAATCGGCCAACCTGGTCGTCCTGCGTACGCCGCCGGGCTCGGCTCACGTGGTGGGATCGGCGCTCGACCGCTGCGGCTTCGAGGGCGTGATCGGCACCGTGGCCGGTGACGATACGGTGCTCGTCGTGGCCGCCGAGGACCCCGGTGGCTCGGTGGTGGCCACCCGCATCGCCGACGTGGTGGGGGTCGGCGCCATGTTCAGCGCCATGAACGGTGACCGATGAGACCGACAACCCAGATGGGAGAACAGTGATGGCGAAGCGGGTGGTCCTCGCCTACAGCGGCGGCCTCGACACCTCGGTGGCGGTTCCCTGGTTGCAGGAGGAGCTGGGTCTCGAAGTCATCGCCGTGGCCGTGGACGTGGGCCAAGGCGGCGACTTCGAGACCGTCCGCCAGCGGGCGCTCTCGGCCGGCGCCGTCGAGTCGATCGTCATCGACGCCCGCTCCGAGATGGCCGACGACTACTGCCGGCTGGCCATCGCCGCCAACGCCCGCTACGAAGGCAAGTACCCACTCGTCTCCGCTCTGTCGCGGCCCGTCATCGTCCGGCATCTGGTGGCCGAGGCCCGGCGCCACGGAGCCGATGCCGTGGCCCACGGCTGCACCGGCAAGGGAAACGACCAGGTCCGCTTCGAGGTGGGTACGCGCGCTCTGGCGCCCGACCTCGAGATCTTCGCCCCGGCCCGCCGGTGGGGCATGTCGCGCGAGGACTGTGTCGACTACGCCGCGGCCCACGGCATTCCCATCGAGGCCACCAAGGAGAAGATGTACTCGATCGACGAGAACCTCTGGGGCAAGGCCATCGAGTGCGGCCAGATCGAGGACCCCTGGGCGCCGGCCCCGTCGGACGTCTACACCCTCACCCGTCTGGTCCACACCGCCCCGCGCGACGTCGTCATCGGCTTCGAACAAGGCGTCCCCGTGACCGTCGACGGCCGATCCCTTCCTCTGGCCGATCTCATCGCCGACCTGTCTGCCATCGTCGGTGGCTACGGCTGGGGGCGGCTCGACATGGTGGAGAACCGCCGCGTCGGCATCAAGAGCCGCGAGATCTACGAGTGCCCCGCCGCGTTGGCTTTGATTTTGGCTCACGCCGATCTGGAGGACATCACCCTCGAGCGCGACGTCGCCCACGAGAAGGCCCGGCTCGAGCCCCGGTGGGCGGAACTGGTCTACGACGGCCTCTGGTTCTCTCCGCTCAAGGAGGCCCTCGACGCCTTCTTCGCCTCGACCCAGCGCTCGGTCACCGGCGAAGTCCGGCTCAGCCTGGCCCCGGGCATCTGTGCCGTCTCCGGTCGTCGGAGCCCGCTCTCGCTCTACGACCACGGCCTGGCCACCTACGACTCGACCGACACCTTCCATCACGCCGACGCCGAAGGCTTCGTCCGGCTCTGGGGCCTCGGGGTGGCCACCTGGTCGGCCCGCCAGGGCGGCCCGGCCGTCGGATCGCGTGGCGGCCCGGCCGGAGCTTCGGCCGGCGGTTCGTCGTGACCCTGTGGGAGAGCCGTCTGGGCGCGACGGCCGAGGAGGTCATGGCCTTCACCGTCAGCCTCCCCTTCGACCGCCGTCTGGCGGCCGACGACCTGACCGGATCGCGGGCCCATGTCCGGGGCCTGGGCCGGGCCGGGGTGCTCGACAATGGGGAGGTGGCCATCCTGCTCGCCGCGCTCGAGCGGGTGGAGGAGGAACTGGCCAACGGCACCTTCGCCTTCCGGGCCGAGGACGAGGACATCCACACCGCCGTCGAGCGCCGGGTCACCGAGATGGCCGCCGACGTGGGGGCCAAGCTCCACACCGGCCGGAGCCGCAACGACCAGGTGGCCACCGATCTGCGCCTCTACAGCCGCCGGGAGCTGCTCCACATCGCCGAGGCCGTTCTCGGTCTCCAGGAGGTCTTGTCCCACCGGGCCGCCGATGCCGGCGACGCCTATCTGCCCGGCTACACCCATCTGCAGCGGGCCCAACCCGTTCTGCTGGCCCACCATCTGCTGGCCCACGCCTGGGCCCTGGCCCGCGACGTCGACCGCCTGATGCATACCGTCGTCCGACTCGACGTCAGCCCCCTCGGTGCCGGAGCCCTGGCCGGCTCGTCACTGGCTCTCGACCCCGACGCCGTGGCCGCCGACCTCGGCTTCGCCGGCCGCTTCGAGAATTCGCTCGACGCCGTCTCCGACCGCGACTTCGTGGCCGAGGCGCTCTTCGACCTGGCCCTCCTCGGCGTCCACCTCTCCCGCCTGGGCGAGGAGCTCGTCCTCTGGTCGTCCGAGGAGTTCGCCTTCGTCACCCTGGACGACGCCTACGCCACGGGCAGCTCGATGCTCCCCCAGAAGAAGAACCCCGACGTGGCCGAGCTGGCCCGGGGGAAAGCCGGCCGCCTGATCGGCCACCTGACCGGGGTCCTCGCCACCTTGAAGGGCCTTCCCCTGGCCTACAACCGCGATCTCCAGGAGGACAAGGAGCCCCTCTTCGACGCCGTCGACCAGGTCTCCCGGGCCCTCGTGGCCATGGCGGGCATGATCGCCACCGCCCACTTCCACACCGACCGGATGCGCGCGGCGGCCGACGGGGCCCCGGCCGCGGCGGTCGACCTGGCCGAGTGGCTCGTCGAGCGGGGCGTCCCCTTCCGCCAGGCCCACACCATCGTGGGTTCGCTCGTCCGGGACTCCCTGCAGCGCGGCGTCCCGCTGTCCGAGCTCGTCCAGGCCCATCCCGCCCTCGGCACCGACGCCCTCCCCCTGCTCGATCCCGGTGTGGCCGTCACCCGCCGCACCTCGCCGGGCGGCGCCGGCCCCGGGCCGGTCAAGGTCCAGACCGAGAGGTTCGGTCACCGCCTCGTCCTCGACCACGAGCGTGTGGCCCACGCCCTCGACGCCGCGCTCACCCCCCGGACGGTGGCGGGATCCGAGCCCGGGTCGGGGTCTGGGTCTGGGTCTGGGTCTGGCTCCGGGTCCGCTGATGGTCAGGAGACGGGCCGCTCGAAAAGGCGACGGCCAACCGGCTCGTGACGGCCGGGGCGGCGTCCAAGCGCCCCGGAGTTCCCGGAGTTCCCGGAGTTCCCGGTGCCAGGGTGCTCCCGCGGCGGTTCTATTCCGGCGATCCCCTGCTGGTGGCGCCCCGACTCCTGAACAAGCTCCTCGTCCGGGGGAGCCGGGTGGGACGGATCGTCGAGGTGGAGGCTTACCGGGGGAGCGAGGATCCCGCCTCCCATGCCTTCGGGGGCCCGACCAAGCGCAACGCCACCATGTTCGGCCCCCCCGGTCACCTGTACGTCTACTTCACCTACGGCATGCACTGGTGCGCCAACGCTGTCTGCGGGCCTCCCGGGACGGGTCACGCGGTATTGCTCCGGGCGGTGGCGCCGGTGGCTGGTCTGCCCGCCATGCGCCGGGCGCGGCCCGCCGGGACCGCCGACCGTAACCTCACCAACGGCCCGGCGAAGCTCTGCCAGGCCTTCGGGATCTCCCGGCCCGACGACGGTGCCGACCTCGTCTCCGGGGGCCGAGGCCTCCTGATCTGCGACGACGGGGTGCCGCCGCCGGCCGTCCCCGGTGTCTCGGCCCGCATCGGCATCCGCCGGGCGGCCGGGCTCCCCTGGAGATGGTGGGTGCCCGGGCAACCGTCTGTGTCGAAGGGACGACCGGTCTCCTCGGTGTCGAAGCGACGACCGGGGTCCTCGCCCCGGGTCGGTCAGCCGGTGTAGGTGTACTCGGTGGACGGTGGGTTGGCGGCGCTCGTCCCCTTGGCGTCGGTCACGGTGACCTCCACCACTCCTGAGCCGGCCGGCGCGGTGGCCGTGATGGACTTCCCGCTGTCGATCGTGACCGAGGCGGGAGTGGAGCCGAAGTCGACCGCGGTGACCTTGGAGAACCCTGATCCCGTGATCGTCACCGAATTACCACCGGCATTGGGGCCGGTGTCCGGGGCCACCGAGTTCACCTTCGGGGCGTCCACCTTGTAGGTGAACAGGTCGGCCGGATCCGCAGGCGTGGTCCCGTCGGGGGTCGTCACCGAGATGGCCACCGTCCCGAGGGCGCCTGGCGGAGACACGGCCTCGATCACCTTGGGCGATATCACGGTGAACGACGGGGAAGGCGTGGCCCCGAAATTCACCACTGTGGCTCCGGATAGGTTCGACCCCACGATGGAGACCTTGGTCCCCCCGATCGACGCCCCGCTCTTCGGCCCGATGTTCTGGATGGTCGGAGTGCTGAGCTCGTAGGTGAACTGGTCACCCGAGCTGATGGCGGTCGTTCCGTCGGATGTCGTCACCCGGACATCGACGGGTCCCGCCGTCTCGGCGGGCGATGTGGCCACGACCGAGTTCCCCTGAATGGTGAAACTGGTCGCCGGCGTGGTCCCGAAGACCACCGCCGAGGCGGTGATCAGGTTCTTGCCCTTGATCTTCACGGTCGTCGCGCCGTCGGTCGGCCCGTGGTCGGGGACGACCGACGTCACCGTCGAGACGGGAGGCTTCGGCGTGTGGGCCCCGGCGTCGCCGGCCACACCGGTGACAACGCCCACCGCCAGCAGGGCACCAACCGACAACATTCCGTATCGTCTCATCCGTATCGCCCCATTCGTCCGCCCTCCGCCTGGGCCCGCCGTCTTGGGCCCGCCGTCTTGGCCCTCCGTCTGGGGGCCCGCTCCGCCGGACCAGCGGGCCCGCTCCGCCTGCATCACGACGACGCGGCGGATGCTCGCGTTACGCCGACCGTCCGGATCCGTCCCCGCCCCGCCCATCCGACGTCTTTGGCAGGGCGAAACTGATCCCGTCGGTTGACACCTCGGTGCCGTCGAGGAGGATCAGGTAAGCGTCGTAGCCGACCGCCTCGCGTACGAAGTCGAGACCGATCTCGCCGGCCACGGCCAGGGCGGTCGCGAAGGCATCGGCAAGGGCCAGGTCGGGCCCGGTCACGGTGGCCGACGCCACCGCGCTCGCGTGCTCGGCGGTAAAGGGGTCGACCAGGTGCTCTCCCCGCTCGTAGGTGCCCGACGTCGCCACCGCCGAGACGATTTCGAGCACGCGGGCCAGCGCATCGACTCGCCATGGGTGACGAATGCCGATCGTCCACTTTTGTCCGGGAGCCGGCGCCCCGAATGCAGTGATGTCTCCCCCGGCGTTGATCATGGCCGACGGGGCTCCGGCGCGTCGGAGCACTTCGGCCGCACTTTCGACGGCCCATCCCTTCACCAGCCCGGTCGGATCCACCCCACCGGGCATCGACCAGGGATCGAACCAACCGGCGGTTGCCGTCTTCGCCGCTCTGCAGAGGGCGAGGACGTCGGAGATCTCGGACGGCACCTCGGCCAGTGCGAGATCGCCCCGCCGCAACCGGCTCATCGGGCTTTCGTCCTGCCACGTACTGAATATGTCGTCCAGCCGGTGAAGTTCGGCACAGGCCGCGTCCACGGCCGCTTCGACTTCACCAGGCGAGAGTGCTCCCTGAAACACGGTGAACGAGGTCACGGTTCCCATCACCGTCTCGTCGTGCACCATCGGCGAACCGGCTCCGCCGCCTCCGCTCACCGCAGCTGGATCACGAGAAATGGAGGTTCTTCAACGCCGACTGCAGTGACGTCACGTAGGCCTCGGCGGTATAGGTCGCGCCCGATATCCCATAGATGTTGATGCTCTGGGCCTTCAGGACCTCGGACGTGAGCATGGGTATGACCTGGGCGGCGAGTTGCTGAGAGTACTGCTCCGCCGTTTGCAGGGTGGGCACTGCAAGGTGGGTGATCTTGTTGCCCGTGACGGTGACTCGCACGCTGAGCTCTCCGTAGCCGTACTGCTCGACGGGGCCAGTGCTCGTGCGGGCCACCGCGGTGGCGGGTGCGGTCGTCGGCGGCGGGGGATTGGTCGTGGACGGGGACGGATTGGTCGTGGACGGGGACGGATTGGTCGTGGACGGGGACGGATTGGTCGTCGGCGGGGACGTGGCCTGAGTGGTGCCGGCCGAGCCGTTGGCCGAACCGGCATTGGCCGGACCGACGGATATTGCATGACCAGCCGCGGTTCGGGAATGGAGCCCGACGACGGCAGCGAGTGCGCTGACGGCGCCAGCCAACACGATGGGGAATCGTTTCATCCATTCACTCCTTAGGCAGAAAGATCATCTTTAGGCAGAAATTCAGAGGCTGAATGCTTCGTGGTGGATGGCCTCCTCAGGGACACCGAGCCGACCAACCAGTCTGACGACATCCGCGACGAAGCCATCGGGTCCGCAGACGTAGACATCGCGTGTGAGCAGATCGGGGACGAGTTGCGGAAGCGATCGTCGGTCGAGGAGCACCTGGTGCCGAGGGCCGACCAGTTCGTGGAGCTTGCCTCGACGCTGCTTCACCAATTCCGTCACCTCGGAGCGGAAGCACAGATCTTCCTCGCGGGAGGCTCGAATGATGACGACCGGTTGCGCGCTGCTCGGCAAGTCCTCGAGGAGAGCCCGCAAGGCGGTGATCCCGATACCCGCGGCAATGAGGACGGCCGTCGTGTGGCGCTGGGCGTGCCGAGTGAAAGCTCCGTACGGACCTTCGATCGCGACGCGGACCCCGGGCCTCAGCTTCGCGACAGCCGCAGAGTGGTCACCGACATTCTTGACGGTCAACCGGAGGTACGGGGGGCGGGGGAGAGCGGACATCGAGTACGGGTGGGCCTGCCACCACATCCCCGGAACGAGGAAGCGCCACGAGAAGAACTGCCCACCGGACACGGCCAATCGCTCGACGTTCCGTCCCGAGCAGATCACCGTCGTCACACCCGGGGCTTCTTTTTTCACCTGGACGACCCGCAGTCCATGGCGGAGGCTGCGGAAGATCGGAAGCCCGATCCGATACACGAGGACGACCCCGGCGGTGCTCGCCCATGCCACCGACCACACCCAGCGTGTCAACGGGTGCCCCACGAAGGAGGGCCCGAGCGCGATCACGTGGGCGAACGACAAGGCCAGCGCCAGGTACATGGAGAGGTGGATGACCCACCACGTCTCGCGCCGAAGGCGGCTCCGGATCGCCCGGATCGAGATGACGGCGGCCATGACCATGAATCCCAGCCCGACAGTGGCGATGAGCATAAAGGGAAAACCGGTCACCAAGGTCCCGAACTCGTGCCACACCCCGGCTCTGGCCGATTGCGCGTAGCCGATCGTGATGATCACGGCATGGGCGACCAGGAGGCTGATCGGCCACGGGGCGAGCCCCCGGTGCCAGCGGACGAGCCCGTCGAGCCCAAGGACCCTCTCCACCGCCGGGATCCGGCTGATGAGGAGCACCATCACGAGAGCCAGGTACATGCCGACGAGCCCGGTCAGCCCACCGAGGAAGATCGCGATCCCCCCCGGAGCTTTGAGCTCGCCCAGCGTCTCGGCGGTGAGGGTGACGCCGACGGTCGCCCCCAACCCAAGTCCAACGAGGAGCAAGGCGACCGGCCTCACCCACGGTCGGGGAGCTGGAGCCTCCGGAGTCAGCCGAGCGCCGAGCTTGGATTTGCGCGGGTTGACCGATCTCGGCTCGAAGGTCACCGAGACCATGGCTCGTGCCCCCACGTTCTTCGACCGGTCACGGCGGCCCGGCCGGCCAACGACGGCAACGGCCCCGCCGTGGTGATGGCCGGTGGCGAGCCTTCCCATGGGGAGCCGATCGATCGGGTTCGGCGCTCGGAACCGGAGACCTTCCATTTCTTCCCGTCGGCCATACCTGTCAATTGACCACTGCAACATGAAGGCCGCGTGACGCACCAAAAGAAAAACGCGCACCTTCACAGCGTCCCGCCACTGTCAGCCGCCACGAGACGGCATCGTCCGGGCCGGCCCGTGCCCGAGGTGCCCGGTTGTCTCCGCCGTCGGGGCCACCCTGTTTGTCGGGGAAGTCCGGTTTGTTGGGGGAGCGTTGTGGGGGTAACGTCATCGAACGTGCGTTCGTCATGACGTCGACTGGCCGCCGCCGCCGGCCCGTCGGTGCGATCACGATGGTGGCGGGGCAACCTGGATCGAAAACTTCGCATGGGCCTTGTGCCTCTTCGGCGTGGCGGAGTCGGTGAGCCGGATGGTCAACTTCGAGTGTCCGGGTGTCGTCGGTGTGCCGGAGATGATCCCGGTGGAGCGATCGAGCGACAGCCCTGCGGGAAGGTGACCCGAGCGAGCCCAGTGGTAGGGCGCGGTGCCGCCGGACGCCGCGAGGGTTGCCGAGTAGGCCCGCCCGACTTCGCCGGCGGGCAAGCTCCTCGTCGTCACCGACAGCGGGGCGCCTATGACGCCCCCGCTGTCGTAGGCGCCGATGTCACAGCCCCTGACGGTCGCGTTGCGGGCATCCCCGCGCTGGTCGAGGTCGTTGACCGGCGACGCCTCGCAGTCGGCCGCGGCGCCTGCCCCGATGGCCGGGCTGCCCGAGAGCAGGGCGAGCGTCTCAGTCGGCCCGCCGTTGTGGCCCAGGGCCCCGAGCATCGGGTCGATGGGACCGGTGGCGGTGCCCACCAGGTCGCCGTCGGTCCCGTTGACGAAGCCGCAGCCGTAGCTGGCGATGGTGCCGACGGTGGTGTCGATGCCGACCAGGTTGTGACCGTCGTCGATGAGGAAGCCGGGCGTGCCCGCGCTCCTGCAGTCAGGGGTGACACCGCCCTGGCTCACATTGTTGGAGGCCAGGATGCTGTCGGCCATGGTGAGGGTCGAAGTGCCGAGTAGCTCGATGCCGCCGGACCCTCCGATGGACCCCGAGTTGCCGGAGATGGTGGAATCGCGAACGGTGAGGCCGAAGTAGTCGGCCGAGACGGCGCCGACGCTCTCGCCGGCGTTGCCGGTGAGGGTGCTGTTGACCACGGTCGCCGACGACGCCGGGGTGGCGGTCGACGAGCCCAGGTCGAGCGCGGCGCCCCGGTCGGTCGTCGCCGCGGCGTTGCCCGCCAGGGTCGAGTCGAGGACGGTGAGGTCGGCGGCGGTGCCCGACGGCGGTAGGTCGGCGACGGCGCCATAGTTCGGACCCCCGTCGCCGGTGTTGAGGTTCTCGGCGTCGGTGACCGAGACGTCGGCCAGGGTGAGCGCGCCCGAGCCGGCGAGGATCCCCCCGTTGGCGGTCGTCCCCCCCGCCTGTCCGAGCCCGCCGTCCACGGCGAGGTCCTCGATGCTGACCGTGGTGGCGTCGGCCACGGTGATCTCGTTGAGACCGGTGGTGAAGGGGCCCGTGATGACCGTCGCCGGCCCGGCACCCCGGAGGACGACGTCGTCGGAGATGGTGAACCCCCCGGCGAAGGTTCCCGGGCCGACGCTGATCGTGTCGCCGCTCGCCGAGCACGAGAGTGCGGAGGCGATGGTGGCGAGGCCGTTCGAGGCGCTGTTCGACGTGCAGCTCCCGGTCCCGCCGGAGCTCACGTAGTAGGTGGAGCCGGCGGCAGCAGCCGGGCTCTGCGTGACCAGGCCCACACCGGACATGGTCAGCACCACCGCAGAGCACACCGCGACGAGGGCGGACACTCGGCTCCGCCAGGCTCGGGAGCGACGGTCCGAGCCCCGGGAGCGATGGTCGTACGGGTGGTCGATGACCGGCTCGTCAATTCGGAGGTTGTGCTCAGGCGGTGTAGGGCGCATCGGTGCTCTCCGTTTCGGTCTCGTGCCCGGCGGCCCGGGCCATGGCCCCCCGAAACTCCTCGAGGGCGCCGATCAGCTGGACATAGCCCTCGAAGCGTCGCGGGGGCAGATCGTCGCCGTGCAACCACCCGCTCGGGTGAACGTCATGACCGTCGATGTCCAAGGTCAGGCGGTGAACGTCCATCGCCGTGATCATCCGCTCCGATCGGTCGCCGCACATCCGCAAGCACAACGGACACGACTACGGACATCACGAAGGACGGGCCCTACGCTGGGGCGATGTGGGTGGCGCGGCCGTGATCCTCCTCGAACGCGAGAACGAGCTGGCGCGCCTCGAGACGCTTTTGACCCTGACCGGGCAGGGATCCGGAGCGGCGGCCGTGATCGAGGGAGCACCGGGGATCGGAAAAAGCGCCCTGATCGAGGCTGCCCGCCGGCGTTCCCTGGCCCAGGGTTTCGAGGTCCTCATGGCTCGAGGCTCCGTGCTCGAGCGCGACCACCCCTTCGGGGTCGCGGACCAGCTCCTCGGCTCCCGCCGGATCGGAAGTGGGGCAGCCGGCCCGTCGATCGGCGAAGCCCCGTTCCAAGCCCTCGAGGAACGATTCCAGTCCTTGGCCGGGCTGGCCGCCCGAAACCCTCTGCTGGTCTGCGTCGACGACGCGCAGTGGTCCGACGCCGAGTCGCTGCGCCTGGTCCACTACCTGTGCCGGCGCGTCGAGGCGCTCCGCGCGCTGGTGTTGCTCGGCACGCGCCCACACGAGGCCGGAGAGCGCCGCGAGCTGCTCGCCACGATCGCCGCCGACGCCATCGTGGTGCACCCCTCACCCCTCACCCCTCAGCACCGAGGCGGTCACCTCTCTGCTCGAAGCCGGCCTGGAGACGCGGCCCGACGCGACGTTTGCCACTGCCTGTTCCGAGGTCAGCGGGGGCAACCCGTTCCTGCTCACCGAGCTGGTGCTCACGGCCCGAGGCGAGGGTCTCGAGCCGTCCGGTGCCAATGCCGAGCGCGTTCGTCAGATGACACCGAAGGGTGTGATCCGTGCGGTGCTCGTCCGGATGGGCCAGCTACCCGACGACGCCCGCAAGCTGGCGGCGGCCATGGCTGTCCTCGGTGGCAACGCGCTGCTCCGCGAGGCGGCCTCGCTCGTCGACCTCGATCCGTCAGCGGCAGCCCACTTTGCCGGCCTCCTCACCCGGGCCAGCGTCATCGCCGGCGTCGAGCCCCTCGAGTTCGTCCACCCCATCGTGCGAAACGGGTCTACGCCGATCTCAGCCTCGGTGATCGCCAGATCCTGCACGCCCGGGCGGCGCGCCTCCTCGACAGCCAGCCGGCCCGCCCACTCGAGCGGATCGCCGCACAGCTGTCGGCACTGATCCCCGCGGGCGATCCGTGGGTCGCCGAGCGGTTGACGGCCGCCGGGAACTCCGCCATCGCATCCGGGGCGTGTGACGCGGCGGCTTCCTACCTGCGCCGCGCGTTGGCCGAACCCCCGCCCCCCTCGGAGCGACCCGACCTGCTCGTCGCGCTTGCGCATGCCGAGACCTCGGCGGGGATTCCCGGGGCCGTCGAGCACCTCCACGAGGCGCTCGCGCTCATCGGAGACCCTGAAGAGCGAGCCAGGGTCCGTCAGTCGCTCGGGCGGCTGCGATTCCTGAGAGGCGAGTTCGCGGATGCCGGCGAGATGATACGTCTGGCCCTCGACGATCTCGATGCGGGCGACACCTCCGCACGTACGACGCCCCTCGGCCGCCGGCTCCTGGCGGACTACCTGGCGGTTGCGTTCTTCTGGCCCCGGCTGCAGCCCGAGGACGACCCGAGGGTGTTGGCGCTCGTCGCCGAGGTGGAGGCCGGGGTCCTCCCGTCGGAGCCCCAGCTGTGTGCCCAGGTGGCCGGCGCAATGGCCCTGCGGGGGATGCCCGCCGGCGCTGGTGCGCGAGGTGGCTGAAACCGCGATGAGGTACGGGCCTGCCGAGGACAAGACGGCCCAGGGATTCGCCCCGGCGATGCTGTCGGGGGCGCTCATCTTGATCGGCGACTACGACATCGCGTCGACCGTCGCCGAAGGCGCGGCCCGGCGCGCGCGGGAGACCGGATCGATGGTGGCGCAGGCCCAGGCCTCCCAGACGCTGGCCAATGTCCGCTGGCACCAGGGCCGGCTTCTCGATGCCGTACGACTTGCCGAGGCTGCTTGCGAAGTGAGCCACCAGGGCTGGAACTTCTTCAGCACCCTCGCGGTGCCAACACTCGCCTTCGCCGAACTGCTCCGGGGTCGCAACGAGGCTGCTCACGCCGCGGTCCGTCTGGGCGAACAGCTCGGAGCCGACCGGCCCGAGCACGCTCTCGTGCTCTTTGCCCGTGGCCGCCTCGCCATGGCGGAGGGAGCTCCCGAGCGGGCGCTCTCCGACTTCCAGGCCGCCGGCCTCTGCGACTTCGAGAGTTACGGGATGGAGCATCCGACGTGGCTGCCGTGGCGGCCCTATGCCGCGCTCGCCGCGCACGCTTCAGGCAGCCGTACCCTCGCGCACGAGCTCGCCGAGAGCGGGCTCGCGCTCGCTCGACCGTTCGGCATGGCGCGGCCCATCGGGCACGCTCTGGGTGCCGCCGGACAGGTCGTCGGGGGAGAAGAGGGCCTGACGATGCTGATGGAGGCCGTCGCGGTCTTGGAGGAGTCGCAGTCGACGCTCGAACACGCCAACGCCCTGGTCGCCCTCGGCACCGCGTTGCGCAGGAGTGGACGTTCCCGCGACGCGCGCCTCCGTCTCCAGGAGGGCCAGAGGATCGCCTACCTATGCGGTGCCGCCCCGCTCGTCGAGCAGGCCCGCGCGAGGAGCTGTTGGCCACGGGGGCCCATCCCCGCAAGGTCCTGCACGCGAGGGCCGGCCTCCTCACGCCGACCGAGCGTCGGGTCGCCGCGCTGGCCGCGACGGGCTCGAGCAACCGTGAGATCGCCGAGGAGCTCGTCATGGGGACCCGCACGGTGGAGGCCCACCTGGCACGCGCCTACGCCAAATTCGGCATCCGCTCTCGTCGCCAGCTCGCTGGAGCACTCGAATCCGAAGTGGAGGACCCAGACAGATCGTGACACCGGTCTTCTATGCGGTCTTCGACAGTGGCCGCCACGTTGGCACGGGGGGGAGGGGGGACTCGGGCCAAGCTCGCAGGCCAGATGTGTCCTGACCTGGGATTGAAGGGTTGGCGGGGAGCTCGGCTCGGTGGGCGGCGGACGACGCTCGGTCGGACCCGGGGCGGGCGCCCGACGCGGTCTCGGTGGCGACGAGGTGGCGGGCGAAAGACCGGCTAGTCTCCACCCGTCGGGCCTCGAATCTCTGGTCCGACGATATTGACACCGCAGGTCACCGGGGGTACAGTGACGGTCCCCCGGTCGGGAAACCCACCGCGGGGATCCGACACCAACTCCTCTGTCGTGGTGAGTGTCGCGTCGCTCCTTGAAAACGGAATAGTGAGAGCCAAAAGCCAGTGCGGGCAACTGCAGGGCTCGCTTCGGCGTGCCAGGCAGTTGAACCTAAGTAATTAAGCACTGTCACGGACAACAACAATCTGTGCTGTGCCAGTCGGTGAGGGGTAGCTAGACCCGAACCGGCTCTCCGATTTTCGGCGTGACCCTCGGGCCACAATGAAGATCTCGATGGAGAGTTTGATCCTGGCTCAGGACGAACGCTGGCGGCGTGCCTAACACATGCAAGTCGAACGAGGTCCATCCGGTGGCAACACTGGTGAAGACCTAGTGGCGAACGGGTGAGTATCACGTGAGCAACCTGCCCCGAAGACTGGGATAACACCGGGAAACCGGTGCTAATACCGGATATCCCCACCGAATCGCATGGTTTGGTGAGGAAATGAATTTCGCTTTGGGAGGGACTCGCGGCCTATCAGCTTGTTGGTGGTGTAACGGACCACCAAGGCTTCGACGGGTAGCTGGTCTGAGAGGACGATCAGCCACACTGGGACTGAGACACGGCCCAGACTCCTACGGGAGGCAGCAGTGGGGAATCTTGCGCAATGGGCGAAAGCCTGACGCAGCAACGCCGCGTGAGGGACGAAGGCCTTCTGGGTTGTAAACCTCTTTCAGCAGGGACGATGATGACGGTACCTGCAGAAGAAGCCCCGGCCAACTACGTGCCAGCAGCCGCGGTAATACGTAGGGGGCGAGCGTTGTCCGGAATCATTGGGCGTAAAGAGCTCGTAGGCGGCTTTGCAAGTCGGGTGTAAAACCTCCAGGCTCAACCTGGAGCCGCCACTCGATACTGCAATGGCTAGAGTCCGGTAGGGGATCACGGAATTCCTGGTGTAGCGGTGAAATGCGCAGATATCAGGAGGAACACCGGTGGCGAAGGCGGTGGTCTGGGCCGGAACTGACGCTGAGGAGCGAAAGCGTGGGGAGCGAACAGGATAAATATCTTGTCCTCTTCGACAGTAATGTCGATGACTAAACCAGCTGTATCGGTGAAAGTCCGACTGTCACACCCCATTCATACGATTGAGGTGTGGCAAGGATAACGCCGAGGGAAGTTCATTCGACTCCAAAAGTACTAACAAGTCGGCAGCAACAAATACTGGTTGGGACTCTCCTGGGTGATGGGTGCTTGGCGCAACATGGACGATTTCATCGTCTTCATGTCAAGCATCAGTTTGCCCAGAGGAGCCTGGTCGAACTGAAACGAGAGGCGTTTCGTGATTTCGTCACGATGCCGCTCCACGAGTTCGATCAGCGACTCGGGAACCGTCTGTACCCGGCGGTGCAATTTGCGACACGCACCAGCCCGTTGTTCTCTGAGTGGCACAACCGGTTCTACCGAGGGCGACGCAAGGTCGTCCCGATCGAGGTTGCACAATGGCTGACGCCCTTATCCATGGCCATCTGGTTCATGGATGACGGGGGCGCAGACTATGCCGGGTTGAACCTCCAGACTCATAATTTTGAGTTATTAGAGGTGGAGCGTCTGGTAGCGACAATGGCAGAGCGGTTCAGGATTCAACCGAGAACCAGGGCCAACAAGGGAAAGTGGATTATCTATATAGCCGCCTCCGATGTTGGATCGCTTCGGTCGAAGATAGGACCACACATATTGCCAGAGTTGCGTTATAAGCTCGTACCGAGGAGAGAACGAACCCCGTAGAGACTGTACGCTGGGCCCTTGTTCACCAGAGCAAGGGATATGACATAGTCCGACCTCGTTGGTAACAGCGAGAGATCACCAGAAATGGGTGGTCCGCCAAGCCCATATGTGGGCTTGGTCAGTATTCCAGGAACAGCTACGAATGGCTGGAAATGGGAGAAGTAACAGGAGTGTAGATACCCTGGTAGTCCACGCCGTAAACGTTGGGCACTAGGTGTGGGACCCTATCGACGGGTTCCGTGCCGCAGCTAACGCATTAAGTGCCCCGCCTGGGGAGTACGGCCGCAAGGCTAAAACTCAAAGGAATTGACGGGGGCCCGCACAAGCGGCGGAGCATGTGGCTTAATTCGAGGCAACGCGAAGAACCTTACCTGGGCTTGACATGTAGGGAAAAGCCGTAGAGATACGGTGTCCTTCGGGGCCTTACACAGGTGGTGCATGGCTGTCGTCAGCTCGTGTCGTGAGATGTTGGGTTAAGTCCCGCAACGAGCGCAACCCTTGTCCTATGTTGCCAGCGGGTAATGCCGGGGACTCGTAGGAGACTGCCGGGGTCAACTCGGAGGAAGGTGGGGATGACGTCAAGTCATCATGCCCCTTACGTCCAGGGCTGCACACATGCTACAATGGCCGGTACAA
>Ga0307372_10006979_pt1 | contig 16341 bp, 13 predicted proteins | sample OX1MG_FD_202533 | JGI IMG/M metagenome (GOLD analysis project Ga0307372, IMG submission 202533) | Soil microbial communities from Risofladan, Vaasa, Finland - OX-1 | ecosystem: Environmental > Terrestrial > Soil > Coastal area > Acid sulfate soil | place: Finland: Risofladan, Vaasa | collected... | reverse complement strand
GCCGTGTCAGTGACGTTCGCACCGATGTTCACATTGGTGAGCTGTCCGTTGACCGCTCCGGTCGAACCGGTGGTGGTGTCCTTGAGCGTCGTCGAGATCGACGGGGAGTTCTGGTCGACCACGAAACACTCAGTCGTCTGATTGGTCTCACTACCTGACGTATAGCTCGCCGTCGCGTCCGGAATATACGTGGCATAGAAACAATAGTTACCGGCCAACTGGGGATAAAAAGGCGGAGACGTCGCCGTGTCAGAGGTGCTATTACCAGTGATCGCTACAGGTGTACCAACGTTCGTCACATTCCCGCTCGTACAGATCGGCGCGGTCGTTCCCGGACCACATTCAGCGAACTGTACGGATCCGGTCACCGCCCCATCGGGACCACTGAGCGTCGCGGTATCGGTCACGGGCGATCCAATACCCACTGATCCGGTGACGTTCGCTGTCGTCACAATGGTCGGCGGAACGAGCACGGCGTTCGCCTGCAATGCACGGTCCTGTGCACCGCCGCTGATTCCCGTGTCTGTCGAATCGACAACCCCGTTAAGCCACATGTGGTAGGGCGAACCGTTGATACTCGCGGCCCCACTGTTTGGACCCCAGTTCACATCTGACGCGATATGCCCGCCCCAGGCGAGTACCGGAGCGGTTACACCCGCCGTGAAGCTCACCGTGATCTGCGTTTGGCTCGTACCCGCGTACGAGCCAGACAACGTGTAAGCGCCCACCCCAGCGACCGTACTCACCGTACCGCCGGTAGGAGCTTGCGCGCCGGAGGTGAAACTGCAACCGAAGCAGTCGAAAGTCTGATTCGATGGCTGTGAACCAGAGGTCATACTGATATTCGGATCGAGTGGGATCGGGACCGTCGAGGTCGGCGCCGGCGGCTTCGGAGAAGAGGTGTCACAACCAGCGGGAGCAGGACCGCTATTAAGACATGGATCAGCGCTCGGCACCGTGTCGTTGTAGGTGGTGAGATAGTCATAGGCGTGCAGCCCAGCGTCTGTCGTCTCCCACTGGATCGTCGCGAAGTAGGTCGTCCCCACAGTGAGATTCGCGAAGGTCGTCTGGAACGGAACCGAGTCACCCTCACGATAGGACGAGTTGCTGCTATTCAGATCTCCGGTTTGCCAGGAATTCGTATTCGACGCGCCACATGCGGAACTATCGACCGGTCGACCGTTTGCGCACTGGAAGATCTGTCCGCCAGTTCCACCGGACCCCGCAAAGGCGGGCGTCTCCAGCGCGGCCAGCGTTCCGAACATCAGCGTGCCGAACATCAAGAAGGCACCAAATGCCGCCATGAGCCGTCCTCGTATCGAGCCGTCAGCCCTCATTTTGTCGGTCCTTCCTTTTCGTCTATTTCGGTTCACATTTTAAAACTGCAAGCCACCCACGATCCGATGCGACTCTCTGGTCGAGAACCGCCGCGGATGGCGAGTGACAACGAACAGTTACGCCAATAACAAAACAGCCCTGCCGGTACCTGAAGTACAGATCATTCGGTCGTAAAGTCGGCACATCGAATGTGCTGAGCCCACAACGCCACGTGGCACAGGCGCTGTCCGGGAAACACCTGAGCAGAATCGAAATCGATCGAGCGCTTTGAGAAGATGAAGCATCGATTCACGAGAACTCAGATCACGAATGATCAGACCTTGCGCGACCGATCGGTTGATGCACCGATCGGCCAGCGTGCCGATAAGAGAGAGAATCAATGTCGCCACGCGCATCGGTGCAATGCAGATCGCGAACAAGACTGAATAGCTGACACGAGAGATGGCGCGTCCACTGACTGACGCAAGAAGACGGAGAGAATCGGGGAATAGAAAATCGGAGATGATGGACCCGACGCAGCGCGCCCCAGCTCTACGAGCACACCGTTGCGTCTCTTGGAATTCGTTCCCACCATGCAGTAGCGACCGCATCTTCATTTCACCCCACTTAGATTGTCCATTCACAATCGGGGCGGGTTCGCTACTGGCTCCCCCCGGTCCAAGCGACCATCTAGAGACCGGGGATCACTGCCTCCCTCGGGTAAAGATTTGCACGCACATCACGACAAGTCAAGCTGTCGACCCGGCCAAGCGACCCATCACCGATCAACGACCCATCGATGAAGGTGTCGATCTGCCTGTCTGGTACGGGTGACATGCGCCTCGACAGCTCTGTGAACTGGGTTTTTCCAGAACCTTCGTCTCCGACCATCCCTATCGTTCGTCCGCGCGAGCCCGTGCGCCATCGACTGAGTGTCAGATCATCGAACCCAGCGTCATGTCCCGTTCCCGTTCCGATTTCTTCCCAGATCATCGCCAGAGCAGCGTTGGGTCTGCAAGATCAGATCCCGCACGAAGACTGGATTTTCTAGCCATTCACAGCCATCTCTGAACAGTGCCTCGCGCTATTGCGACAAGACCACCACCTGCAATAAGATGTGTGCTATGTCTCCGACAGATGGCAAAGCATCCTCTCCTCGCGCGAGCCGCGCCGAGCACCAGTCGATCGCTAGCCTGACGGACGCGAGGAACATCGAGATCACCGATGTCGCGTCGCTGGAACTTTTATGGCGAAAGTTTTGGACTCGCCACGAACGCGAAGATCGCAATGCCCTCGTCGTTGTCTATAAAGATCTTGTCCACACCGTTGCCACTCGCCTTCCCTCGAATGTCCGCGCGAACTGGAGTCTTGACGACCTCGAGAGTTCCGGCCTTCTTGGTCTGATCGAGGCAATTGGCCGCTTCGACGAAGCGTCGCAGATCTCGCTCTTTCCCTCCTATGCACAACAGCGCATCCGGGGCGCGATCTATGACGAACTGCGACGACTCGATTGGCTTCCCCGTACGATCCGTCGACGGGTCATTACCTATCGTGTCGCGGTGGATGATCTGTCAAGCGAACTTGGACGGACGCCAAATCGCGCCGAGGTGATGAATTCCATGGGCATCGATTCTCGTGACGAGAACGAACTTGAACAGCAGGTCCAATCGGCGCAACTGACGCACTTTCGCAGGATCGACGATGGCGACGATTGGTCTGCCGCCTACCGGTCGATCGATCAACTCGTCTCGGACTTTGCGGAACAGCCGGAATCAAAGTTCCTCGCCTCAGAACGCGTTGAACTGCTGCGCGAAGCGATCGCAAAACTTCCCGAGCGCCAACGTACTGTGATCACTCTGCATTTTTTCGGAGGACTCACGCAGGATCAAATCGGAGCAATTTTGGGTGTTGGAAATTCCCGGGTCTCGCAGATTGAGACATCGGCAATCAAGACGCTTCGGCACCTGTTGCGTGACGGATTCGACTCCTCCCTCTCTGCCTTGATCGGTTAGTGAGTCCGCGCTCGCTTTCGGTAAGTATTCGATCGAAGACGTAGCCAGATTCCATCACCGAGACCCCGATGTACCCGATGTATCTGTTGGCGCACAGCGCCGCCACGGGTAACTGATCGCGCTGTCGTCTCGTGCAACGAGCCACGCGAGACCTCCGCCAATTGGATGCGTTCAGTACAACACGAAGACAGGGTCGCGGATGACCGAAGGGCTGATGGTTTAGTCAACCATCCGGGCGACGTTCTTTCCAAGCATCTTCGAGAGATTGAGGCCGTCGAATAGACGATCGAAGGGAATCTGAGTCGGATCGGCAACCGTCACCGAGGCAGAGATCGAAATCGACTCATCATCAAAAGGTGGCGGGAGCCTCAGTGCTCGGGCGGCAAGCACAAGGCGCTCTGCGCGCCCAAGTGCACTTTCGCGATCGACGGTCGAGCCAAGCACGAGAAATTCGTCGTCACCATAACGGATGACGAGATCTCCGGGTCGACGCTCTTTTCGCAGCATATCTGCGACGGTGATCAACACCTGATCGCCCGCGTCGACTCCGAACTGCCGGTTGAACTCTGACAGGTCGTCAACGTCGACAAGCGTGGCGGCCACCACCGCTGCCGATTCCATCGCACGGGAGCGGACATAGCGATCGAAGAACCTGCGGTTGTAGACATCCGTCAGCAGGTCCCAATCGGTTGGGTACGACCCTGGCGACGCGCCTCCAATCTCGAGTGCAGATCCGAGGACCTCAACTGCGGTCGCAAGACTCTGTTCACCCGAGCTCATCGGCGTCGACTCTGCACGTCGCAGCGCACTCTCTGCTTGAGCGAGGACCCGAGCAGAGAGCTGGGACGAAAGGGGGCGGATGATCTGTCGAAAGGCCTCTACGGTTTCCTCACGACGGAATGTCCATCTCGCGACGAACGATCTTGAGGCCTCAATGGATCCCCCGCCATCAACCAATCCGTGATCGTCGACCGCGACCATGGCAGCGCAAAGCGAACCATTCAGAACGATCAACACCCACGAATCGCTCAATTCGTCGCGTTTTGACAGATTAATGCCGTGGATACCCTTTGGCAGATCGTTGATCTCATCGGGAAACCCAACCACAACGGTTGCGCCGGTCGCGGCAAAAGCTGCGTATCGGGCGGCCTCAAGCTCGAAATAAGCCCTCCGCTGGAACAGTGCCAGAACAAAGCTCGTCTGCGAATTCACGGCGCCTTCGATAAGGTCGGCCGCGACAGCCGAAGCAAATGACCGTTTCATGGCCTCGCCGATCGCGATCACGCTCCGCTTGGTCAACAAGCGAGACGGAGACGAGGAGAGAGTTCCGGCCGTCATCGCACGCCGCCGAACGCGAGATTTGAAATCGCGACGCTGTGCTGCTCCTTTGGCATGCGGTCATGTTAGTCCAACCGCTCAAAATCCTCTCACGGCGCGACAACAACGAGCGGTGAGATTTGCTGACCCTGCGCCCACGATTCTTGCGGCGCGCGCATTTTCCAAAAGCACTGAAAAGAAATCCATGCCACGTTTTCTCACAACCCACCGCAGTCGAAATGCCAGATACGACGCGATACCTCCAATCCTGGTCACGAAAAGCCAGAAGAACCCGGCAGAATCCTTTGCGTCTCCGAGAACACCAGACGCGTACCCAGATAGCCACGGAGACGGTTTTGATCCCTACGGTGCGCAATGATCATGGTCTTCACGCGAATGTCAGTCACCTCGCTAACTGTCCCCCATTTATAAGGTCAGCGTTGATACCGATATCTGAACTCTTGATGGAATCACGACCACGTCACCACACAGCAACGTTGACTTCGGCCACGGTTCAAGAGCGTCAGGACGACCCGGAGACGCGGTGCACTCAACGCGCCGGATCGCACCTTTGCGTGGTCGGTTCACACGTCTTTTCACCGCTCGCGTCAGCTCCGAGAGCTCACCCGCGACGGTTCAGAAAATCAATCCCGAAAACCCGTGCGCGCCGGTACGCCCGATCGTCGATCATCGATCATCGATCATCGAGACGACATTCGCCGGTGCGCTCGCGGAACAAACCGGCGAATATCGCTGGCCCAAACGTCAACGCCTTCAATACCGACCTCGGTATGAAATGGGAGTACTGCTACGCTAATTACATGGGCGTTATTCGCATCTATGAGAGCAACGACGAATTCCCAGACCTCGCCCCGCCGATCCACCGTCAACGACTGGTCATCGAGGGTTACTGTCCCAAGCCGATTACGGCAGAAGAGATCAAATGCTACCTCCGAACGCTCTCGGTGGTCTGTGGGATGGAACGACTCAACGAACCGGTCACCCACAGCTCCGACAAATACGGCTGGGCAGGTTGGGTGCACTGGGAGGCCTCCGGTGCACATCTCTACGCGTGGGAAGAGCCCTTGCTCTTTTTCAGCGTCGATATCTACACCTGCGCCGAATTCGACAAGATACAGGTCACGGAATTCACAAGTGCCTTTTTCGCCGCGGGAGAGGTCGTCGCGAAGGACTTTTAAATAGACCGGCTGTTAGAGAAACGTACCGGTGCACCCTTTCGCGCACAGACACCTGATCTGGTCACTGGTTGACACTCGCAACTCGGACCGCGCAGATCCGAAGTATCTGTCGGCAATGATCTTGGTGCCCGTATCGCCCGTGATTTTGATCGTGTCGCCGCACTGGGGCCAGTGACGACATTTTGGTGCTCGCACTTGAAAGATTTCACCGATGCATCTGCATGATGACCAATACGTGATCGGCTTTCGCGTGGTGTCGCTCATCGTCAAAGAGAGTGTCGATGCATGACAAGACCAATTCTCTCGATCAGAGACGGACCGGTCATCGCACATCACCATGTTCGCGCCTGCACAGGACACCTGCCCCGGCCCTTCGCTCGATCTGGCGCTCGTCGGTCTTTCCGAGGTGATCGCCCATACCGGAGGGTGCAAAGAACCGATCAGCTGCGATCTCTGCGATGACCCTGGGTTGACATCGAAGTCGATCGTGCTTGGCTGACCAAGATTCCGAGAGAACCTCGATGAACTAAGCGCCGTGGCTTATCGCAACCATCTCCTCGCCGTTGAACAATTCGTCATGATGTGGCTGTCCAACTGTCACTCGACGGTGACGCGTTGACAAAAAGGTCAGTACGTCTTGGAGTTGATCAACGCGTGCCGGGCGTGCATAGAGATACCCCTGGGCAACAGAGCAGCCAACTGCCCTCAAGCGCCTTGCCTGATCCACGGTTTCGACACCTTCAACGATGGTGCGGATACCGAGCGCGCTCGACATGGCAACGATTGCTGCAACAAGAGATTCAGAGGCGGTATTTGTCTCGCGAAGCGGCTCGACAAAGCTCCGGTCTATTTTCAGCACGTCAATAGGGAGGCGCTGAAGGTACGAAAGTGATGAGTACTGCGTTCCAAAATCGTCGATCGCAAGTGCAATACCAAGTCCACGAAGCTCATTCAATGTCGCAATCGCCGACTCAGGATCCCGAATGATTTCGGACTCCGTGAGTTCGAGACAGAGTGCCGACGCTTCAAGACCGCGGTTGGCCAGCATCTGCGCGACGCGAGGGACCAGAAGTCCGTCTCGCAACTGATTGACCGAAAGATTCACCGAGACTGTCAGGTCTGCCATGCCAGGCATCTTCCGACAGATTGCGAGCTCGCTGAGTGCCTGGTCCAGTACCCAGGTACCGATCTCATTGATGAGTTCTGTCTCTTCTGCAAGATGGATGAATCGATCCGGCAACAAGACACCGTAGGTCGGGTGGGACCAACGAACCAAAGCCTCCATGCCGAGTACCTGATGATCATCCATCGCGACAATCGGCTGATACACAAGCTGGAGTTCACCACGAAGAGCCGCCTGACGAAGATCGCGCTCAAGTTCAACACGCTCTACGACGCTCGTACGCATCGACTCTTCATAGACTGCAACCGAGTCGCGACCCCCCTCTTTCGCCTGATACATCGCAGTGTCCGCATCGCGAAGAAGATCTTCGACTTCGCTGAATCTCAGACCAATGCGAGCGAGGTCGCGTGGGCGCGCAAACGCAAGTCCGATGCTGGCAGAGACGACAAATTCAACATCTGCGATACGAAACGGGGCGCTAAAGCTACGTCGCAGGCTGTTTGCGAATTCAGTCGCCTTTTCGACGGAGACCGCCTCGCCGAGAACGACCACAAATTCATCGCCTCCAATCCGAGTGACGAGATCGCTGGAGCGAACGCTCGCCTGCAGGCGGCGCGCCACCTGAATGAGCAACGTGTCGCCGTGCGCATGACCAAGGGTGTCGTTGATGAGTTTAAAACGATCAAGGTCCAAGAAAAGAGCGCCGATCTTCTCCTCCCCGCCGATCGACAGACCCGCGAGAGACTTCTCGAGATAACGCTCGAGGAACCGACGGTTCGGCAGACCCGTCAAGGCATCATGAGTAGCTTGGTACATCAACTTCGACTCCGAACGCTCCACGTCATAGAGCGCGCGTACGATCTGTAAAATCGCGATCCCACTCAGCAAAATGACGGTGATAAACAGGCCCATCCGCATTCTGAAATTCTCTTGCTCCACGCGCAAGAGCAGCAGCGAGGGTGTGCTCAAACCTATAGCTACGAGTCCAACACGCAATGGCGTCCAGTGCGCGCGTTCTTCAAGTTCAGGAGAGGAGAGCGACGCCATCGAAGGATCGAGCATCGCTGCCGTCGCGCCGATATACGAGACAATGTACGGAATGTTGATAAGAACATTTGTCGGCGCCATCAGATGCAACTCGGCGAACATATAAAACATGTCGCCGACGCAAAGGCCGGCCATTGCGACGAAGATATAGCGTTCGCACTCCGAGCGATGGTGACCCGAGGCGAAGGCAATCTGAAAGGTAACGATCAACAAGAAAACCGAGGCCGCGGGATACGTCACAAGAATGATCCGTATTGAACTCGGGGTTCCCTTCCGACCCAGTATCGGTTCGATGAGGTACACCCACGAGACTGCAAGTAGTGCAAGAGCAGCGATAATGCCATCGTAGGCAACGCCGAAGCGGCGTTTCGCGACGTGTGAACGAGAGATCAAAAATCCATAGAGTCCCGCCGTCAGGGACGCGTAACCGGGCAACGCCAAAAGATCCGGAATGATGCTTCGGTGGATGGTGAGATTTCCGAGTGTATTGAGCCTCGTCCGCATCACTCCATCCGCGATGAAAAGTACAAATGCTCCGAGGATCATCAACCATGGCCACACGGGTTTCGGCCGATATCGCGTCACACCAACAATGGTCGCAATCGGAGCAGCAACGCCGGCAAGACCCAGAACCCACTGATCCGTTATCCGTAAAGACCCGAAAATGACCGCGACCACCATGATGAGAAATATGACGACACGGCGGCGCTTCGCCTCTGACGCAGCCGCGCTGTTGTCGTCAACCCGGCCAAAGCGCGTTTCTAGCAATCGAGTAGTCATCAGAGTGGCTAACGGCCTCTCACACGCCAGACTTGAGCAATATTCTCAACCGGAGGAATTTATTTGGACCTGCGGGCACAAAAGCAGGTCCTGGGTCAGATCATGCACATGGCCCAAAACGACCGCTCGTGGGGGCGGGGCGGATTTGCGCGGCCGGCGGCCGACACCTCCTGACCCGGCGTCCACGCCTCGAGGTCGGTCGAGCGGCCGCTCGATTGGCCTATCGATGGACTTTTCGGGCCACAAGCGCCGTCTCTTGGCGCGTCCGCTGGAACACTGCCCCGCGACGGTCTCCCTATCTCAGACCACTCAGTGTTTCCCTCACCTCCTCCGTCGCTGCACAGCTCGCCCAAAGCGTCGATGCCACGTAACCAGATTGCAAATGCAGAGGCCGCCGATTGTCGAAAACTTCGAGATCGTCAAAGACGATGTGCGACATTTCGAGTCATGTTTTGCATCTCTCGCGGTCGGGTGGTTCGGTTTCTACGCGCGACCGTAACGACTTCATCGTCGCGTGGTCGAACGCGTCGCTGACTGGAATGAACGCCAGACCAAGGCGTCGTTTCAAAACAATTCAACGAAAGGCCACAACTTGATCTGTGCGCCGTGATCTGGATGGACCAGGGACAAGGGACAAGGGACAAGGGACAAGGGAACCCTGGGTTGCGAGTCGTTGCGCTAGAGCAGTTTGAGCGCATATTTCAATGTTTCGGAACACACCATTTCGCGTAAACGAGCTAGGGCCCGAGAAAACTATGCAGCCACCGGCGTCGTCGCGGCGTTGCGCGATCCTTCAAGATTGACACCTCCAAAGAGCGACGTCGTCAGACGAGCGATCTCGCGGTCTTGGCCTTCGGCGAAGCGCAACATGACAAGTACACCGTCATCGCCGAACACGTGACTACTGCACACATGTGCCGCGAGCGCAATATCGTTGTCACCAAGGTGTAGCCAGAGAATGTGCTCGACGAGCGAGGAGTCGGGAACTTCCGCGCTCCGGATCAACGCACCACCGACGGAGATATCGACGAGATGGCCAGGTCGGTCATCGAGTTCGACCGGCGTCCCGATCCTGACTCGAACTGCCGCGCGGCGCTCAGTCGCGAACCGATCCGAGTGAATGCGCAGCACCGCGAGGACGAGAATGACTCCATTGAAGGCTGCCCACGCGGCTGCGCCGTAGACGACCCAGCGGACATGGTAGGTAAGCGAGGTGAGACCGGCAAGCGTGAGACCGAACCAAATGCCGGCAATTGCGGTCGCGACAATCAGGGCGAGCAGTAGCACCGGCGGGTGAATCCGTTTTCTTGCCTCGCTACTTTGCTTTGCCGTCACGCGAAACGCGCGTTCGCCACGATGCAAGTACGCCAGAGTTGCGCGTATGTTGCTCTGCATACGGACAAACTCAAAAAGCACCGCCATGCCCTGTGGCGCATACCCGCGCGACAACATGGCCAAAGCGAGACGCTGGGAGGCAAAGGTGACGCCAAATACCATCACGAACAGCAGAGCTGGCGCGTGGATTGGATTGGCTCCGCTGGTCAAGACCACGAGTGGCAAAAGCACATACCCGAGACTTCGCCACGCGTCGAACCAGCCGAGGATCGTCGAAGCATAAGCAAGACGCTGTGTCATGCTCAGGCCTCGTCCGGTCAGGGGATGCTCGAGTCGAAGTATCTGCATGGCGCCGGTTCCCCATCGGGTCCGCTGTGCCTGATACTCCGAAGCGTTCCTCGCGGCGAGGCCATAAGCGAGCACCTCGTTGTGGTACACAGTGTGCCAACCTCGTCGGTGCAGTCGGATCGTCGTGTGCATGTCCTCGGTAACCGTCTCCTCCGCGACACCACCAATTTCGCGTAGCGCGGAGAGGCGTACGAGCGCGTTGGTGCCGCACCAAAACGCCGCATGCCAACGGTTCTTACCGGGTTGGATCGCGCGGTAGAAGAGCCTTTGCTCACTGAAGGCCTCACGTCTTCGCTGGCGCCAGAGCCATGACCTGTTCTTGCCGTGCTCGAACGATTCCACGTTGTAAAAGTCTTGTGGAGTCTGGACAACGGCTACCTTTGGATCGTCGAAGTAGGCGAGCGTATTGGTCAGAAAACCGGCATTTGCCACATGATCGGCATCGAGCACACCGACGATATCCACGTCGAGTTTTGCGATGGCATTATTCAAATTTCCGGCCTTCGCATGCAAGGTGTCTTCGCGCGCGAGATAACGCGCTCCGAGGGACTCGGCGAGTTCTTTGACCCACGTCCTTCGGCCATCATCGAGCACCCATGTCTCGTGGTCGGGAGCGAGCGAGGTCGCAGCGGCCACCGTCGGCAAAAGCACCTCGCGTGGCTCGTTAAAGGTCGGAATCAGCACCGCGATCCGAAGTGATGTCCGCCTGACCTTGACGGGCACGGGCGCACTGTCGACGTCCCAAAGCGAAAAGCAAAAGAGCGCAAGACTTCCTACCGCGGAAAGTTCCAGGAGCCAGAGTGGAACCGATATCCACAGGTTGTCACCGAGCGTGTATCTCGCTCGCCAGCTCAGGTACGCGCAACTGATGACAAGCGCAATGAGAGCGACGCCGTGAACCGCGAACCTGCGCAAGCGCGACTCCGGCTCGGGAATGGAACTCCCGGCAGAGAACTCGGTCTGCACATTCGACTCCGTTCGACTGGTTCCCTGCCGTTTTTCACGGTCTGTTTTGAGCGCAAGCACGGAATTTCCTCCTGATGATCTTGAAAATGGCTGGTGCGGTGTGGTTTGCAACCCTCTGTTGATAGCTAACGGCCACCTCATTGCCGATATTCAGCAAATGTTCAGCACCCGAGCAACAGGGCCGTCCCGAAGAACCAAAAAGAGCCATTTGGCGCATCATCCGGAGCGAACGGCACCCCCTTTGACTCTCCTCTGACCGGACCGGGCGCCCGTTGAAGCCGTCGCGGTCGGCAGAAACCTCTTCTGCAAGATCGTGGGGGTCGTGATGGACATCAAGGCTCGCGAACCGTCTGTATTACTCTCGATCCGGCATGCTTGAGCCAGCTTGGTCTCAACATCGGCGTTCGGACATGGCCGACGACAATCAGGTCGAGCGCACCTTTGGAACCGTCGAAAGAGATGGCTCTCGCTCTGACAGTGATTGACCGGATCGGTTGTCGCCTCCCCGGGAGGCGACAGGCGCTGCACAAGAGGTCCAGATCCCCGCGTTGTAGCTGGAAAGGCCACACCCGACGCGTTGGAATTTCGGCCAGCCCGGTAACGCCGGGCCCCACAGTCCACCAAGCCGGTCGGCATTCTTGCAAACCACTCATCCAATACGCCTCAAAAGCACGTAAAGCTGGGCCTGTCTCGCCATCTCCCAGTTTTGGCCGACCTGCACATCTCGCGGCCGTTCCCACGCCTATTCTCTCGATTCGTACCAAGGCGACGATCGACACTGTCGTCGTGGGAACCACGCGCTCAGTCAGACTTCACACTGCAACGGCTGGCTGGGTCGAAGTGATCGACCGGGTCCATACCGCGCGTCTCGGCCTTGAACCTCTGAGGGTCGTCACCATCAGAGAAAGCGCAGCTCGACGACCAACAGCCGGCGCGGATATCGCGGCTGAACTTTCGCTAACTATCGATCGGACAAAACTGCTGATCTCGATGAGACACGAAACATCATCGTCCGTCGTCATGATGCAGATTCGAGGTCCTAAGTTGTCATCATTTCAGTTGCCATCATTTCAGTTGCCATAGTCATCGAGGGAGTCCCCGTGGGGTCAAGCGATGCCCGACCACAACGCGACTCTGAATCTCACTCACACAATGGAGCATCAACGCGTCGAACGATGATCTCTCAGCGAGCCTGACCAAAACCAGCGCCACGATACGCAGACCCCGAGCAAACGGCTCATTGCAAGAGACTTCGATGTTGTCGCGTTTGAGGCGACGGACTCCAAGAGATTCTCGATGATCGCCTTTTCTTGCCTGATTTCAGTTCGTCTTGATCGTCTTGCATTCGTCAAAGAGGACTACGTCCATAAGACGAATCGCTCTCGCATGTTGCTCTTCGATTGAAAATCCGGAGCGCCGTGGATCAGCAGCGAACTCGGGATCGATCTCGCGTAACGCGTCCGCACGGCGTACTTGATCTGAGAACCATGATCAGCTGGCTCCTTATGAACCTGCGCGAAGAAATTTTTCGACGACAACGCTACCTTCGCATTCGACACAAGACAGAGTGGAGCCTCTCGTGTCACAAGAAGTTGAATATGCTCTGTCTCTCCTTTGATGCTGATCCACGCAATGGCTCAATATTTCGTTGTGTCACTGAGAGCGAACCGCGATCTCTTTGAGAGCTTTCCTGCTTTTGCGGTGCGCGCTCGTGCACGCCATCATCGTCCCCGACGCATCAAAAGAAAGCCGCAAGAGATATCGAAATTCCGCCATATTGCCAGTCGTCGTGAAAATCAATTGCGGATTCTCGGATGCGAATTTCTCGGCGATACCGGCCACGAAGTCCCTTTGGGAACATTCAACGAATCGGTCTTCGCGACCATTACGTCAATAATGAAAATCCCTGAAGAGCTCGTTATCTCAAGAGATCTGTAGTGTGTTCACCTCACCATCTTCCATTCAGATACCGGCGCACGAACCTTTCATTCCACCCGTTCCAGACAACACCTGATACGGACAACGGTCTCGTAAGAATCTCGATGCCATTCAACGCGCATTATTGAACAACCCTTTGGTTGAATCGGGCTCGAAATATCAAATGGCAAGAGGTATCTGGCCAGTGATACCAGAACTGAGTTTTCGCGTGGTCGACGAATGGTTATTCGCAACCGCCATTGTCTGACAACATTGAAAAGATTGAAACGAGAGTGCGGATCGACTGGCGTGCGACAGAGAGTTGATGGTGCGAGAGAGATAACCCATCAAGATCTCAATTGTAGTTTTTGCAATGATTGTTGCAACAAATAGGTTGGTTGGCACTTATCGAACAAACGGCACATCTCAGACCGACAGCGATCAAATGCAGCGCTACCTACCTATTGCGATCAAAGCACCAGTCGCAATAGAATGTGTGCTATGCCTCACGAAGATGACGAGTCGCCGGTAGTGCTCGTTCGTAGCAACGCGAATGATCACGCGGTCGAGTTCGTGTCTGCGGATCGTGCGACTGTTACCGATGCCGTATCGTTGGGTCTCCTTTGGCAGAAATTTTGGGCACGCCGCGATCACGAAGAGCGCAATAACCTCGTCCTCGCGTACAAGGGGATCGTGCACACCGTCGCCACGCGTCTACCGGCTGATATTCGCGCAAACTGGAGCCTGGATGATCTTAAAAGTTCCGGACTTCTCGGACTTATCGAGGCGATAGGCCAATTTGACGAGGGCTCTCAAATATCTCTCTTTCCCGCCTACGCTCAACAGCGGATTCGGGGGGCAATCTATGATGAATTGCGCCGACTTGATTGGCTTCCCCGCACGATCCGTCGTCGCGTCATCACCTATCGCGTGGCCGTAGACGATCTCATAAGCGAGTTGGGGCGCATGCCGAACCGAGCTGAGGTCATGAGTTCGATGGGTGTCGACCCGAACGCGGAGTGCGAACTAGAACAACAGGTCCAGTCTTCCCAGCTCACACACTTTCTCCAGCCCGAAGACAAGGACAATTGGTCTGCCGCCTATCGTTCGATTGACCGTCTTATCTCGGACGTCGCGGAGCAGCCGGAGTCAAAACTCTTGGCGAGTGAACGTATATCAACGTTGCGGGCAGCGATCACGAAGCTCCCCGAACGCCAGAGGACGGTAGTGACACTGCACTTTTTCGGAGGTCTCACACAAGACCAAATTGGTGCAATTCTCGGCGTCAGTAATTCACGGGTCTCTCAGATCGAGGTTGCCGCGATTAAGGCGCTCCGCTACCTGTTACGCGGGGATAACAAGTCTCCGCTCTCTGCATCAACGGGCTAGCGAAACTGACCGCGAAGTTGTCGTCGCGGTTACGTTCAAAATGCGTTGGAAATGAGCGTCGCGGCCGTTCACTGTCCAAGAGGACTCAAGATCGCTCAATGATCGCATTACTCTGAGTACCCGGTGCATCAGAGTACCCGGTGCATCAGACGCAGCTTTTGCGAATAGATGTCGCTTGTCCCGCCTCACCTCTCAACCGAACGAAGTCAGGTTAAATCTTTTTCCGGTTCAACGAGCCGGGCAACATTCTTTCCGAGCATCTTTGAAAGTCTGAGACCATCGACAAGACTATCGAAGGGTATCCGCGTCGGGTCAGCGACGACTACGGATGCGGAGATCGAGATCGATTCCTCGTCAAAGGGCGGCGAGAGGCGCAGTGCTCGGGCTGCAAGCACGAGACGTTCTGCACGACTGAGGGCACTCTCGCGATCGACTGTCGGAGCGAGTACAAGAAACTCATCGTCGCCATAACGGATCACCAGATCGCCTGGGCGCCGCTCCTTTCGCAACATGTCGGCGACTGTAATGAGTACCTGATCACCAGCTTCTTCACCAAACTGTCGATTGAACTCGGAGAGATCGTCAACATCGACAAGTGTCGCCGAGATTATTGCGGCCGATTCGGTTGCTCGCGAACGAATATACCGATCAAAAAATCTCCGATTGTAGACATCCGTGAGGAGGTCCCAGTCCGTTGCGTACGAACCGGGCGACGACGTGCCCATCTCGAGTGCAGTTCCAAGTACTTCAATTGCAGTGGCGAGACTCTCCTCGCCTGAACTCATCGACGTCGATTCAACCCGACGCAGCGCCCCTTCGGCACGAGCCAAGATTCGTGTGGGCAGTTGGGATGAGAGCGGACGAATAATCTGCCGGAACGCCTCCACCGTGTCCTCGCGTCGGAATGTCCATCTTGCAACAAAAGAACGCGAACCCTCGATGGAGTCTCCGCCTTCAACCAACCCGTGATCATCGACCGCGACCATCGCTGCCGACAATGAGCCATTCAGAACGATCAGCACCCACGAATCGACCAATTCCTCGCGTTTTGAGATATCAATACCCTGTATCCCTTTTGGGAGGCCGCCCACGTCACCAGGAAAACCGACCACGACGGTCGCACCAGTTGCCGCAAAAGCTGCGTACCGTCTTGCCTCAAGTTCGAAATAGGCACGGCGCTGAAAAAGTGCGAGTATGAAACTTGACTGCAGATTCGAGGTACCTTCAACAAAATCTCCCGCAATAGCCGAGGCAAACGACCTCTTCATTGCTTCGCAAATCGCACCGACGCTACGTTTTGAAAGCCAACGCGAAGGAGACGACGCGAGAGTACCTGCTGTCATGACGCACCGCCGCTCGCAAAATAGCGACCCGCCTGTGACTCCAACGCCCTTGGCATACGGCTATGTTACCCCAGCATTACGAATCGAGGTCATTGCCGCAGACTCAAAGGCCCGAAGAACAACCCTTTGCGAGGATCGAACGACGCTCGACCGAGTGCGAGGCGGATCGGCGTGTCGTTTCGAGCATCGGATCTCATGCACGACACGGTTCAACTCCCACATTGCGTCTCATTACCCATAGGTGAAAC
>Ga0307372_10006978_pt1 | contig 16342 bp, 13 predicted proteins | sample OX1MG_FD_202533 | JGI IMG/M metagenome (GOLD analysis project Ga0307372, IMG submission 202533) | Soil microbial communities from Risofladan, Vaasa, Finland - OX-1 | ecosystem: Environmental > Terrestrial > Soil > Coastal area > Acid sulfate soil | place: Finland: Risofladan, Vaasa | collected... | reverse complement strand
CGGCTGGTAGCTGGCCGGGTCGGGATAGGTGCCGCGGACGACTGTCTCGCCGCCGTAGCCGCCATGACCCGCCGCGGCCGGCGGGTAGCCGGGCGCCGGGGTTGCGCCGGATGCCTGGTAACCGCCCGACCCAGTGCCTGCGGGCGAGGCGTAGCTACCTGAATCCGCGGCCGGATAGCCGCCGCCTGCCGGGCTGGCGTGCGCGGACCCGCTCGGCACCCCGTAGCCGCCCGAGGTGGCGGGGAGCGAGTAGCTCGCCGTCGAGCTGGCCGGCCCGGGGTAGGCGCCCGTGCTGCTCGGATACCTGTCCGCGCTGGCCACGGCCGGTACCTGGTAGCTACCGGGTACCGAGCTGGTCGACGGCGCCCGGTAGGGCTCGGTGGCTGACCCGGAGTAATCGGCAGCCGCGCGCTCGTAGTCGGGCGATGCGACGCCGTAACCGGAGTCGCCCTCAGCCGGCCGCTGGTAGCTGTGCGGCTGGGTCAAGCCGTCGAGGCCGCGGACCGGCTCTGCCCGCGGCACGGCCGGGTAGGCCTGCTCACGGGACTGGGCCTGCTCACGGGACTGGGCCTGCTCACGGGACTGGGCCTGCTCACGGACTCGGTGCGATCCGGTATCCGTGGTGCGGCTCGCCGTCGGAAGCTCATCGGGTCCGGGCGTCCTGCTCCTGCGGTACGACCGGCTGTCGTCTGCCGGGATCCGCGGGAAGGACGGGCTCGTCAGCGGGTCGTCATCGGCCGGAATGGCGTACCTGGAGTCCCTGCCAGGGGCGGCGGGCTGCGGCACTGCCTGCAGCCGTTCGGTGCGGCCCAGGCTGGCCCGGCGCGACCCCGTTCCGCTGAACTCATCGCTTCGGTCGGTCACGTCTAGCTTGCGGGTGACGGGCGGGACGATCGGCGGATCCGGCTGGCGGATCTGGTCTGGCTGGCGAGCCGGGCGGCCTGGCTGCTTGCTCCGCGATTCGCGGGCTGCGGCGGCATCCGGCCGCTCGCCGCGGACCGGGCCTGGCGCCGCGTCCAGCCGTGTCTCACCGCGCTCTGACCGTGACCGCTCGGCTGGCTTCGCCGCCGAGGTCAGCGGTTTGTCCGTGGTCAGCGGCCTGTCCGAGGCAAGCTCCGCCCAGTAATCGACGTCGGAGAGCTCGTCCCATTCGTTGCTCGGCCAGTCACCGTCGGCGTCTTTCTTGCTCCGGCCCTGCCGGGGCTTCACCGGGGGCAGCAGGTCGTCGGCGACGGCGCCGTTCTTGCGGTTGTCCGGCCTCGTCCCCGGGCGCGTGGTGCTCCGCCGGTCCCGCTCGTCGCGGTCGGCACCGCCAATGTCCCTGGCGCCTCCTGTGTCCCTGGTGCTGGTGGCGGCGCGGACGTCCCGGCGGTCCCTGCCGTCACGAGTGTCGCGGCTGTCCCGCCGGTCCCTTGAATCGCGGTCCTCGGCGCGGGCGAGCCGGTCCCTGCCACGGCCGTCGTCGCCGTCGTAATCCCTGGCCGCGGCCGGCATCCGGGTGGTCCGGCCCTCGTAGTCCGCCAGGCCGTGCTGTCCGCTTCGGCCGGCCGAGGAGCGGCCAGACCGGGCGCTGGCTGCGATCGGCTCGCTGATGTCATCATCATCGAGCCGGCCGGACCGGCCCGGACGCTGGTCCCGCTGCGGCAGCGATGCCCGCCCCGCTCGGCCATTCAGGCCGCTGTCCTCGCGCCAGCCACGGTCATCATCGCCGCGCCCGGCGGCTGCCCGGTCGGGACCGCGGTCGGAACCGCGGCCCGCGGTGACCCGGACGGCGCCCGGACGCTCCCTGAGTCGCTCGTCGGGCAGGTCGTCGTCGTGGTGCCGGCGAGTGCGGGGCTGCTCGTGCGGAAGGTGGCTGCCGCGGCTGCTGAAACGGCCGTGCTCAGATGGAACGTCGTCGTCGAAGTCGTCCTCGTCGTCGGCACGCAGGTAACGCGTCCCGAGGTATACGACTATCGCAATCAGGGCGATCACGGCTGCCAGAATGATCAGCACGGTCTTGGGCATCGCACCATCCATCGCGGGTTCATGGCCGTTAGGTGACGCTCGCTAGGCCCGCGCGGCCATTACGCGAGCCTCCTTGCTACCGCGAGCGCCCTGGACTGATCAGAAGCCAGGCGAATCGTTAAATGTCAATTGTGGCGGAGCGCTATGGTCTATGTCAGGAGATTCGAGAAGTTTAACCAGCTCTGTCTACTCTCCGTGATCTTCCAGCTACTGACCGGTCCTGACCGTGAGCCGTCCCACGCCGATCACGTGCCTGGCTATGGCCGACCAGGTCGCCCGGAGGCCAGAACCCTTAGGCAGCTTCAGTCGAGCATTCAGGGCATAAACCGTGAATCGATACGTATGCAGTTCGTTGTCCCGCGGACACGGCGGAAAGTAGCGGGCCGTCCCCGCACTATTCTGTGCCTGCCTGGCACCGGGTGGCAGCCGGTTCTGCGCGATGGCGGTCGTGTTCGGGCTGATGTCGAACACGATCCAGTACACATACGGGGTGATCGGGGCCTGCCCGTCGTCCACCACGACCGCGAACGACCTCGGCTGCTGCGACAGGGCACCAGACCAGTACAGCGGCGGGCTCAGGCCCGCGCCGGCGCAAGTGTACTGCGGGGGCAGCTGCACGTCCGTCCTGAACTCCGGACTCGTCACGGTCATCGATCCGGGAGCGACTAGCTTCGAGCCGCTCAGTCCGCCGAGCAGGCCGCATCCGCTGGCTAGCGGGACCAGGACCGCCAGGGCCGCCAGCCTTGCCAGCCCGCGCCGGCCCGGGCACCCTCTCGTGCGGAGGTAGTGACCCAACAGACGTCCCCTTACCAGGCTCTGGCCGCAAAGCATCGCGCGTCGGATCTTACGCGCGCTTCCCGGCCGCCGGCGGCCGCCGGCGACCGCGCGGCTAGTCAGGCTGCCTGGAGTTACCGAACATGATCTCGTCCCAGGACGGCACCGAGGACCGCCGCGGCCGCCCGCCCGATGCCCGCCGTGCCGGGCGGGCAGGAGCGGCTGGCGGAGCGTCATCGGCGGCCGGCCCGGCTGGCGCAGGGCTCCCGCCGTCCGGCTTGCCAGCTCCGGCGACCTCGCGGCCGGCCGATTCGGCTGCAGTCTGGTCAGGCGCGTCAGCCGCGGCGGACTCACGGGACTCCCGGCCTGCCGCGGCCGGGCTCGTCCTGGCCGCGGGCACAGACGGGCCGTCACCCGCCGGTGCCGATATCCGCGGCTGACCGGCGACCTGGGGCTGACCGGTGATCTGGGGCTGACCGGTGATCTGGGGCTGACCGGTGATCTGGGGCTGACCGGCGCCCGCGGCGACGACCTCCGCAGGCAGCTGCCGGGACGGATGGACGGCGCGGCCGGCCGAGCGGTCGGGCGCAGACCGCTGGTCGGGCTGATGCGAGCCAGCGGCGCGCGATCCGATCGGCGTCACGGTAGCGGTTACCGCGGCTCGCACCGCCGGGCGCGGCTCGGGCCAGTCGGCCTCGTTCAGGCAGAGCCGCATCGCCTCGTCGTCGTCCGGCGTGACGTGCTTGCTCCTCGGGTCATACACCCACTCAGCCATGTACATCCGTCCGGCGACGGTGTAGGCCAGCTGTACCTGCCAGTTGCCGTCCTGCCGCTTGCGCGAGTCCCAGTCGACCTCGTCGACGTTGGCGCCCGCCTCGGACAGCCGCTGCGCCACGATCTCGCCCAGCCGCGGACCGGGGCCCGACTCCGCGCGGCCGCGGACCGTCGCCTGCTGCGCCTCCTTCGCCCGGAACTCCCGCTCGGCTAGCACCGGGCCCTCGAACCTGCGGATTCGGTCGATGGGCAGGCCAGCAGTGTCGGCGATCTCCTCGGCCGTCTCGCCAGCACGGATCCGGTCCTGGATCTCCTTGGGTCGCAACGGACTCTCCACTTCGATCTCGTACTGAGCGAGCCGGGAGAACTGACCTCGCGCCACGGTCCTGAGCCGCTCATCGATGGGCAGCGCGAAACGCCCGCTACGGCCGGGAACCACGAGGACCGCGTAGCTGCCGTCCTCGCTCACTGCGACGAGTCGCAGCTCCTGCATCAGCGTCCCTTTCGCGCTGTCCTTTCGCACTGCCCCTTTCGGGCTGCCCGTTACCGAGGGCGAACCTCAGGTCCTCCCCAGGACACGAGTCTGACTGGCCTGGACGCCAGTAGCCAGCACCCTCACCGGCATGTCCCGGAATTGCCCGCAGATCTGCCCGCGGGTACGCCAGGCTGCCATGCCGTGCGCCGCCACGCCCGTGGCCAGCGCTGATGGGCAGAGTATTCACCCCGGTCGGCCCGGGTCCGCTGAACCGCGATAATCGCGCTGGATCACCCTGGTCACGGCCCGATCAAGGAGCCGGGGCCGGACTCTAGCTGCTGCTCTTGTCTACTACGCTCACGGCCATGGACGTCGACGCCATCTTCGGGGCCCTTGGCAGGTTCAGTGTTCGGTTCCGCTGGTCCATGCTCCTGGCCTGGATCATTGCCGCCGTAGCTGCCGCGTCGTTCCTGCCCAGCTTGTCGAGTGTTACCCAGAGCGATAACACCAAGTTCCTGCCGGCCAACGCACCCGTCGAGAAGGCCACCATGCTGGCCGCGCCCTTCGGGACATCTAACCTGCTGCCGGTCCCGCTGGTCGCCGCCAGGCAGACCGGCCCGCTGACGGCGGCCGACTCCGCCGCGCTTGCCGCTCTGCAGAGCAAGCTGAAGTCCGACCAGTCCGTGGTACGGATAATCGATCTCGGGCAGTCGCCGCCCGGGCGGGCCACCGGCCAGGCGGACGAGTTCGTGGTGCTCGTCCACCAGCTCGGCGGCGATCCGAATGCCGCGACCAATCTCATCGACGGGCTGCGCGCGACGATCAGGCAGACGCCGTTGCCAGCTGGCCTCCAGGCCCACCTGGCGGGCGCCCTCGCCGTCCAGGTCGACCAGCAGAAGGCCAATGGCAACCAGGGCGGTCAGATCGAGCTGTACTCCTCGTTGCTGATCATCGTGCTGCTCGTCCTCATCTTCCGCTCGCTGACCCTCGCGCTGGTGACCCTGGCGCCGGCGCTTCTGTCCGTCATCATCTCCGGGCCGCTGGTCGCCGAGGCCGCCCAGCACGGTCTCCAGGTGTCGCCGATTGCCCAGTTCCTGATGATCGTCCTTGTGCTTGGCGCGGGAACGGACTACGGGCTTTTCCTCGTGTTCCGGGTGCGCGAGCAGCTCAGGGTCGCCAGGCACGACGGCGGCCCCGGGCCGTCGGTCTGGGCTGACCTGCGCCGTCCGCGCGAACCTGCCAGGCAGGCCATCATCACCTCGATTACCAGGGTCGGGGAGTCGATCACCTTCTCCGCGGCCACCGTCATCGCCGCGGTGCTCACGCTGCTGCTGGCCAGCTTCCCGTTCTACGCCGACCTTGGCGTCCCGTTCGCGATCGCGATCGGCGTCACCCTGGTGGCCGCGCTGACGCTGCTGCCCGCCCTGCTGTCGATCAGGCTGTCGCTGCTCAGCGTCAAGCGCACGCTGTTCCAGCGGATGTTCGGCAAGCCGAAGCTGCTGCCCTGGGACATCCAGGGCGCCGGCAAGCCCGGTCTGTGGGGCACGATCGCGGGCCGGATCGTCAAGTACCCGCTCCCGACGCTTCTCGCTGGCCTCGTGTTCTTCGGCGCCCTGGCCATCGGTGTGACCGGCTACAAGGCGGCGGGCTTCGGCGGCAGCACCACCGCGCCGGCCGGCACCGACTCGGCCGCCGGCCAGGCGCTGCTGACGAAGTACTTCCCGCAGTCGACGCCGAATCCGACCAGCCTGATCTTCAGGTTCAGCCAGCCGGTATGGGACACCCCGGCCGTGCTGGCCAAGGGCACCGCCGAGCTCAAGGCCAGCCCGCTCTTCACGACGGTGACCGGGCCCCTGAACCCGGTCGGAGTGACCTTCACGCCAGCGCAGTACGCGGCGCTGCACGCGGCGCTCGGGCCGGCCAAGAACCTGCCGCCCGTGCCGCCGGCGGGCGGGGAAATCCCGCCCGGGGCCTATCAGCTGTACCGGGCAACCGGGAACTACGTCAGCGCCGACGGCCGGACAGTGCAGTTCTCGGTCGGGCTGTCCGCCGGAAACCCCGGCAACACTCCGGCCTTGAACGCGGTGCCGTCGATCCGGGCCGAGACCGGCCGGGTGGCCGCATCGATGCACGCGACGGACTCGGGCGTGGCCGGCCAGGCACCCGCGCTGCACGACATCAGCGCGGTCTCGAACAGTGACCTCAAGAAGATCATCCCTATTGCGATCCTGGTCATCGGCCTGCTCCTGGCGATCGTGCTGCGCAGCCTGATCGCGCCGTTCTACCTGATCATCTCGGTCGGGATCTCCTACCTTGCCGCGCTCGGCCTGGCCGCGATCCTGTTCATCAAACTCGGCCACGCCGGCGGCCTGGTGTTCTTCCTGCCGTTCCTGATGTTCATCTTCCTGCTGGCACTCGGCGAGGATTACAACATCCTCGTGATGACCAGGATCAGGGAGGAGGCGCACAAGCTGCCGCTGCGCGAGGCGGTATCCCGCGCCCTGGCGGTCACCGGCACGACCGTCACGTCGGCTGGCCTGGTGCTGGCCGGGTCGTTCCTGGTCCTCGGCATCGTCTCCGGCGGCGGGTCGGGCGGCACCCAGATCCGCGACATCGGATTCGCGCTGGCTCTCGGCATCCTGATGGACACGTTCCTGGTCCGGACCCTGCTGGTGCCGTCCACGGTGGTACTGCTCGGACGGTGGAACTGGTGGCCGTCGCAGCTGACCGTCGACCAGCCCGACGTTCCCGCGGGCGAATCAGAGGCGCTCGCTGAGCCGGCCGATCACGTCGGCTAGGCAGCCTTGATCAGCGTCGTGATGCCGGTCCACGGCGTCCGCGCGTACCTGACCGACTGCCTGGACTCGGTGCTGGGGGAACCCGGCGCGACTCCGCCTGACGCGCCCGCGATCGAGGTGATCGCCGTCGACGACGCGTCGCCCGACGGGTGCGGTGCGCTGCTCGACGAGCGGGCCAGGGCTGACGACCGGCTGACCGTGGTTCACCTGGATGAAAGCCGCGGGCCAGGCAACGCGAGGAACGTCGGCCTGGCGGAGGCGACCGGCAGCTACGTGTGGTTCGTCGACGCGGACGACCTGGTCACGCCCGGCGCGCTCGCGAGCATCGGCGCGCGGCTGGAACTGGATCACCCTGACGTGCTGCTGATCGACTACGAGGAGCGCTATCCGGACGGCCGGACGCGGCCTAGTTCCGGTGGTCCGCTGCTGCGGCCGGCACCGGCGGGCACGTTCTCGCTCGCCGACGCACCGCAGCTCATCAACCTCACGATGACGGCCTGGAGCAGGCTGCTGCGGCGCGACTTCCTGCTCGGGCTCGGCGAGCCGTTCAGGCCGGGCATTCACGAGGACATCCCGGTCACCTGCGCCGCCCTCTTCGCGGGCCGGCTGAGCGCGCTTGACCAGGTCTGTTACTCCTATCGCCGGTCACGGCCCGGCTCGTTCATGGCGACCACGAGCAGCAGGCACTGGGACGTGTTCAGCGCCTACGACGAGGTGCTCGGCATGCTGGCCAAGCTGGCCAGCTCAGCCGATCCGGTCGCCACACCCGCCGTTCAGTCGGCCGTCTTCGAACGCGCGATCGGGCACTACGCCTCGGTCCTGCAGACGACCGGTCCCGGCATCGGCCCGGTCGGCTGCGCCGGGCTGGTCCCGCGCGCCGAGCGCAGGCGCTTCTTCGACCGGATGCACGCGGACTTCATCCGCTACCGGCCGCCGGCGTACCGCGTCCCCGCCGGAGCCCGGGGAACCAAGCTCCGGCTGATCGAGCAGGATGCGTACTGGACCTACGAGCTGCTCGAGCCGGTCAACAAGCTGCGGGTCACGGCTCGGCGCGCCCTGGACACCTCGGTGCGCCGAGCCCGCACGGGCGGACGCCCGTCCTGACCGAGCCCGCGCGGGCGCCGCGCATCCAGACCGAGTCCCCCGCTCGATATTTGACCGGTAGATCGGCTCTGCGCCCTTTCCTCAGTTTTAGCGGTCTGGCCGCGCCCAGGTCGGTACATTGGCCGTGGGCTGAGCCGCGTGCCCCCGGGTGTTCCTGAGCCTGCGGGCGCGAGGCTGCGGGAGCTGTCAGGTTTTGGCAGCCACCGGCTGACCAGTCGTGCCCCGCTGCGTCAGCAGGTGCTGGGGAGCCAGGTCCTCGGAAGCGATTTTCGACCGGAGGGTTGTGGCGAATGCGGCACATCACTGGTTTCTTTCTTGCCCTGGCCGTATCGGCGGCGCTGTTCTTCGGCGGCGGCTGGGGCATCGCCAGGTTCTCTGCCCTGGAGGCGGGCCAGGGCCTGCGCAGCGCGCACGCCCTGACGGATCTGCACAACGTGCTGCCGCTGGCTGCCCTGCTCGGTACCGGGCTCCTGCTTGGCATCCTGCTTGCCGTGCGCCGGGTCTCAGCGCTCGCCACGGGACTGCCGGGCCTGGCCCTGCTTGGCTGGTCAGCGCTCTTGCTCATGCGCGGCCCGCACGCGCTCAGCTATGTCCCGATGCCGGGCAGCCACTACGCGGCAGGCTTCACCACCATGCTGTCCAGCGGCGTGCTCGCCCTGCTGGGCGCGGGCATGATCATTCCGATGTTCAGGCTGTCCAGGTGGCGAAGCGACGTGACCGAGGTCGAGGAGTACGACGACGACTTCTCGGTCACGTCTGCCCTCGGCCTCGTGCCGTAGTTGCGCACCATCTGGCTGCGCAGGCCGGCGGCGGCGGAGCCGAGCGGCTTCGTGGCCGACCAGTCGGCCAGGGATCTCAGCTACCGCGAGGTCGGCGGCACCCGCGACCGTTCGCGCGGGCTTCAGGACGTGCCGCCGAAGTCGACGTTCTTGGTCTCGACCGTCCCGGCCGTCCGCCCCGGCGCCGTCTGGTAGCTCCAGTACAGGTTCGTGTGCGCGATGACCTGGTCCGGCGGCGGCGCCCCCCACGACGTCTTGTCCCCGGTGGTGTGGGCGTCGCTGACCAGGGTCGCGTCACCCCCTGACGAACGCGCCGTGGAGCGTCGACCGGATGCACGCATCGGACTCTGCGCCGACAACGATGAGCCGGCCGACGGCCAGGCCCGACAGCACGGTCTCGAGGGTGGTGTCCTCGAAGGAGTCGCCGTAGCTCTTCCCGACGAGCGGCTCGGCGTCGCCCGGAGTCAGCTCGGGGACGATCCGCCAGTCGTCGCTCCCCTTCGCAAGCTGGTCATCGGAATGCTGAACCCAGACCACCGGGACCCGTTCCTGCCGCGCCTTCTCGACCAGACTGCCGACATTCGAGACGACCGTGTCGCGCTCGTGAGCCCCCTCGACGACGCCGTTCTGCACGTCGACGACGAGGAGTGCGCTATTCGGCCGGTTCTCGAGAGCGGACATAGTCTCCCCTTAGTGACGCTGGGTTCCTGTGTCCACCCACGGTAGGCCTATCCACTGACACCGGGACGGAACAATCCTGCGCCCGCTCCGTCCCGGTCGGACAGGTCTTAGTGGTGCGCGGCCGCGAACTGGTCGGCCTCGGTCGAGCCCGCCAGCGCCGTGGTCGACGCGTCCGGGTTTATCGCCGAGGTCACCAGGTCGAAGTAGCCCGTGCCGACCTCGCGCTGGTGCCTGGTCGCCGTGTAGCCCTCGGCCTCGGCGGCGAACTCGGCGTCCTGCAGGCGGACGTAGGCCGACATGCCCTCCTCGGCGTAGCCGCGAGCCAGGCTGAACATCGAGTGGTTCAGCGCGTGGAAGCCGGCCAGGGTGATGAACTGGAACTTGTACCCCATCGCGGCCAGCTCGCGCTGGAACTTGGCGATCGTCGCGTCGTCCAGGTTCGCCCGCCAGTTGAACGACGGCGAGCAGTTGTAGGCGAGCATCTGGTCCGGGTAGACCGAGTGGATCGCGTCGGCGAACTCCGCCGCGACCGACAGGTCAGGCGTCGAGGTCTCCATCCACAGCAGATCGGAATACGGCGCGTACGACAGGGCGCGCGCGATGCATGAGCCGATGCCGTTGCGCACCCGGTAGAAGCCCTCGGCGGTCCGCTCGCCCGCGACGAACGGCTGATCCCGCTCGTCGATGTCGCTGGTCAGCAGCGTCGCGGCCTGGGCGTCCGTCCTGGCGACCACGATCGACGGCACGCCGCAGACGTCGGCGGCCAGCCGCGCGGCGCTGAGCGTCTTGATGTGCTGGCCGGTCGGGATCAGCACCTTTCCGCCCAGGTGGCCGCACTTCTTCTCCGAGGCGAGCTGGTCTTCCCAGTGCACCCCGGCGGCCCCGGCCGCGATCATGGACTTCATCAGCTCGAACGCGTTCAGGACACCGCCGAAGCCCGCCTCGGCGTCGGCGACGATCGGCGCCAGCCAGTGCGGAGCGTCCTGGTTACCCGACTCGGCCCAGGTGATCTGGTCGGCGCGGAGCAGGGCGTTGTTGATCCTGCGGACAACCTGCGGCACCGAGTTGACCGGGTACAAGCTCTGGTCCGGGTAGGTCTGCGCGGCCAGGTTGGCGTCCGCGGCGACCTGCCAGCCGGACAGGTAAATGGCGTTCAGCCCGGCCTTAACCTGCTGTACCGCCTGGTTGCCCGTCAGCGCGCCCAGCGCATTCACGTAGTCCCCGCTGTGCAGCAGCGACCAGAGCCGCTCGGCGCCGAGCCGCGCCAGCGTGTGCTCCTCCTGTACCGAGCCGCGCAGCCGGATCACGTCAGCGGCCGTGAAGGTCCGCTCCGTCCCGTCCCAGCGCGAGTCCGCTGCCCAGCTCTGCTGCAGCTGAGCAACCTGGTCGTCAAAGCTCGTGGCAAGCCGGCCTGCGCTCCCGTTCTGCGTGCCCTCGAGGCGACGATTATTCACTGGACCTCCTGATGCTGCCGTCCCCGGGTGTTGCTCCCAGCTTCGCCGCGGTTTGCTCCCAGCGGTAGAGACCTTCGTCATGAATATTTTGAGTTCTTCGGCTAGGATGAAGATATGACAACTTTCACCGAGAAGGAATCCTCAAGTTTGCCGGGAAGTGATCTAGATCTCACTCTCTTCGGCCAGCGGCTACGCCACGTCCGGCGCGGCAGGGGCCTGACCCTGGCCGAGCTCGGCGAGCGCGTCGGCCGGGCGCCCTCGGTGCTGTCGCTGCTGGAGAACGGCCGCCGTGAGCCCAAGCTCTCCCTCATCGAGTCGCTGGCGAACGCGCTGGGGGTGCCGTCCGACGAGCTGATGCGTCGCGAGGCGCCGAGCCGCCGGGCGCAGCTCGAGATCGCGCTCTCCGAAGCCCAGCGTGACCCTGTCTACTCCGGTCTCGGCCTGCCCTACCTGCGGCCAGGTCCCCGCGTGCCGAGCGATGTGCTCGAGCACGTGCTCGCGCTCTTCGAAGAGCTGCGCAGGCAGCAGGTCAAGCCGACGGCCACGCCTGAGGATGCCAGGGCGGCCAACGCTGACCTGCGCGCCATGATGGGCGATCGAGGTAACTACTTCGCCGAGATCGAGCAGGCCGCGGCGCAGGCCATCCAGCCGGTCGCCTACTCGGGCGGGGCACTGTCCCAGGGCATGCTGCTCTCCGTGGTGTCGCACCACGGGTTTTCTGTCCGCTATGTCCGGGACCTGCCGCGCTCGGCACGCTCCGTCACCGATCTCAGGAACAGGCGGATCTACCTGCGCCAGGAGTCGCTTGGCATGCACACTCCGCGTGCGGTCCTGTTGCAGACCCTCGGACATTTCGTCCTCGGGCACAGTGCGCCTGAGGACTTCGCCGAGTTCCTGCGGCAGCGGGTGGAGGCCAACTACTTCGCGGCCGCCGTCCTCGTGCCCGAGCAGGCGGCGGTGACGTTCCTGCGGCAGGCCAAGGGGAACAGGAGCCTGTCCGTCGAGGACATGCGCGACGTGTTCTCCGTCTCGTACGAGATGGCGGCGCACCGCTTCACCAACCTGGCCACCCATCACCTCGGCATGACCTGCCACTTCGTCAAGAACGACTCGGGCGGGATCATCTACAAGGCGTACGAGAACGATGGCGTGATCTTCCCGGCCGACGCGGCCGGGGCGATCGAGGGGCAGCGGATGTGCCGGTTGTGGTCGGGACGGCAGATCTTCTCCGCGTCCGACCGGTACAGCCCGCACTACCAGTACTCCGACACCCCGTCAGGTACTTACTGGTGCGTCGCCTCCGTCGATCCCGGCAGCGAGCGCGGCTTCGCGATCACGCTGGGCGTCCCGTTCGACGACGCGCAGTGGTTCCGCGGCCGGGAGACGACCAAGCGCACCAGGTCGATGTGCCCTGACCCGGCCTGCTGCCAGCGGCCGCCGGCCAGGCTAGCGGCCCGCTGGGACGGGATGGCGTGGCCATCGGCGCGGGCCCACTCGCACATCCTCTCCGCGCTGCCGTCGGGCAGTTTCCCGGGCGTGGACGAGGCCGATGTGTACTCGTTCCTCGAGCGCCACGACCAGGACTGACCCGTCCAGCCCGCCCGCGTCCGAGCCCAGCGTCCGAGCCCAGCGTCCGAGCCCAGCCTCCGAGCCCAGCCTCCGAGCCCAGCGCCATTTTCTCTACCGGCAAGCCGGAAATTGAGCCGCCTGGTGGAGGCCGATGTCCTTAGGGTCGCTGGCGTGGGCAGTCAGGCGGTGTGGCACGTCGAGTTGCTTGCCGATCACCCGGCACTGATTCCGGCCGTCGGCGAGCTGCGCTGGCGGGACTGGGGGCACGCGCCGGAGCGGGAAGACCTCTCCTGGTGGGTCGACGTCACCGGACGAGAGTCCGGCCGAGACGAGCTGCCGGTAACCTTCGTGGCGCTCGACTCCGATGGCGGAATTGCCGGGGCAGTCGGCCTCGGCCAGTTCGACCCGGCCGAGCGGGAGGACCGCTCGCCGTGGGTGCTCGGGATGATCGTCGCGCCTGACCTTCGCGGCCAGGGCGCCGGACGGCAGCTGCTCGATCACCTGTGCCGCTGGGCTGGCGAGCGCGGGCATGATCCGGTCTGGGTGGCGACGGGGGACTATGCCGTCGGCTTCTACCGGCACTGCGGCTGGCAGGTCGCCGAGACCTTCGACCGCTCAGGCGAGCAGGTCATCGTCCTGACCTATCGCGGGGGCAAGCACGCGGCGTAGCTCAGGCGAACCTCGGCGGGCGCTTCTCGCGCAGCGCCGCCGCGCCCTCGACCAGGTCGGGACCCATGAACGTGAGCATCTCGTAGGCCGCCGACTGGTCGAAGATCGGACCCGCGGTACGCAGCCAGCTGTTCAGCGCCCGCTTGGTCAGCCTGATCGCGAGCTGGGAGCCGGTGGCCAGGGTGTCCGCGACCCGGAGCGCCTCACCGAGCACCTCGGCGCGCGGAAGTACCTTGCTGACCAGGCCGATCCGCTCTGCTTCCACGCCGTCGACCATCTCGCCGGTCAGCAGGTGATACCGGGCTTTGGCCATGCCGCACAGCAGCGGCCAGATGATCGTCGCGTGGTCACCGGCGGCCGCGCCGAGCTTCACGTGGCCGTCGCCGAGCCGGGCGTCCTCGGCGCAGATGCTGATGTCGGCGAGCAGCGCGACCACCAGCCCGGCGCCGACGGCGACTCCGTTGATCGCCGAGACGATCGGCTTGTCGCAGTTGATCATGTTGTAGACCAGGTCGCTCATCTCGCTCAGCATGTGCGAGATCCGCTCGTAGTCCCCGGCCATCCGCTGCACCATCGCGAGATCACCGCCGGCCGAGAACGCCTTGCCGGCCCCCGTGATGACCGCCACCCTGGTCTCGTCGTCGCGGGCGACGTCGGCCCAGACCTTCGATAGCTGGCTGTGCATCTCCTCGTCGGCCGCGTTGTAGACCTCGGGCCGGTTCATCGTGATCAGGAGCACGCCGTGGTCGCGCCGCTCGAAGAGCAGGTGGTGGTAACTGCCGTAATCCATGCCGGGTGCGGCTCCTCAGTCGGTCGGTGATGGCTGGGGTTTGATGATGGAATGATGGCATGTCCTCAGACGCGCCTCCTGGGCGGCTGATCGGCTCGGGCCGTGCCGCCGACGTGTCCTGCGCAGGTACCGGGTACCGTTCGACGTCAGAGAAGAGGTCGCCGTCATGATGCACCTGCGGGCTGCGGGCTATCCCGTGCCTGAGATCTTCGACGCTGACGGCGCCGACCTGGTGATGACCCGGCTGCGCGGCACCGACATGCTGGCCGACCTGACCAGGAGGCCGTGGCTGGCGGCCAGGCACGGCCGCACCCTCGCGCGACTGCATGACCGGCTGCACGAGATCGAGGCGCCGCCGGGCTGCGTCGGCCCATCGGCGAGGGCGACCGGGTCCTGCACCTGGACCTGCATCCAGGCAACGTGATGCTGACCGAGACCGGCCCCGTCGTCATCGACTGGTCGAGCGCCGCGGCCGGGCCGCCGGGCGCCGACGTCGCCATAGCCACGCTGATCATGAAGGTATCGGAGGTGGATGCGCTGCCGCTCCCGGTTCGCGCGGTGGCGGGACTCGTACGCAGCCGGCTAGTCCGCCGGTTCGAGGCATCTGCCAGCGCGGATACTGGACCTTACCTGGCCGAGGCGGCACGGCTCCGGATCCGCGATCCCAGCGTCCGCCCAGCCGAGGCCGATCGCCTGCGCCGCATGATGGAGGAGCACCCTGGACCGGTCAGTGCCGATTGACTATGACGAGATCCGCACGGAGAACATCTCCCGCTACGGCTGGGACACGGCCGTGCTCGAATTGCTCGGCCACCTCTACAGCGAGCGCACTCACTTCATCTTCGAGCTGATCCAGAACGCTGAGGACGCCGGCGCCACCGAGCTGGCCTTCGAGCTCTTCGCCGACCGGCTGGAGGTACGGCACGACGGCCGGCCTTTCACGGCGGCCGATGTCCGCGGCATCTGCGGAGTCGGCCAGGGCACGAAGGAGGCGGACCTCGCCCAGATCGGCAAGTTCGGCATCGGCTTCAAATCCGTCTACGCGTACGCCGATAATCCCCGGATCTACAGCGCCGGCGAGAGCTTCCGGATCGAGAAGTACGTCCGGCCGTATTCCATCGTCCCCCTGGACGAGCCCGAGCCCGAGCCCGAGCCCCAGCCCGAGGCCGAGCCCGAGGCCGAGGCCGAGGCCTGGGACCGGACGCTCTTCGTGTTCCCCTTCGACCGTCCCGACGTGCCTCCGGCGCTCGCCGTCCAGGAGATCTCGCAGGCACTGAGCGTGATGGACGTCGAGACCCTGCTCTTCCTGCGCAGCATCGAGCGACTACGCGCACGCGGCCTCCAGACGGCGGACACGGTGCTCGAGCGACGTTCCGTGCCACGTGACCGGTCCGGCCGCCACGTCGTGCTGACCAGGCGGCGAGCTGACGGCCGGAGCACCGAGGATTGGCTCGTCTGGCACCGGCACCTCGATGCGCTCGGCGAGCCAGGATACCGGGTGGAGATCGCCTTCATGGCCCGGCCCGAGATCGACGCACGCCGGCTGGTCAGGCGCGAGAGCTCGCCGCTCGTCGTGTTCTTCCCCACGCAGAAGGAGACCTTCCTCGGCTTCCTGATCCAAGGTCCGTACCGGACGACGCCGGCCAGGGACAACATTCCCGAGCACGACCCCTGGAATCTGGCCCTGGTCGATGTGACCGCGAGCCTGCTCGCCGACGTGCTGGCGGAGCTCCGCGACGAAGGCATGCTGACGATCGACATCCTTCAGGCACTGCCACTCGACGTCGCTCGATTCGCACCTGGAACGATGCTCCGCCCGCTCTTCGACGCTGCTCGTGCCGCTCTTGCCCAGGGCGCGCTCATTCCCACCTCGTCGGGCGGCTATCGCGCTGCCGCAGAGGTAAGGCTGGCCGGGGAGAACGGCCTTCGCGAGCTGCTGACGCCTGATCAGCTCGGCGAACTGTGCGGCGTGCCCGGCCAGCTCGCCTTCGCGGACGGCTCCATCACCGAGAGCGGGACGCCTCTGCTGTGGCGGTACCTGGGGGAGCAGGTCGGCATCGAGGAGGTGACGCCGGAGACCGTCGTGGCTGGTGTCACGGCCGACTTCCTCGCGGCCCAGTCCGATGAGTGGATCGGGCGATTCTACTGGTTCCTCTACCAGCACCCGGCACTGTGGCGAGAGCCAAGGCACCCGGGTGAGCAGCCAGGCTCGGCGAGACGCACGCCGATCATCCGGCTGGAAGACGGCTCGCACGTGGCGCCTTTCGATGCCAGCGGCAGGCCGGCCGCTTACCTTCCCAGCACGGCCGAGACCGAGTTCGCCACCGTCCGGCGCACCGTCGCCGCCCTTCCAGACGCCCGGCAGTTCCTGAAGGCGCTCGGACTCGCCGAGCCTGACATCGTGGCCGAGGTACTCGACCGCGTGCTTCCCCGGTACCACGACGCCGACGTCGCGACGCTGGACGCGG
>Ga0307372_10006976_pt1 | contig 16344 bp, 14 predicted proteins | sample OX1MG_FD_202533 | JGI IMG/M metagenome (GOLD analysis project Ga0307372, IMG submission 202533) | Soil microbial communities from Risofladan, Vaasa, Finland - OX-1 | ecosystem: Environmental > Terrestrial > Soil > Coastal area > Acid sulfate soil | place: Finland: Risofladan, Vaasa | collected... | reverse complement strand
TTTGTAGCTGTAGTTTGGATACCTCTGGTTATCAAAGTTTCACCTTCTCCTCGATTATCATGGACCATCGCTGGCATCGATTGGTTTCGAACTCTGGTTCTTTTATTTGCGATCGTAGCGTTAGTACTAATCGGGATGTCCACCACGGACCAAGAGAATAACTTACTGATAGCCGAAAGACGCTCCTCGAAAATCGAGGACCCACCGACATCACAGTCACCGTAAATGTTGTTCATCTTTTGAAATGAGTAACCCGTGAATCGCCGCGTTTTCTTAATCTGACATGCGCCGTCTTGTCGAGACCCCGAACACCTTGGTTTTATCTCTCTATATGGTGGTTGAGCCAATCCCGGCTCTGCACTCTTATCGTTCGGCATTTGCCCCGCGCCTTTTCACGGGGCACGGAAATATGCTCAATGGTTGCTGAACCAGGCCGCACCGCGCAGCCCCCGCATCGCGCCGCGGCCTGATAATTTTGAGGCATCGTCGATGAGCAACGCCAACGATCCGATTCTCGTCCAGCATGAGCCACCGCTCGGATGGCTGATAATCAACCGCCCGCAGGTCAAGAATGCGCTCAACTACGAGGCTTGGCGCGCGATCGTCACGGCGGTCGACGAACTCAACGCCGACCCCGAGGTGCGCGTGATCGTGATGCGCGGCGCGACCGCCGATTCGTTTATCTCGGGCGCCGATATCTCGGAGTTCCCGAGCCATCGCGCGAACGCCGAGCAGGCCCGCGCCTACCGCGACGCGCCGGGCAACGCGACCGGCGCACTGGTCAATTCGCCCAAGCCGGTCGTCGCGATGATCGCGGGCATCTGTATCGGCGGTGGCTTGCAGGTGGCGCTGTCATGCGACGTGCGGATCGGTGCGCGCGGCACGCGCATGGGAATTCCGGCGGCGCGGCTGGGCCTCGCCTATCCGCTCGACGGCGTGCTCTCGCTCAGCCAGATCGCGGGGCCGGCCAACGCCCGCGACATCCTCATGTCGGCGCGCATCTTCGACGCCGAAGAGGCCTACGCGATGGGTCTGCTGAATCAACTGGTCGATCCGGGCGAACTCGAAGCCGTCGTGCGCAATTACGCCACTCGTATGGCGGGCAACGCGCCGCTGACCATGAGCGCCGCCAAGGCGACGATTCGCGAGGGGCTCAAGGACGCCGTCAACCGCGATATGAAGAAGATCGGCGCGATGGTCGCGCAGTGCTTCGACAGCGAGGACTATCGCGAGGGCGTGCGCGCGTTTCTGGAAAAGCGGCCGCCGAAGTTCCACGGACGATAGTGTTATGGCCCGTTGATAAGCTTATAAAGTAATCGACCGCACGGGATTCTTCACGTCGCAGACTTCGTTCAGAATGACAAAAATAAAGAGCACTTCCGTCATTCTGAGCGCCGCGAAGAATCCCGATCCATTCGCAGCATTCGTCCAAGATATTTGCGAGACACCACGCCAGGGTGCATAGAAAGATGAGCGCGGAGATCTACTTCAACCCGTGGGACGAGGCCTATCGCGCCAATCCCTATCCTTATTACGAGCCGCTCTACGAGCGTCCGCCCTATCTGCTTAACATGTTTATCCCGATGGCGCTGGTGGCGCGCTATGCCGATGCGGCGGCGATCATGGCCGACCATGAGCGCTTTTCGAGCGTGCCGCCGATGTCGCCGTTTCTGGCCGAGCGGATCGTGGTGTTTGGTGACGCGCCGCGGGTGGTCTTTTCCGATCCTCCGGTGCATACGCGGCTGCGCAAGCTGGTCAGCAAGGCCTTCACGCCCAAGCGTATTCGCGATCTCGAACCGCGCATCCGCGAGTTCACCGCTACGCTGCTCGAGCGCGCCGCGCGCAAGGGCGAGTTCGAGGTGATGGCCGATCTCGCCAATCCGCTGCCCGTGATGGTGATTGCCGAGATGCTCGGCGTGCCGCAGGACGATTACGAAAAATTCAAGCACCTGTCGGACGCGGTAATCGAATCCGACAATACGCCGCCGGGCGTGCCGTTGCCGGCGTACGTAAAAGACGCTTTCGGCGCGTTGCGCGCGTACTTTATCGCGGAGATCGAAGAGCGCCGGCGCAATCCCGGCACGGACCTGGTCAGCGCTCTGGTGACGGCGCGCGACGAGGCCGAATCGCTGAGCGAAGAGGAGCTGATCGCGTTTGTGGTGCTGCTGCTGCTGGCGGGCAACGAGACCACGACCAATCTGATCGGCAACGGGATGCTAGCACTCGGGCGCAATCCCGATCAGCTCGCGCTGCTGCGCCGCCAACCGGCGATGATCGGGCGGGCGATCGAGGAGCTGCTGCGCTACGACGGGCCGGTGCAGGCGACCGCGCGCTACCCGAAGATCGATCTCGAAGTCGACGGCGTCGCGCTTAAGGCGGGCATGCCGACCTTCATCATCGTGGCGGCGGCCAATCGCGACCCGGCGCATTTTGCCAACCCCGGCCGGCTCGATCTCGCGCGTGAGCCCAACGACCATCTGGCCTTCGGCGCCGGAATCCATTACTGCCTGGGCGCGGCGCTGGCGCGGATGGAGGGTGCGATCGCAATTGCGGCGGCGCTCGAGCGGTTTCCGCGGCTTAAGCTGGCCGACGCGGCGGCGCCGGTGAGCTATAAGGGATCATATTTCCTTCGTGGTCTGAGTGCGCTGAAAATGGCGCTGGACTGAACGGCGACGCCGCCCGTATTCGCATCGGCCATGCGCCCAAGGAGCCCATGACGAGGCCGGTCGGCGACGATCCCGCGGCCGCACAAGCGCCGCATCGCGCGCGCTTTCCGCTCATCGCGCGGTATCTGCCGCCGTTCACGCCGCGCCAATGGCGGGTCTTCGGCATCTCGACCACGGCCGGTTTTTTCGACAGTTACGACAACGCGCTGCTGAGCCTCGTGCTCACGCGGATTCAGCGCGGGCTGGCGATCGCCGAAGATCGGCTGGGCGCGATGCTCTCGATGATTCGGCTGGGCTATCTGCTCGCGCTGGTGATCGCGCCGCTGGCGGACGTTTTCGGGCGGCGCCGGCTGCTGCTCTATACGATCGTCGGCTACACGATCTTCACCGGGTTGAGCGCGCTCGCGCCGCATGAGCGCAGCTTCGTCGCGGCGCAATTTCTCGCGCGCGGATTCTCGGGCGCCGAGGCGACGATCTCGCTGGTGATCCTGGTCGAAGAGGTCGACGCCGCGGTGCGCGGATGGGCGATCGGCCTGCAGGGCGCGCTGGCGATTTCGGGCTACGGCCTGGCGGCGATCGTCTTCGCCGCGATTACCGTGATTCCTTACGGATGGCGCGGGCTATACGGGCTGGCGATGCTGCCGCTGGTGCTGATCATCCCGCTGCGCCGGCTGCTGCCCGAGAGCCGCCGCTTCGACGAGACGCACGCGGGGGAGCGTCCGCGCAGTCTCGTGGCGCCGCTCGCGGCGCTGGTGCGGGTCTATCCGGGGCGCCTTGCGATGTTGGTCGGGGTGGCGTTTCTGAACTCGGCGGGATGGAGTCCGGCGGGCCTGTTTTTTCCGAAATATCTGCAGGAGGCGCTGCACTGGAGCCCCGGGCAGATCTCGAGCCTGGTGGTGTTCGGCGGCGCGGTGGGAATCCTGGGCAGTATCGTCGCGGGGCGCCTGAGCGATCGGATTGGGCGGCGCATGCTCGGCGCGGGCGCGATGCTGTTCGCGCCGATCTTCGCGATTTCCATGTACACCACGCGCTCGGACGCCGTAATCGGCTTGTGGATCATGCGGCTGTTCTTCGACACGGCGTCGGCCACGATCATGAGTGCGTACAGCGCGGAGTTGTTTCCGACGTCGCATCGCGCGGCCGCCGGCAGCGCCCTGACGGTGGCGGGCACCACCGGCGCGGCGCTGGGACTGTATGCCGAAGGGCTGATCTACGGCGTCGCGCGATCGCATTGGGTGGCGATTCGGCTGCTGCTGGGCTTTTCGATCGCCGCGGCCTTCGTGATGTTGGCGTGCTTTCCGGAGACCGCGGGGCGTGAGCTCGAGGCGATCGCGCCGGAGGCGTCCGGGGCTGCGGGCGTCGGCGCGATAGGTTAGATTGGCGTCCGTGATAATCGCCCACCGAAGAATTGCGCCGCGCCGCCGGCACGTCCCGTCGCGCGCGATCGCGGCCACGATGATGCTGGCGGTATCGCTGACGATTTCATTGGCGGCGTGCGCCGAAGGACCGCGGATCGAAATTACCGCGCCCGGCGGCGAAGCGCGCGCGACGGTCAGCGTGGAGATTGCCGACAACTCGGCCAAGCGCGAAATCGGCCTGATGTACCGTCGGAATATGGACGAGTACGCCGGCATGATCTTCATCTTCGGCGCCCCGGCGCATCAGGAGTTCTGGATGCGCAATACGCTGATTCCGCTCGACATGATCTTTGCCGACGGTGCCGGAAAGATTATCGGGATCGTGCCCATCGCGGTGCCGATGACCGATGCTGTCGATAGCGTTCCGGGCGATTCGCTGTACGTGCTCGAGGTCAACGGCGGCTTCTGCGCGCGCCACGGCGTGAAGCCCGGCGACCTGCTGCATTTCGTCGGCTTTGTGCCGAAATCGCTCGATTGAGCGGATCGGCGCGGCCGTGTCAGGTGACGGGCGGCGCGATCGGCAGTTCGCGCTCCGGTTGGCGCATATGCCAGGCGATGGTTCCGATCACGCCGAGCAGGTAGAGCAGGCCGAACACCGCGACCGAAATCCAGAAGCCGCGCATTACGGCGCCACCGCGCGTGTTTTGCATCATGACCGCTATTCGATAGAAGCGGATGCGCATGACGGCGAAGGTGAGAAAGGCGGTCAGTGCGCAGATGCGGCTCTTGCGGTAGATGCCGTAAGCGAGGGCCATGAAGATGGCCGGGATTACGTAGGCGATCAACTGGCCGCCGACCACGCTGTCGACCACCACGATCGCCGTGATGGCGCCGCCCAGACCGGCCGCGAGCGCGCCGCATGCGATGAAGGCCTTGGCCATCGTCGGGTTCATTTTCGCTCCTATCGTCGGTGTCGCCGCCCCGCCTTTTATGGGGCCGCGCGCAATTGATATATTTCGCGGTTGCATCATATCCTGACGCGACATTCTGCGCGCGGGGCGGACGGGTTTTTTGCCGATGGGTCTAAAAGAGAATCTGGAACGGATACGCGAACTGTCGCGCGAGGCCGAGGCCGGCGGCGGCGAGGATCGGCTCAAGCGCCAGCGCGCCGGCGGACGTATGACGGCACGCGAGCGGGTCGATTTCCTGCTCGACAGCGGGTCGTTCGTCGAGCTCGACAAGTTCAAGACCCATCGCAACACCGATTTCGGCATGGGCGAGCGCAAGATTCCGGGCGACGGCGTGGTCACCGGCTACGGGACGATCGACGGCCGCCAGGTGTGCGTCTTTTCGCAGGATTTTACCGTCTTCGGCGGGAGCCTTTCCGGTGCGTTTGCCGAGAAGGTCTGTAAGGTGATGGACTTGGCGGCGAAGGTCGGATGCCCGGTCATCGGAATCAACGATTCGGGCGGCGCGCGCATCCAGGAGGGCGTGGTCTCGCTGGCCGGCTACGCTGATATTTTCCTGCGCAACGTGCTGGCCTCGGGCGTGGTGCCGCAGATCTCCGCGATCATGGGTCCATGCGCGGGCGGCGCGGTCTATTCGCCGGCGATGACCGACTTCATCGTCATGGTGCGCGACACCTCGTACATGTTCATCACCGGGCCCGACGTGATCAAGGCGACCACCCACGAAGAGGTGACGATGCAGGACCTGGGCGGCGCCGACACTCATTCGACGCGCTCCGGCGTATGCCATCTTGAGGCCGACGATGACGAACATGCGCTGGCGACGATCCGCGAGCTGCTCTCGTACATGCCGGCGAACAACGTCGAGGATCCGCCGTTTCGCGCGCCCACCGACGATCCCGGCCGGCGCGACGAGACCCTCGACACGATCATCCCGGAGAATTCCAACCGGCCCTACGATATGCGCGAGATCATCACACGCGTGGTCGACGACGCCCATTGGCTCGAGATCCAGCGCGATTACGCGCCGAATATGTTGATCGGCTTCGCACGGCTGGGCGGCTATTCCGTCGGCATCGTCGCCAACCAGCCGGCGTTTCTCGCCGGATGCCTGGATATCGATGCGTCGGTCAAGGCGGCGCGCTTCGTGCGCTTTTGCGATTGCTTCAATATCCCGCTGGTGACTTTTGTCGACGTGCCGGGCTTCCTGCCGGGCACCGCGCAGGAGTTCGGCGGGATCATCCGCCACGGCGCCAAGCTGCTCTACGCCTATTGCGAGGCGACCGTGCCCAAGATCACGGTGATCACGCGCAAGGCTTACGGCGGCGCGTATGACGTGATGTCGTCCAAGCATATCCGCGGCGATTTCAACTTCGCCTGGCCGACCGCCGAGATTGCCGTGATGGGTCCCGAGGGCGCGGTCAACATCGTCTTTCGCGGCCAGATCGAGAAGGCCGCCGACGCGGTCGCCGAAAAGGCGCGCCTGGTCGAGGAATATCGCGCCACCTTCGCCAATCCGTTCAAGGCCGCCGAACTTGGCTATATTGACGAGGTGCTGCTGCCGCATGACACGAGGCCGCGGCTGATCGCGTCGCTCAAGGCGCTCGAGAACAAGCGCGAGAAAAATCCGCCGCGCAAGCACGGTAATATTCCGCTGTGACGCCGCGCGATCCGGATCGGCGCGGGGACCGTGGCCGTGCGCATTGCCGCAATCGCGCGCGCCGCCGCTTATCCGATGGCCGCGGCTTGCATGATGGATGATCGAATATCGCTGACCGAAGATAAAAATAACCGAAGATAAAAATAGATGTTCAAGCGAATCCTGATTGCCAACCGCGGTGAGATCGCCGTCCGCGTGATACGCGCCTGCCGCGATCTCGGCGTCGAGTCGGTCGCGGTGTACTCCGAGGCCGATCGCGCCGCGCTGCATGTGCGCGAGGCCGATTACGCGGTCGCGGTCGGCCCGCCACCGGCGCGCGAAAGCTATCTCCAGACCGATCGGATAATCGAGGCCGCGCGCGCCACCGGCGCCGAAGCGATCCATCCGGGTTACGGCTTTTTCTCCGAGAATGCCGACTTCGCCCGCGCGGTCGCCAAGGCCGGGCTGGTGTTTATCGGTCCTCCCCCCTCGGCGATCGAAAAGATGGGCGACAAGGTCGAGGCGCGCAAGCTGATGGCCGCGGCCGGCGTGCCGGTCGTGCCCGGATCGCCGGGCACGCTCGAGGGCGAGGGCGCGGTGCGCGCGGTGGCGAAAAAGATCGGCTTTCCGATCATGCTCAAGGCGGCGGCCGGCGGCGGCGGCAAAGGGATGCGCCTGGTCGAAAAAGATGAGGACCTCGCCTCGGCCGTGCGCACCGTCGGCAGCGAGGCGCAATCGTCGTTCGGCGACGGCCGCTTCTATGTCGAAAAGTTCGTCACGCGCCCGCGCCATATCGAGATCCAGGTGTTCGCCGACCAGATGGGCGAGACGGTCCATCTGTTCGAGCGCGAATGTTCGATTCAGCGGCGCAATCAAAAGGTCGTCGAGGAGTCGCCGTCGCCGTTCATCACGCCCGAGATGCGCCGCGCGATGGGCGAAGTCGCGGTCAAGGCGGCGCGCGCGGTGAACTACGTTGGCGCCGGCACGGTCGAGTTTCTGGCCGACGCCGATCGCAATTTCTACTTCCTCGAAATGAACACGCGCATCCAGGTCGAGCATCCGGTGACCGAGATGGTGACCGGCATCGACCTGGTCAAGCTGCAGATCGAAGTTGCGGCCGGGATGCCGCTGCCGTTTCGGCAGAGCGATCTCGCGCAGCGCGGATGGGCGATCGAATGCCGGTTGTACGCCGAGGATCCGGCGGCCGGGTTTGCGCCCGCGCCCGGCCGCATCGCCACGCTGCGGATGCCCGAGGGGCCGGGTATCCGGGTCGACGCGGGGGTCTATGAGGGCGCGGAAGTTTCACTCTACTATGATCCGATGATCGCGAAATTGGCGGCGTGGGGGCGCGATCGCGGCGAGGCGATTGCGCGGATGCGGCGCGCGCTGGGCGAACTGGTGATCGCGGGCGAGTTGACGACCAATTTGCAATTCCATCGTTGGATCATGGATCAGCCGCGCTTTATCGCCGGCGACTTCGATACCAAATTTATCGAGCAGGAATATCACCCCGCAGCGCTCGCGGCGCCCGCCGACGCGGAGCGCGTGGCGGCGATCCTGGCGGCCGCCTTCCTTGCCCAGCGCAATCATAACCACGCGCCGGCGGCGGCCGTGCAAGCGGGCGCGCCCGCCGCGGCGCCGGTCTCGGCATGGAAGACGCTCGGCCGCCTCGACATGCTGCGGCGTTAGGCGACGCGGAGGGAGAAAGGCGAACATGCCGATGCGATTTGTGGCGACGATCGACGGCGCCGAACATCAGCTCGAAGTCGAGGAGCTCGGCGCGCATGCACTGCGCGTCAAGGTCGGCGACCAGCAGTTCGATCTCGACGTTCATTCGGCCGGCCGTGCGGCGTTTTCGATCCTGATCGGCAATCGCGCGTTCGACCTGGGCGTGGTCCGCGACGGCGACGATCTGGTGGTGGCCTCGCGCGGCACGGCGACCCGTGTCACGCTAATCGATACGGCGCGCCGTTCGCGTCATACGGGCGCCGGTGCGCGTCCGCTCGCGGCCGGCAAGGCGCAGTTGAAGGCGATGATGCCAGGGCGGGTGATCAACGTGCTGGTCAAGGTTGGCGACGAAGTGGCGCATCTACAGGGACTCGTTGTGGTCGAGGCGATGAAGATGGAAAACGAGCTGAAATCGCCCAAGGCTGGCAAGGTAACCGAAATCAAGGTGGCGCCCGGACAGACCGTCGAAAAGGGCGATCTGTTGGTCGTCGTGGAATAAGCGCTCGAGGCCATGACCATGCCCGAAGATGAACGCACGATAGCCGCCGCACGGCGGAAGTGGGAGCAGGATCGCGTCGCCCCCGGACTCAAGCGCGGCGGCGAACGGCGCGAGCAATTCACCACCAGCTCCGGTATCGAGATCAAGCGCGCGTACGACCCCGATGACCTCGAGGGCATGGATTTCCTGCGCGACGACGGCTTTCCCGGCGAGTATCCGTTCACCCGCGGCGTGCAGCCGACGATGTATCGCGGTCGTCTGTGGACGATGCGCCAGTACGCCGGTTTCGGCGACGCCGAGGAATCCAACCGTCGCTACCGCTATTTGTTTGCCAACGGCCAGACCGGCCTTTCGGTCGCTTTCGATCTGCCCACCCAGATGGGCCGCGACGCCGACCATCCGCTGGCCCGCGGCGAAGTCGGCCGGGTCGGAGTTTCGATCGGATCGATCGCCGACATGGAGACGCTGCTGGCGGAACTGCCGCTGGACAAGATCTCCACTTCGATGACGATCAATTCGACCGCCGCAACGCTGCTCGCGCTCTACCTGGTGACGGCGGAAAAGCGCGGCGTCGGCTGGGACAAGATCAACGGCACGATTCAAAACGACGTGCTCAAGGAATACATCGCGCGCGGCACCTACATCTATCCGCCGCGCGGCTCGATGCGCATCATCACCGACATCTTCGCATTCGCCAGCAAGGAAGTTCCAAACTGGAACACGATCTCGATTTCCGGCTACCACATCCGCGAGGCCGGCTCGACCGCCGCGCAGGAACTCGCCTTCACTATCGCCGACGGCATCGCCTACGTCGAAGCCGCGGTCAAGGCGGGCCTCGCGGTCGACGCCTTCGCCAGCCGGCTGTCGTTTTTCTTTAACGTGCACAACAATTTCTTCGAGGAGATTGCCAAGTACCGCGCCGCGCGCCGGATGTGGGCGCGGATCATGAAAGAGCGCTTCAAGGCAGCCGACGAACGCTCGATGATGATGCGGTTCCACGCGCAGACCGCCGGATCGACGCTGACCGCGCAGCAGGTCGACAACAACGTCGTGCGCGTTACGATGCAGGCGCTGGCGGCCGTGCTGGGCGGCGCGCAATCGCTGCATACCAACTCCAAGGACGAGGCGCTGGCGCTGCCGACCGAAAATTCCGCACTGCTCGCGCTGCGCACGCAGCAGGTTATCGCGAACGAGACCGACGTGACCGACACCGTCGATCCGCTGGGCGGGTCATACTACGTCGAGAGCCTGACGCGCGAGATCGAAAAGAAGGCGCTCGGCTATCTCGCCGCGATCGACGATTTGGGCGGCGCGGTCGCCGCGATCGAGCGCGGCTACATGCAGCGCGAAATCCAGAACGCCGCGTTTATCTACCAGCGCGAAATCGAGATGAAGCGGCGCGTGATCGTTGGCGTCAATGAATTCACTGCGGGCGACGCGCCGCCGGGCGACATCCTTAAGGTGAATCCCGCCGTCGAGGAACGCCAGCGCGCGCGGCTCGAGCGGGTTCGCGCCGAGCGCAATCAGGAGGCGGCGCGCGGTGCGGTGGCGCGGGTCGAAGCCGTGGCGCGCGACGGTGGCAATCTGATGCCGCCGATTATCGCCGCGGTGCGCGCGTACGCGACGCTGGGCGAAATCGCCGATGCGATGCGCCGGGTGTTCGGCGAGTACAAGCCCTTAAACGAAGTGTAATCCACCCGCAACCTCGAGAGCGTATCGCGGCGGTGGGCGAGCTATCTTCCGGCGCCGAGGTCTGGGAGATTGATGCGCATCGCGGCGAGCCACGGGAGACAGGATAGAGATGGGTCCGGTTCCGACAGGTGTATTTCTGACCAAGGGCACAGGCAGGCATCGCGAGAAACTCAACTCGTTCGAACTGGCGTTGCGATCGGCGCAAATCGCGGAATTCAACCTGGTGCGCGTACAGTCGATCTTTCCGCCCAACTGCAAGCTGATCACGCCGCAGGAAGGGCTGCGCTATGTGAAGCCCGGGCAGGTGGTCTTCGCCGTGATGAGCGATAACGCGACCAACGAGCCGCATCGGCTGTGCGTCGCCACGGTCGGAATCGCGATACCGGCCGACGCGCGCAATTACGGCTACCTGTCGGAGCATCACAGCTTCGGCGAAACCGAACAGAAGGCCGGCGACTATGCCGAGGATCTGGCGGCGATGATGCTCGCGACGATCCTGGGCGTCGACTTCGATCCCAACGTCAGCTACGACGAGCGCAAAGACATCTGGCGCGTGTCGGACAAAATCGTCTCGACTCGCAACGTCGCTCAATCGGCGATCGGCGATCGCGACGGCCTGTGGACCTCGGTGGTTGCGGCGGCGGTCTTCGTCAACCTGCCCGACAGCAAATAGGCGCCGCGCGCCGGCCGTCCGATCGCGGAATTGTTTTAGCGCCGGCACGCCGGTACGATCCATACATGGCGACCGAAATTTTCTACTGCGTGCCTTGAGGCTATAAACCGCGCGCGGTCAGTCTGGCCGCGTCACTCAAGTCCCGCTTCGGCGAGGACGCAAAAGTCACCGCCGGCCGCATCGGCCAGTTCGACGTGCAGATTGACGGCAAACTGATCTTCTCGAAGGCTACGGCCGGCCGTTTTCCGGTCGAGGGCGAGGTCGAGGACACGTTCGCCAAACTGCGCGGCAGCGGCTAGCCGCGCGCCGGCGCCAATTTCGGCGGCGCCGGGCACTCTTTATAATCAGCTCAACTTGGCGCGCCGGGCGGCCCCGGTTTATTTGGCTTGATCGGTGCCGAAGAGCGGACCGAGGTCGGCGGGTGCCAGGCGAATCCCGACATAGAACGGGCCGAACTCGGCATAGCGAGCGCTCGATTCGTCGAAGCGCATTTCGTACACCAGCTTCTTGAAGACCAGCGGATCGTCGGCAAACAGGTCGACGCCCCATTCCCAGTCGTCGAAACCGACCGATCCCGAGATCACCTGCGTGACCTGGCCCGCGTAGCGCCGGCCGATCATGCCGTGGTCGCGCATCAGGCGCTGGCGTTCACCGATCGGCAGGGCGTACCAGTTGTCGGCGCCCAGGCGGCGCTTGTTCATCGGGTAGAAGCAGACGTAGCGGCGATCGGGGATGCGCGGCCACAGGCGCGCGCCGAGCTTGTGCTTTTGATTGGCGAGTTCGGCGGCGACCGTTTCGTTCCAGGCTGGCGAATGCGCCTCGAGGCCGCGCGTGGCCAACTCGGTGTAGAGTTTTACAGTCGCCTCGTAGAGTCCGATTTCGACCACTGAAAGATACGAAGTCGTCGGCTCGAGATATTCGCCCAGCGCGATGCGCGCGAGTTCGAGTTGCGCGGCGGCAAGCTCGTCGAGGGTCCGCCGGAAGTGAATCACGATCAGGTCGCCCTTGTGCCCGAGTTGCGTGAACAGCGCGCTCTGGCCGTCCTCGCGATTCTCCATCGCGGCGATCGCGGCTGCGGCGCGATCGAGTATTGCGGCGCGCCGCTCGTTGGTGAGCGCGTTCCACGGCGCGCGCCGGATACGAAAGCACTGATGCAGCACGCTCGAGCCTTCGAGCGTGACAGGCGCGGCGGGCAGTTCGGTCGCGGCGATCGCCGGATGGTCGGGGCCAGGATTTTTCATCGTCTCTTTTTCGGGCGCTCGCGGCGCCGCCTTGCAAGTCGCATGAGCGGAGGTAGCGCCGCGATTAGGCGAGTCCGGCGATCCGCTCGAGCAAGCTCCAATCTATATTTTCACGCACCGCCGCCGCCAGCCGATCGTATTCCTCTTCGCGCGTTGCGATCCGCGGGCTCGCCGGAGCGCCCAGGCCGCGCCGCGTGCGCAGCCCCGTAAGCAATGCGGCGCGCAAGCCGTCGCCCTCGAAAATACCATGGAGCATCGTGCCGGCGACCGCGCCGCCCGCGTCGATCGCGCCGTCGAGCGCATTATGCGCCACGCCGTTGCGCGCCACGATACGAAAGGGTGCGGCGGACGGCCCGCGCCGTTCGATGGTGCCCATGTGGATTTCGTAGCCGGAAATTTCCCCGGCGAATGCGCTCCCGCCGCACAGGATCGACGGTGTGGCTACGCGCGCCCGCACCTGTGCGGTAATTTTGGTGCGGCCGAAGCGGGTCACGATCGGCAGCAGATCCAGGCCGGGCGTGGATCGCCGCGGCGATTCGATTCCGTGGGGATCTTCAATCGTCGCACCGAGCATCTGGCATCCGCCGCAAATCCCGATGGTCGGCTCGCCGCGCCGTGCCCGCGCGATAATCATGTCGGCGATTCCGCTTTGCCGCAGCCATTCGAGGTCGGCGGCGGTGCTCTTCGATCCGGGAATAATCGCGAGGTCGGCGCCGGCGATCTCGCGCGCCGTTTCGATGAAGCGCACAGCCACACCCGCTTCGTGCTCGAGCGCGAGCAGATCGTCGTAGTTCGAGATCTGCGGAAGACGCGCGACGGCAATATCGATTTCAGCCTCCGCGGCGGCGCGGCGTCCGCGGCGATCGTCGAGCGCGACCGAATCCTCGTCGGCGATGCGCAGCCGCGGGACGTACGGCACCACGCCCAGCATCGGAATCGCGAAGCGTTCGGTCAGGTAGTTGAGTCCGGGTTCGAGCAGGGCCGCGTCGCCGCGGAATTTGTTGATCAGAAAGGCCGCGACCCGCGCGCGATGGCGCGGCTCGAGCAGATCGATCGTGCCGACGAACTGGGCGAAGACGCCGCCGCGATCGATGTCTCCGACCAGGATGACCGGCGCTTCGGCGGCCTCGGCGACGTGCATATTGACGATATCGTGCGCGCGCAGGTTGATCTCGGCGGGACTGCCCGCGCCCTCGATCACCACCACATCGTAGGTTGCGCGCAGATGCGCCAGACATTCGCCGATCAGCGCGATCAGCTCGGGCCGGCGCCGATGATAATCGCCGAAGCTCATGCTGCCGGTCGGCCGGCCCATCACGACCACCTGCGAGCGCATCCCGGCTTCGGGCTTGAGCAGGATCGGATTCATCTGGGCGGTGGGCGCGACGCCGGCGGCTTCGGCCTGCACGGCCTGTGCGCGGCCGATCTCCGCACCGTCGGCGGTGACGAACGAATTGAGCGCCATGTTCTGCGACTTGAAGGGCGCGACGCGCAAGCCGCGCTGGCGGAACATCCGGCAGAGCGCCGTCACGATCAGGCTCTTGCCGACTGACGAGGCGGTCCCCTGCACCATCAAGGTCCGCGCGCCCGTCGCCATGCTAACGGCCGCTCATGCGCCAGGTGACGCAGGCGTCGACGAAGCCCGCGGCGGCGGCGGGATTCGACGCCCAATGCGTGTGCACGTACGAGGCGAGCAGGTTGCCGGCGCAGTAACCTTCGGCGAATTCGCCGCCGCCCCATCGCGGCCGCACCGCATAGACCCGGGCGACGCCGTCGGGCGACGGGGCGAGCGTCGAGTAGCGGAACTGATGGCCGCGAAAGCGCAGTCCGGCCGCGCCGAGCGGCGTCGGCGCGGTGGTCGCGACTTCGACGTAGCCGATCGCCTGCAGCCGATCGTGCATCACGGCTTCGGCCGCAATCAGTCCGGCCATTGGAAAGGCCGCACCGTCGAGCGTGCGTATCGCGCACGTCAGATACATCAGGCCGCCGCATTCGGCATAGAGCGGTCCGCCGCGCGCCACGAACGCGCGCACCGCGTCGATCATCGTCCGGTTCGACGACAGTTGATCGGCGATCGCCTCGGGATAGCCGCCGCCGAAGATCAGTCCGTCGACGGCCGGCAGTGCCCGATCGCGCGCGGGGCTGAAATGGGTAAGCTCCGCGCCCAGCCCTTCGAGTCGCCGCAGGTTGTCCTCGTAATAAAAATGAAAGGCGTCGTCGCGCGCCACGCCGATGCGGCATCGCGTCCGGTCTGCCGGTGCGTCCATCGATGCGTCCGGGGCGCTCGCGGCGGAAATCGGCGGCGCCGCCCGCGCGATCGCGACAATCGCATCGAGGTCGATCCATTCCGCGGCCAGCCGTGCCCAAGCCGCGATATGGGCGTCCGGCACGGTCTGTTGATCGGCGCTGAAGAGGCCCAGATGCCGCTCCGGAAAGGCCGCCGCCGCATACTCGGGCAGACCGCCGACGATCGGTGTCTCGCGCGACGCCGCGCGCAACAGATCGAGATGGCCGCGGCTGCCGACCCGGTTGCAGATGAGGCCGGCGAGGTTCACCGCGTCATCGAAATGGGCGAAGCCGTGCGCGATCGCGGCAACCGTCCGCGCCATCCCGGAGGCGTCGGTCACCAGGATCACCGGCGCGCCGAGCCACTTGGCGATCTCCGCCGTCGAACCCTCTTCGCTGGTCGCCGCCGCGCCGTCGAACAGCCCCATCATCCCTTCGATCACCGCGATATCAGCGTCGCGCGCCGCGCGCGTAAAGGTCGCGAGGACCGCCGCGCGCCCCATCATCCAGCCGTCGAGGCTGTGGGAAACCGTACCGCTGGCCCGGCGATGATAGGTCGGATCGAGATAGTCGGGGCCGCATTTGAAGGCCGCCACGCGCATCCCGCGCGCGCACAGGGCGGCGATCACGCCGATCGATGCGGTGGTCTTGCCCGCACCACTGCCGGTGGCGGAGATCACGATACGCGGGATTTCAGCGGCAGTGCTCATCGCAAAAATTCAGGAGTGCGGCTCCGACATGCAGGCGCCTCGATAATAGTACGCCGCGGCCGGGCACGCACGCCCGCCCGAGCAAGCCGGGTCCGCCGATCGCGCGGCCCAGCCTCGTCTCAGCCGCCGATGCCGCGCGCGGCGGCCAGATTGAACCATTCGAGGCCCGGCAGGCGCGCGGCGTGGCCGGCGCAGGCTAGCGCGAGCGGGACCGCGGCGGCGCGCTCAGGGCGCGCCCTTCAGATACATCGCGCCGGTCGGCTTATCGACTCCGCCGGCCGGCTCGATCGTGATCGCGCTGGCCAGCAATTGCTCGCCGGCGGGCGGCAGTGTCGAGGCGACGGTCGCTGCGCCCTGGATGTTCGGGATGAACAGGGCCGCCTTGACCGGTCCGCTCTTCGCACCGATCCACCAGAGTTCATATTCCTTGCCCGGCGGCGTTGGGCGCGGGCGCCAGCGGACCAAGGCGAATCATGCGGGCGTCGGGCGCGAGCACGGCGCGGGTCAATTGGCCCTGGGCGGAGATCTGGCTGCGCAGCGCGCTCACCTCGCTCTTGCCCTCCCGGAGGAGACCGACCAGCATGCGCGATTGCTGTTCGAGGCCGGCCACGCGGATATCGTCGATCTGTTGGCGGTTGGAGAACTTTACCGTGAGCACTGCGAGCAAGATCGCGGCAGCGGTCGCGATCGCCGTCGCCACGCGCCATCCGCGCGCGACCGCGGGGCGTGCCGCGCGATCGGCCGCATGGCTCGCGGGCCGTGCGTCGCCAAGCGTCGCACGTTCCGGCTGATCGGCCTCACCGCCGGCCAGCCGCTGCTCGAGCCGCCGCCAGACGCGATCGGCCGGGCCGTCGCCGGCCACGCTCATCGCCATCGCGGCGGCC
>Ga0307372_10006975_pt1 | contig 16347 bp, 21 predicted proteins | sample OX1MG_FD_202533 | JGI IMG/M metagenome (GOLD analysis project Ga0307372, IMG submission 202533) | Soil microbial communities from Risofladan, Vaasa, Finland - OX-1 | ecosystem: Environmental > Terrestrial > Soil > Coastal area > Acid sulfate soil | place: Finland: Risofladan, Vaasa | collected... | reverse complement strand
AGACCCTCGGGCTCGTCCGGCGGTCGCGGGCCGCGGGCGAGCGGATGGACCGGGTACGCATCGACCTGTCGGTATCCAATGCGATGGGCTTCGACATGTCCGAGTACCAGCAGCAGGGCGCGCTAGCCGGCGAGGGCCTGGACCTGCTGGCGGACGCCCCGCCCGAGCGGCGCGCGATCTTGCTGGAGTGGGCCGCGTTCACCGATTTCTTGGTGCAGCGTCTTCCCGTGCTGGAGCGGGAGTGGACGGAGCGACGTGAGGAGTTGCGCGCCTCTGGAGAGTTCTCCCGGCCACCCGACCACGAACGAGGAGACCAAGAGCAGTGACGAATCAGAGTGGAGCGGATGTCTGGGTGACACCCAATCAGGTCCAGGGGCCTGCCATCCACGTGCACAACCTGGAGAAGTCGTACAAGAAGCTGGAGGTGCTGTGCGGCGTGGACTTCGACGTGGCGCGGGGCAGCATATTCGCCCTGCTCGGCTCGAACGGGGCGGGCAAGACTACGGTCGTGAAAATCCTGTCCACGCTGCTCAGGGCCGACGCGGGGACGGCCAGCGTCAACGGCTTTGATGTCGCCACCCAGGCTGCCAGCGTGCGCGAGTCCATCAGCCTCACCGGGCAGTTCGCGGCCGTCGACGAAATCCTCAGCGGCCGGGAGAACCTCGTAATGGTCGCCCGATTGAGGCACCTCAAGAACCCGGGCAAGATCGCTGATGGCCTGCTCGATCGCTTTGCCCTGACCGAGGCGGCCGCTCGGAAGGTGTCGACCTACTCGGGGGGCATGCGCCGCCGCCTCGACATCGCGATGAGTTTGATCGGCAATCCGCCGGTCATATTCCTCGACGAGCCGACGGCCGGGCTCGACCCCCAGGGGCGCATTGATGTGTGGCAGGCGGTCAAGGAACTCGCCCAGCAGGGCACCACGGTACTGCTTACCACGCAGTACCTGGACGAGGCCGAACAACTCGCCGACCGGATCGCCATCCTCCATGGCGGTCGGATCATCGTCAACGGCACCCTAGCCGAACTCAAGCAGCTACTCCCGCCCGCCGAGATCGAATACGTCGAGAAGCAGCCGACCCTGGAGGCCGTATTCCTCGCCATCGTCGGTGACGAGGGCGAGGACGCGAGGCCGGCCACGACCCGAGCGTCGGCACGGATGACCGAGGAACAACGATGACCAAGCATTTCTTCGGCGACACCACCGTCCTGCTGGGACGATCCCTGCGCCACATCACGCGCAGCGTGGATACCATCATCACGACCGCGATCATGCCGATCGGCTTCATGCTGCTGTTCGTCTACGTGTTCGGGGCGCGATCAAACACGGGTCGGGCACCTATGTGACGTACCTGCTGCCCGGCATTCTGCTTATCACCATCGCCTCAGGCATCTCCTACACCGCCTTCCGGCTCTTCCTGGACATGAAGAGCGGCATCTTCGAGCGATTCCAGTCCATGCCGATCGCGCGCTCGTCCGTGTTGTGGGCGCACGTGCTGACCTCGCTGGTCGCCAATCTGATCTCACTCGTGGTCGTCGTGTTGGTCGCCCTCCTCATGGGCTTCCGCTCCGGGGCGGGAGTGCTGGCGTGGCTCGAGGTCGCCGGCATCCTGGTCCTGGTCACCCTGGCGTTGACCTGGCTCGCCATCATCCCTGGACTCTCCGCCAAGTCCGCGGACGGCGCCGGCGCGTTCTCCTACCCGCTCATCTTCCTGCCGTTCATCAGCTCGGCATTCGTGCCCACCGCCACCATGCCCGGCCCTGTGCGCACGTTCGCCGAGAACCAGCCGGTGACGTCAATCGTCAACACGATCCGCGACCTGGTCACCCAGCAGGCGGTCGGCGCCGACATCTGGATCGCACTTGCCTGGTGCGTCGGCATCCTCATCGTCGCGTCCGGCATCGCACGGGTCATCTACCGCCGCAAGCTCGCCCAGTAGAGCGTCGAACGGGGGTGCTGGCCCTGGGAGCGCCGGAGGATGAAACAGCGGTGAGGCCCCGCAAGGCTGGGCCTCCGTGCGGCCCGCGTACGGCTACGAGATCCCGGAGCGGCTGCGAGAGCAGGGCTTCTCCGACATCGCCGAAGGCATCGTCTACGCGCTGCTCGTCAGGTTCGAGCAAGAAGGCTTCGTTGAGGTCGAGAAGGTCCCGTCCGAGAGGGGCCGCCGCGCAAGGTGTATTCGCTCAATGCGCAGGGACAGGAATATCTGCTCCACCGGGTGCAATGCAATCACCACCAGAATCCAAGCCTGAGACAGGACATTGGGTGGGCCCGAGTTCCCACAACACGAACCGGCTCGTCGTATTCGCGGGGCAGCCGTGCGAATGGGCCACCGAGGATTCTGCCCACGATGCCGAGACAATCGAGGCTGTTCGGCGCTTTGTCGAGAAGCATGGCCTGATGCCCGGGCAGAACTCGTGGACGGCCGCTCGCATGAGCCCCCTGAGCGAACCGTTCGGAAACGATTCGGAAGCTTCCGGGCCGCGGTTGAAGCCACCGGGTTGAGTTGGACCGGCTGAAGGCTCACGCAACGGAGCGACGCGAGGTGTCAGGCACTCGGGGTGGGCTTCGGTCCTTCATCCAGAGGTACCCGGGTTGGCACACCGAGATACGGGCCGACGCGCCTCGGGAAGAAGCGCCGACCTTCGGCAAGTAGGTCCCGCCACAGGGTTGGGTTAACCCACTCTGGTCTCGGGGGATTGAATGGACGCGGAGGGTCCAGTTGGGACCGGGGGCACATGGGGTCGTGGGGTCCCGAAAAGGTCCCGACCGTGACGGGCGAAGTCCTGTCTGCAGCGGGCCGATAGGCCGGCGACCTGGCGTCGCTCGGCACGTTCAATGAGACCAGTGGATCGCAGACATCAACCAGCGATCGCAAGAAGTCATTCATCCGAATAACCGGATAACAAGAGGAGGGCACGAACGTGACCAAAGGATTGCGGTGGCGGTTTATCACACTGATTGCGGCGCTCGTCATCATCCTCGGAGGGGCGTCGGCCTTTCTGATCAACGAAGGCAACTTCGTCAACAACACCGTCCACGACCAGCTCGCCGCGCAGCAGATCTTCTTCCCGGCCGCCACGACCGAGGTGCCGGGCGGCGCGCTCGACCCCGCCGAGTTCCCCGACCTCCAGCAGTACGCCGGACAGCAGGTCGACAATGGCACCAAGGCCAAGGCGTATGCCGAGGGCTTCCTCGGACGGCACCTGGACAAGGTTGCCGGCGGCAAGCACTACTCGCAGATCGACACCAATTCCGGGACCGCGGCTGACAAGGCCACGGCGGCCGCTCAGAAGGCGACACTGTTCCAGGGCGAGACCCTCAAGAACATGCTCCTCAACGCGTGGGGCTGGTCGATGCTCGCGACCTACACGACCTACGGTGGCTACGGCCTGCTGCTTGCAGCGCTCGTGGTCTTCGCGGCACTCGTCTTCGAGCTCTTCTTCGCTACGAAGCCGGACGAGGTCGTCGTTCCCAGGCCGAAGGCATCCGGTTCGCCGATCAGCGCCTGACGCTCAGAAAACCAGAACCAGGCTCCGGCGGGCGTGACCGTCGGGGCTTTCTGTTTAGTGTCTCCTTTCAGTCATGGCTGATGGTCGCGAGCCGGCAGCACCCGCCGAGACGGACGCCGTTCTCCGCGACGGTTCGATCATCCACCCTTCGAGGAGCTCGTCCGGCCGACCGAGCGGGCTGGTCGCCTTCTACGAATCGCTCTCCCTCCAATCGCTCTACTTCCGCTTCTTCGGAGGCATCGCCACCTTCGGGCACCTGGTCGACCGCTGGCTCGAGCGCGGCAGCCTCGGCCTTTTCGCCCTCCAGAACGACCGGATCGTGGGGCATTTCGGAACCGTCAGTCCCCACCGCGCCGAGGTGGGTTTCGCAGTCGCGGACGAGATGCAAGGACGTGGGCTGGGGACGATCCTAGTCGGACAGCTGGCGGCGACTGCATCGGCGACCGGGACCGAGGAGTTCGAGGCAACGATCCTTGCCGAGAACCGCCCGATGCTTGACGTGTTTCGCGACAGCGGCTTCCCGATCCGGATCCTGTCCGGCTCCGGCGAGATCCGGATCGAGTTACCGACCTCGCTCACGCCTCAGGCGCGGCGCAGGTTCGAGGACCGCGACCGACTGTCGGCGATGTCCGCCATGGAGTCATTCCTTCGGCCCCAATCGGTTGCCGTGATCGGAGTCAGTCGGCGGCCAGGTGATCGGGAACCTCGTCGAAACCAAGCTCAGGGGTCCCGTCGACCCGATCAATCCCGCCGGCGGAGAGCTGCTCGGCCTCCCTGTCCACTCCACTGTTAGCGAGGTCCCGGCCCGGTCGAGCTGGCGGTGATCGTTGTCCCCAAGGAGGCGGTCGCCGGGGTTGCCCGGGAGTGCGCAGCCAAGGGCGTCCGCTCCCGGGTCGTCATCTCGTCGGGCTTCTCGGAGACCGGACCGGATGGAGCCCTGCCCAGGAGGCCGCACGAGAGATGGCCGCCGCGCTTGCCGGGGAAGGGCAGCCGGAGGTGCGTTTCCTGGTCCAGAAGATGGCCCCCAGCGGCATGGAGATGCTGGTCGGGGTCGTCAACGATCCGAGCTTCGGACCTGTTCTCGCCTGCGGCGCCGGCGGGGCCGCCACCTAGCTCCTGAAGGACATAGCGGTCTGCATCGCGCCCCTGATCGTGGAGGATGCCGCGGCGATGCTGTGATCGTCGGTGACCTTTCCCCTGCTCGACGGATACCGAGGAGCGCCGAAGGTGGACGTGGCCGCCCCCGTGCAGCTCCTGCTTCGAGTAAGCCAGCTGGCGGAGGGCAACCCGGAGATCGCGGAGATGGATCTCAACGCGGTCATCGTCCACGCGAACGGGGTCGCGGTCGTGGACTCCAGGGTTCGACTACAAACGGCTCTACCGGAAAAGCTGCCCGGGACCCGCTGAGCCGAACCGCCGGCCGGTTCCACCGTGGCGGAGGGCTACCTCCAGAGAGGACCCATCAGAGGATGGAGATCCTCCGAAATGTGGACGTGTGTGTCGTCGTAGCGAAAGCCGAGCCCCGACACCACACTTACCACCCCGTCGACGCCACCGATCAGGTTCGTCAGGATCCGAATGTCGCTCTTTCGATCGACTTTTCCGCTGAGCTTCACGACCCCGCCGGTGACGTGCACCTCGATGGAGGTCGGGTCCATCCACAGTGTCTTGACGATCAGGCCCTCGACGACGTCTTCGCGGATCATGGCATCGGGACGAAGGAAGACCCTCAGCAGGTCACTGCGGGTCACGATCCCGACCACGCGGCCGTCCTCGTCGACGACCGGGAGGCGCTTGACGCCCTTGTCGTGCATCACCCGAGCCGCCTCGGCGATCGAGGCTTCGGTTCCGATGGTCACGGCCGGGCTTGTCATCAGGTCCCGCGCCAGCAGCGCGCCGGCCTTGGCATGCTCGCGGCGCATGCGCCGCGATTCGACCAGGTGATGATCGCCCTGCAGACCGAACGCCTCTTTGTGCAGTAGGTCGGCCTCCGAGACCACGCCGACCAGGCGGCCGGAATCGTCGACCACGGGCAGAGCGCTGATCCGGTATTCGGCCAGCATCCCCACGATCTCTTTGAATCGGGTGGTCTCGACAGCCACAACCGGTCCAGCCGTCATCACCGAACGCACTCTCGTCTTCATGAGTTGAGGCTAGAGCGAGGCCGGCAGTTGGATAAAGGGCCGAAGGTCCCACCTCGGTTGGGACAGCTTCAGGACGGTCGATTCAGGCAGGCAAGGTCATCTCGACCCGGGTGCCCTCCGCGCCTGATGTGATGGACAGGCTGCCGCCGAGCCTGGTGGCTCGGTCGCGCAGGTTGCCGAGGCCCTGGCCGGGCATGGCCGCCGTGGCGTCAAAGCCATTTCCGTCGTCCTCGATGACCAGGACGGCGGAGCCCTCGTCGCGCAGCAGGCTCACCCGGCAGGTCGCCGCCCCCGAGTGACGCGCGGCGTTGGAAAGGGATTCGCGGACAAGCTGGACGATGTCGCCGGCAGAGTTGGACAATTCCGCGGCGAGCCGGGGATCGACCTCAACTGCGACCGAGATCCCCGATCTCACCTCGATGTCGGCTGCGAGCTGTGCGATCACCTGGCTGAGCTGACGATCGGCCAGGATTCCGGGCCGCAGGCCGAGGATGTAGTTGCGGAGGTCGCGTATCGCCCGGTCGAGCTCGGTTACCGCGCCTTCAAGCCGGCCCTGCACCTCGCCCGGGCCAGCGACGGTCGCCGTCGCCTGGAGGTTCATCCCAACGGCGAACAGGGACTGGATCACTCCATCGTGGAGCTCGCGTCCGATCCGCTCGCGGTCCTCGACGACGGCAAGCCGGCGCAGCTCGCCGCGGACGCGCGAGTACTCGAGAGCGACTGCGGCCTGGTTGGCGAAGAGCTCGACGACACGAAGGTCACCCTCCGCGAAGGCCCCCCGCCGCCGCAGTTTGGCGATCGTGAGGGCGCCGAAGACCGACTCGTTGGCCATCAGCGGAACAACTATGGCAGCTCCGTAGCCGACCGTGACCAGGAGCTCATCCGGGAGGCCCTGCCTCGGATCGGCGGCCGCGTCGGCGACCACGAGGCTCTGGCCGGAGAGGAAGACCGAGCCGACCAGCGAATGCCCGACAGGAACACGGCCGTCGCGCAACTGGTCCTCGGCGACTCCGTCGGCCACCTCGAAGACAAGCTCCGAACGATCCGCCGTCGGCGTTGCGATGGTTGCGATGTCCGCGCCTATCAGCTCACGGGCACGGCGCGCGACCAAGCCGTGGACTTCGCCGGCCGGGTCGCCTCGGAGGATTCGCTGGGAGATCTCGAGGAGGGCCTCTATCCGCTCCCCGGTGCGCGTACGTTCGGTCGTCTCCCGGATCGCCGCGAGGACCTGGGTGCTGCCGGAGCCCTCAAATGGCCGGAGCGCGATGTCGACCGGCAGCTCGATGTTTTGCTTCGTCCGCAGCCGGATCCGAAGGTTGGCGCCCATCCGTCGCGGCGGCAGGCCGGCGGCAACGTAAGACTCGCGGAGGACGTGGTGGTGCGCCCGCTGGGCGACCGGGACCAGCTCGTCGACCGAAAGCCCCAGCAGCTCCTCCCGGGCGTAGCCGGACATCCAGCTCAGCTGCTCATTGACGTATGCCATCCGCCCGTCGAGGTCGACGATCGCGATCCCGTCCGGCAGCAGGTCGAAGACCGACCTTCGAATCGCGTCCGAAGGCGGCTCGGCCGGAACCATGGCTCCGAGTTTATACGCCGCTACGCGTTTGCAACCTCATCGCGCCAGCGCGAACGCCGGCGCGCCGAACCAAGCAGTCCACGGATCGCGGCCGGCTTCAGAAGCGACGTGTCCGCGTACCAGAACGCGGCCGGCTCGTCGTCGTTCCACTTCGTCCGCGAAAACGCAATCCACATCCACGCCGAGCGAGTGCAGCTCGTCTGCCACCGGGTCCGCGAGGACGGGACTGGCGACGATCAGTTTCGCGGGAACCTGGACGAGTGCTTCCTCTGCGGCAGCCAGCAACTCGGATCGAGACGAGAGGCCATCGTCGACGATGACGACGGTTCGTCCATGCAGACTGGGCGGCGCCGTGTGGTCGCGGACGAGATTCTCCTCTCTGACGGCCTCCTGCTCTTCGACTTCCGCCAGGTAACCGGGCGCCCAGCTGGGCGGTGGTACCGCTTGACGGCAGGCAGATCCACCGATCGGGCGCCTCCCGACGTGACTGCACCGAACGAGGGCTCGGACGGGCCCAGTACGATCAGGGGGCGGACGACCATTACCTCCAGGGCGGTATCGAGGGCTTCGGCCAGCTCTGCTGCAACCGGGATCCCGCCCGGAGCGAGGCCGACCACCGTCAGGTCCTCCCGGCCGGCAAGGAAGCCTAGGCGATCCGCCATCTCGTGGCCGGCCTGGCTGCGATCGAGGAAGGGCGGGGCTGGCGGCAGCATGTCAGGCACCCCCACTCGGGGCCGCGCGAACACCTGAACCGCATAACCCTGCGTGGCCATGACCGACATCCCCTTCACGACGAAGTCGATCGCCCCCAAGCGGCGACACTCGTCGATCAGGCTTCGTTCGCAGCGGCCGCTGACCACGACGACCGGATGTCCTTGGTCGTGGGGTCGCCCTTTAGGCGGCCCAGTAGCTCGCGTCCATCGCCGCCAGGCAGCATCACGTCGAGGAAGATGATGTCCGGTTGCTGCCGGAGCGCGATCTCGAATCCCGCTCCGTGGTTGGTCGCCCGGAGGACGGCATTGCCACCGCCCTCCAGCTCGCTCGCCGTCAGTTCGAGGTACGCGCGGTCGCCGTCCACAAGCAGGACGGGGGCTGAACTCAGCCCCGGGCTCCTTGCGGCCCGGTCAGGTGTTGCATAAGTCGTAGCCATAGGCGAATCGTCAGCCAGGCGAAACGACCTCCACAGGGTCTTTCCGCCCGACAGGATCTCCGCCCCAAATAATGCCGATCCGAAAGGTCCCGCCGATTCCGGGACTGTTGGTCCCCGCACGAGCCGGTCGCGGCAGCCAAACTAGTACGTCGAATGACCCCCGAACCGATCGCACGCCGCCTCCGCGTGATGCTGGTGGACGATCACGAGGTCGTCCGCAGCGGAATCAGGGCTATGCTCCACGCGACCGACGATATATCGGTGGTCGCGGAAGCCGCGTCCGTCAGCGAGGCGGTTCGGTTTGCCGCCGAGTCGAAGCCGGATGTGATCGTGATGGATGTGAGGATCGCGGATGGCAGCGGGATCCAGGCGACGCGCGAGATCCGGGCGCAGCGTCCGCAGACGCAGGTGCTAATGCTCACCTCGTTTGCCGACGATGAGGCCCTCTTCGCGTCGATCATGGCCGGGGCCGCCGGCTACGTCCTGAAGCAGATTCGGAGTGGTGAGCTGGTGAGCGCCATCCGGGCCGTCGGAAAGGGACAGAGCCTGCTCGACCCGGCGGTGACCCAGAGCGTGCTTGACCGGCTTCGAAACGGCAAGCATCTGCTACGAGACGAACGGCTGGCACGACTCTCAGCCCAGGAGGAGCGGGTCCTGACCCTGGTCGCGGAGGGCAGGACGAACCGGGAGATCGGCGACCACCTCAAGCTGGCCGAGAAGACGGTGAAGAACTACCTCTCGAGCATCATGTCCAAGCTCGAAGTCGCTCGGCGTGCGGAGGCCGCAGCCTACCTCGCCCGCCACACCCAGCACGAGGGCTAAGCCAAGGGCTTCGGCCCGACCGATCGGGCGTGCGCCGTCTCCTCGTCGCGAAGCCGGCGATCTGCCTCCACCGAGCTCAGCCATGCCGCGAACAGCGCGGCGATCACGAGAGCCGCCGGCGCGAGGAGGCCGAGCGCCACTAGAGACGGAAGTTCGACGGGTTCGGCGAGTTCAATTTGAACTCGACCGGTGAGGGTGAGTTCTGACTACAGCTTGAAGGCCGCGATGAGCGCGAGCGCCCGGGCTTGGAGACGCGTAGGGGTCGCAACCATCTCGAAGGCGGCGGCGGCGGGGGCGCCTCTTGGAGGGATGCGGTTGCGGGTCAGCGACCGGAGGGCCGCCAACAGCGTCCGCCAGCTGTGCACTGAGCTGCCATCCGGCAAGTGCTGCGTGCTCGCCTTGCGCAAGGCGGCCGCCGAACACCGGGCGGGAGCCACCGGGTCGTCGGCGATGGGCGGGAAATCATCCTTGAAGAGGAGTTCTGACCAGCCCTCTTCGAGGTGCCAGCGCACGTAGTAGGCGAGCATGTAGTGATGGCGCGGTTGGTTGCCTTGGGGAAGTACTGACGGAGCAGACCGTTGGTGTTTTCATTGGTCCCCCGTTGCCATGGACTGTTGGGGTTGCAGAAGTAGACCTGGACACCAGTGGCGACGGTGAACTGGAGGTGCTCAGCCATCTCCTTGCCCTGGTCCCAGGTCACGCTACGGCGAAGGTCGGCGGGTAGCGAACGAATCTTGTTGGCCATCGCCAGGCGGACCTGGTCGGCAGTGTTCTTCTCGAGCTTCATGAGCATCACGTAGCGGGTCGAGCGCTCTACGAGGGTCCCGATACATGTTTTGCCGGTGCCCAGGATGAGATCCCCTTCCCAATGTCCCGGCACCGCCCGATCCTCGACCTCGGCAGGGCGCTCGGAGATGAGAATCATGTTGGGGATGACGCCCCGGCCAGAGGGGAGCCGGCGCTTCGGTCGCCGCAGCGCTCTCCCGGTACGCAACGCCAGGTGGAGCTCCTTTCGCAATGCGCCACGGCTTTGGACGAAGAGCGACAGATAGATGGTTTCGTGGGACACGCGCATCTGTGGATCGTCGGGGAAATGCTCACCCAACCACCGCGAGATCTGTTGGGGTGACCATTTGTGTTCGAGTCTTCTGTTCGACGACGCGCCGCAGCCGAGGGTATTGGGCCAGCTTGGAGGCCTTGGGCCTCCGGGCCTTCCGTAGCGCCCGTCGGTCGGCTGCCTGAGCCCGGTACTGACTACGGCCGCCATTGCGCTTGACCTCTCGTGACACCGTAGACGGCGCCCGGCCCAGCCTGGTAGCGATCACACGCCGGGACTCACCCGCCGCCAACCCTCGGGAGATTTCTTCTCGATCGTCCATGCTGAGGGCCCGGCCCGAACGGGTCCGAATCCCCGGACGCACTCCGCCGCTCTGCAGCAGGAGCGAGCGGACGGCGCCGGGATAGCGGTCGAACGACGCCGCTATCCTTGGGATCGACTCCCCACCGGCGACTCGATCCCAGATCTCGGCCCTCTCGGCTCCAGTGAATCTCCTTGGGTCTCGCATCCTCCCGTTCTCAGGACGAATCTGCTCTACCGGGTGCAATGCAATCACCACCTGAATCCAAGCGAAATACGGGATAGGCTGCGGTCACCTGGCCCGGGACGGTGGTCAGGGCAGACGGCCCGGACCTGGCCCAGAACAGTCGGGATGGGATGGATCAAGCGGCGAGCGGTTCGCGGATAGTGTCGCTGCAATGGGATGGGGAGGAGCTTGGGGCGGCCGCGCCGGACTCGCGCAGGCCAGCTACCTGCCCCCGCGCTCCAGGACCGGCGCAGCGATCCGCCTGATTCGGGACGCGTCGGCGATGGCGTCGATTTCCACGATCTTGCCCGATGCCTCCACCACAAACCCCATCACCACGAACGGCCGGTCGCCGACGACCACTACTGTCCCTACTGCCCCGTTGACCAGTGCAGGAATCAAACGGGATCCGGGTATCGCGGCGCCGGACAAGGACGAGGCCGCTACGGAGGCCGCGCCACGAATCACACCCGAACGATCCGGGTGCCTGGCGCCGAAGTCCGACCTCAGCACGACCTGCGGATCCAGCAGCGACAACAGGGTTTGCAGATCCCCACCCCGGGCTGCGGTGAAGAAAGCGTCGACCACCGCACGCTGGCGGGCACGGTCGGGGTCCGGTGTGGGCACGTTGGCGCCCTGCACCCGCCGCCGCGCACGGCTCGCCAGCTGGCGAGCCGCCGCCGGAGTGCGCCCAACCATCGGCGCGATCTCCTCGAACGGCAGCTGAAATACATCGTGCAGAACGAACGCCAGCCGCTCGGCGGGGCCGAGTGAGTCGAGGACCACGAGCAGCGCGAGACCGACGGAATCGGCCATCAGCGCCTCCTCCTCCGGCTGCAGCTCCCCGTCGAGGATCACGACAGGATTTGGCAAGTGGCCCTCGTAGGGCTCCTCGCGACGGGTGTTGCGCGCCCGCAGCATGTTCAGGGCGACGCGCGCGACGATGGTGGTGAGCCACCCACCCAGGTTGTCGACTTCGCTCGCGTCGGCGCGGCTCACGCGAATCCAGGTCTCCTGCACGGCGTCTTCCGCTTCAGCCATCGACCCGAGCAGCCGGTATGCGACCCCCCGCAGCCGCCCGCGATGCTCCTCGAAGCCTCCGGCCAGAAGCTCCTTTTCAGGCATCAGTCACATCTCCGCCATCTCAGGTGTCATCGCTGTAGAGACACCTTGAGTGAAACGAATGTGACAAAGGAGTGACGACCATGACCACGAACGGCTTGATTCTCGTGACCGGCGGCACCGGTGGACTGGGCCACCGCATGCTGCCACGCCTGCGCGCCGCGGGCCGGGACGTCCGCGTGCTCAGCCGGAGCCACCACGACTCCGCCGACGGCATCGAGTACGTATCGGGAGACCTCACGAAAGGCGAGGGAGTAGCCGCCGCCGTCGAGGGCGCTGAGATCGTGTTGCACTGCGCCGGCACCGGCCGGATCAAGGACGATACCGCTCAGGCCCGGAATCTCGTGCGGGCCGCCCAACGCGCCGGCGTGGCCCACATCCTGAACATATCGGTGGTCGGTGCAGACCGCATACCTGTGAAGACGGTGATGGACCGCTCGATGTTCGCCTACTTCGCTGCACAGCGCGCGGTCGAAGTTGTGATCGAGGAGTCGGGCCTGCCGTGGACCAACCTGCGTGCCGCCCAGTTCCATGACGGGTTCATCCTGGCGATGGTGCGGGGAATGTCGAGCCTGCCGGTCGTCCCGATGCCCTCCGGGTTCCGCTTCCAACCGATTGACGCCGACGAGGTCGCGGCACGCCTCGCCGACCTCACCCTCGGGCCTCCCGCCTGCCAGGTTCCGGACATTGCAGGACCGAAGGTCTACGAAGCTGAATACTTGCTCCGCTCCTACCTGGCGGTAGTCGGAAAGCACCGCTGGATCGTCAAGATCCCGGTGGGGGGAGGGGCCGCCGCCGCCATCCGGGCGGGTGCGAACCTGGCCCCCGATCACGCGGTGGGCCACCGCACCTGGGAGGAGTTCCTAGCGACGCTTAATGCCAGCTCGGACGGTGCGGCAAGCCCCGCGTCGGGCTGACGCCGGCGTCGCAGCGTGTGGCGGAGAAGACGATCTCTTATTCAAACTTCCCTGAGCTTGAGGGCTCACCGTCCGAGCAGAGCTGTCGAGTCGCGTATCTCGAGCCATACCGGACGTTCCTAAGCAGAGGGCTCGCCGTCGGCCTCCAGAGATCCTCAACCTCCTCGACGACCATTCCCGCCACGCGTTGGCCTGCACTTGCTTCCGCACCCTGGGGCCATGACGTCCTCAGCGTCTTCCTGCCCGCCGCCAATTCGTACCGCCTGCCAGCCTCCCTCCTCAGTCACAACGCCGCCGTCTTCACCGCCCGCTCGCGCCACGACAAGGTCGACGCCTGCGGCTCGGTCACGCTTCGCTACCTGAGCCGACTTCGTCATATCCGACTCGGCGTGGTCCACAAGAACCGGAGGGTGCGCCTCCTGGTGGCCGGCAGCGATCTCCGCATCGTCACCGAGGACGGCCAACTCCTGCGCTCAATCACCCTGGATCCCAAGCGCCACCACGACGGCCTAGGAGGGCGCTGGCCAGTGCACAATGACGTGCGACAGGTGTGCACGATGTCCTGAGACAGGACAGTGGGTGGAGCGAATGGGATTCGAACCCACGACCTCCTCCGTGCGAGGGAGGCGCTCTCCCAACTGAGCTATCGCCCCGGGGGGGCTAGTATACGAGGTCCCAAGGTATGGATTTGGCGACGCAGCTGCCACGTGGGCGCCAGCGCCTACTCGCGCAATGTCCCGATGGATTGGAGGGCGGGCTCACTGAACAGCTGCCTGTTGGGGAGCGGGGCCCGAGCCCCGCTGCGATCCTAGAGCAGCCGCATTGGTAGTCGCCAACGCCGCCCCGCCGATCGTGACGCTCAGCTCTGACTTTGGCGCTGGTTCTCCTTACGTGGCCATCATGAAGGCCGTGCTGCTGAGCGTGTGCCCGTCGGTCCTGTTGGTGGACGTGAACCACGACCTGGAGAGTTTTCGTCCGGAGGCGGGGGCGTTTCCCCTCTGGGCCGCGAGCGCTGCCTTTGGACCAGGGTCGATCCACCTGGCGGTGGTCGATCCCGGCGTCGGCAGCGCTCGCCGCGCGGTTGCCTTCCAAACTGGAGAGCGTTGGTATGTCGGACCCGACAATGGCCTCTTTGGCCTGATTCTGGCAGAGTCCGATCGGCTCGCCCAGCCCGTCGACGCCGCCTTCAACCTGCCCCTGCCGGAGGCCGCCGCGCCCACCTTTCACGGCCGCGACGTTTTCGCCCCGGCGGCCGCGTTGCTGGCGCGCGATGGGGTGCCGGACCCGAGGTGGCCCGAGCTCGCCCCCGCTGATCTGATCAGGTCCGACCTGGTGCCGGCCAGGGTTCTGTTCGTTGACAGCTTTGGGAACCTGATCACCTCCATCCGCCCGCCCGCGCTCGGGCTGATGATCTCGGGGACGCTGATCACGTCTTCCCACCGCAGCTATCACGAGGCCGAGCCGGGTCGACCCTTCTTCTATCTGGGCAGCATGGGGCTGATTGAGGTCGGGGTCAGAGAGGGGCGCGCCGACCAGGTGCTGGGCGCCGGCCTGGGGAGCTCAGTCCAGGCGCTTGGTGCCGACAAGAACTGAAGCGACGGTTCGGACCCGGCGCCACGTCGCCCGGCCCGAACCGATCAGAGGGATTCGAAAGCTGCGGAGCGCTGCCCGCCTAAGCGTGCGCGCGACGCTGCCAACGCGTCTTCTTGAGCATCTTCTTGTGCTTGTGCTTGCGCATTTTCTTGCGCCGCTTCTTGATTACCGAACCCAAAAGAACTCCAGTGCAGGCGATATTGAAAAAATGGGGGACCCCGGGCCCCGTCAGGCCCACGGAATCATACCCCACGCGGCGGGCGGCCCGTGGGGCCCTCTCGGCCGCGGCTGGCCGGCCCCCGAGGTGCAGCGCTGAACTCGCTGGCGCTCGGTCGCTCGGTCTGGCTTCGGGGATGCCACCCGGAAGTAGCGGCGGACGTCCGCGGGAGGATCATAGCGGTCGGTGCAGAGGCGGGCCCGGCCGCCGGTAGCGGGGCGGAGGTAATCGAACTCTCCGGCGCCGCCCTGCCTGGTTTGGCGGACGCCCACATTCACCTCGAGGGCCTAGCCGAACAGCAGACCTGGCTGAACCTCGGGTCGGCTCCGTCGCTGGCCACGGCCCTGACCGAGGTGGCCAGCCGGAGTGCTCTGCTTCCAGCTGGAGCCTGGGTGCTGGGCTGCGCCTGGGATCCGAACCGGTGGCCTCTCAAACCGGCGTGGAGTCGTTGGGACCTGGATCGAGTCGCCGGCGGTCGCCCGGTGGCGATATTCGGCCGAGATGGACACTCCGCCTGGCTCAGCTCGAGCGGGCTGGCTCGGTCCGGCCTGGCGGATCTCGGGGAGGACCCTCAGGGTGCGGTTTTGGAGCGCGACGAGAGGGGCGAGCCAACCGGGATCATCAGAGAGGCGGCGCTGGCCGCCGTCCAGGCCGCCATTCCCGTCGCTGGCCAGGCGGATCTCGATCGATCAACGCTGGCCGCGCTGGAGCGGCTGGCCGGGCTGGGCCTGACCTCGCTCCATGTGATGGATTCGAGCCGCGGCTTCCTGACCCTGCAGCGTCTACAAGAGCAGGGCCGCCTGCGGCTGCGGGTGAGCTGGTTTGCGCCGGCCGCGCTGGCCCCCGAACTGCTTCGGCTCGGCGTCCGCTCCGGCTGGGGGAGTCAGATGCTTCGGCTCTGGGGGGTGAAGGCGTTCCTCGATGGAACCCTTTCCGGCGGCACCGCGCAGATGCTGACCGGGGGTGGCCTGGCCGGCCTCGATCAGTCCGAACTGATCGCCCTTAGCCGCGACCTGGCGCGGGCCGAGCTCAACCTGGCTGTGCACGCCATTGGAGATGGCGCCGTGCGCCGGGCCCTGGACGCCTGGCAGCCGCTGGCCGGGGCCTGGGCTCGATGGCGCCCGCGCATCGAGCACGCCCAGTTGGTCCACCCTGACGATCGGGGGCGCCTTGCCGCGCTGGGGGCCATCGCCTCCATGCAGCCACTGCACGCGGTTGACGACCTAGAGCTCGCGCGCCGGCGCTGGTCGGGGCGGGGCGCCGATGCCTACGCCTGGGCCGCCCTGGAGGGGGCCGGCGCCCACCTTGCCTTCGGCTCGGACGCGCCCGTGGCCAGCCCGGACCCCCTGCTCGGGGTCGCCGCCGCCACCAAGTGGCGGCAGCAGGTCGGATGGCACCCAGAACTGGCCCTCACGCGGAGCTCCGCGCTCCGGGCCTATAGCGCCGGCGCCGCCTATGCGGTGGGCATGGAGGATGATCTCGGTGAACTTTCGCCCGGTCGTCTCTGCGACGTCACGGTGGTGGAGCGGGGCGCGGTTACGGCGACGCTGGTGGGAGGGCGTCTGATCCGAGGTCTCTGAAGGCCTTCTCCAGGCGTTGCCGGGTCTCGGAGAGGTGTTCGTTGATCACCTTGGTGGCTCCCAGAACGGGCATGAAGCTGGTGTCGCCTGCCCAGCGCGGAACCACGTGAACGTGAAGGTGCCCTGGAAT
>Ga0307372_10006974_pt1 | contig 16347 bp, 13 predicted proteins | sample OX1MG_FD_202533 | JGI IMG/M metagenome (GOLD analysis project Ga0307372, IMG submission 202533) | Soil microbial communities from Risofladan, Vaasa, Finland - OX-1 | ecosystem: Environmental > Terrestrial > Soil > Coastal area > Acid sulfate soil | place: Finland: Risofladan, Vaasa | collected... | reverse complement strand
GGATCGAAATGCCACCGGCATTTCAATGGGGCACCGGCCTCACCCAACTGAGCTACCGGGGGCAGAAAGGCAAAAGCCGGGCTTGACCCGGCTTTAAATTATGCTGAAAACCTGGTGGAGCGGAAGTCCATCGAACAACAGGCTGAAGGCCGCATGAACACTGACTTTATCCCCGTGTTGTCATGGTTGTTACCGTCAAAGTTACCGTCGCCTTGGTGACGTAGCCCCGTTTTTGCGAAACAGATTCAGCCCTCGATCTTGATGCCTAAGCGCCGCGCCATCCCGGCCAGCGATTCCCCGACGAATGCCTCATGCTTTGCGGTCAATCGGTGAAAGGTGAGCCAGCGCATCCCCTTTGGTTTACCACCTTCGCCATTCAGGATACCCGGCTCCCAACCTAACCGCGCGCGGATTCTGTCCGCTCGCCGCGCTGCTCGATCATCGGCGGTTTCCCGTTGGCAGGGATAGGCCAACCGGTAGCAGTGCCGACAGGCGAAGATGCTGCCGCCGTAAAGAATCGCCACGCGCCGCCCGCATCCCGCCGCCGGGCACAGGAACCATGCCCGCCGTCCGCCGTAGGTGCAGGGAGACCAATCCAGTCGCACCGGGTAGAGTTCATCCTTCCATTCGCCGCCGCTCCGGTGCCGATAGGACAGGATCACCCGATCAGATTCGGTTCGCACTTGGATAGATGCCACGGTTTCACCGTTGCGCGTCCATTGCCAGCCGAAGGCCCGGCCCGGCGTGAGGAAGCCATCCCGTTGCCAGCGCCGCACGTCCAGCGCCCGGTAGTCGTCGGTTGCATCCTTTCCGCCTTGATAGCGCCGGCCGCTTCCCATTCCACCCATTTTTTTCTTCCTCTCGATTTTGCCGAAATCATCAGGCTATCTCGCTATCTATTCGCACCCATTGAATGCCGCAATTTCGCCGAAAGCCGCGCCCCGCTTGGGTTTCCAAGCGTTTCGATGGTGTCCGTTTTCTGTCGATTTCATGGTCGATTCCGCGCCTTATCGCCCGCTGCGAAGCTCTTTCATCTTCAAAAGCATTGCCAAGGTGCGCTCAAACTTGCGGTCAAGATGCGTTTCGTAGCGCGTCAGCTTCTCCAGCCGATGCACTTGCAGCCCTTCTCCCAGGGCTTGCGCCTTGATCGCCTCATGGTGCCGGGCCTCCTTTTCAATGCGCACGCATATCGGTTCGAGATGGTCGCGGATGAAATCGGCCAGCCCTTCGGCGGTCGCCGGGTGTTCCTCGTCCCCATCCTCGACGTACTCTTGCCACCATTCACGGGAATCAGGCATCAGCGTCCGCAAGGCTTTGTCATAAGCATTCGCGCTGCCGCGCCGCAGGATCGCCGCCGCCTTCTCAGTCGCTGCCAGATCGTGCCGGGCATCCCGCTGGCGCTCGGCGACCTCGTCCAGCGTCAGCGGCATCAAATCCCGAAGGTCTGTGCCCTCGCCAGATAAGCCAAGCTCGAACGGTGCTGCTGCCGGTATCACACCCTCGGCATCCCGCGCCGCGCCCTTCAACCCTTTATTGATGTTCGCGCCTTCGGCCTGTAGTACCCGCCGCTTGCGCCAGATGATCCCGGCCAGTTCCTCGACAAGATGCGCCTCGGTCGCCCCGGCCGGTTGATGCTCTTCCAGCAGCGCCGACAGTAGCGTTCGATATTCGTCCGCATCCTCATGGGCGAGCACTGTGTAGCGGCTCAGGATTCCGTGCTGCATGGCGTTGAAGCGCACGACATCATAGTTGCCGCCTTTGTCACCTTGGGCTACTGGCGGGGCGTTCTCGTTCGCCGGGAAGGGAATCACGGCGGAATCGGTTTCAAGCGTTGGCATGGTCATCACCTTTCTGTATCAGTCCCGGCCAGCGTTCCCGGCCTGGTCGGCGGTCGGTATCATCTGGCCCCGGTGCGTAGCCCTCGCATCGGCGGGGCAGCTCGCGCACCGGCGAATAGGTACGGCTCGCTACGATCTCGCCGCGCCGCGCAGCGAGGCATAAACCCCGGCCGGTCAGGTTTGCGCACTGGTCGCAGCGCCGCCGGTCATCGTCAAAGGCTATGGGGCGCGGCACTTCCTCAGCGCGCCGGATGAAGTATTCCCGCGCATCTGCATCGGTGCGGCACTTGTTCAACACGTCAACAATGATCGCCAAGTCGGTTTCCTCGATATGCGCCAGCCATGCGCGGATCGCCAATTCTTCGCCTGGCGTCATCAGCACGGTCGCCTTGTTCGCGGCCTCGATTTCCCGGAAACCCGCCACCGGGGCACTGCCATTACTGCCGATAGAAGCCCGCGAATTTTCAGATGCGCCCGGTTCGGGTACTGCCATTACTGCCGTTGGATTTCTTTCGGCACTATTGGCAGTAGCCCGGCCAGCACTTTGAGGGATTTCACGCTTCGCCCGTTCAAGCCAATTCGCCATGGTCGCCCCCTGACTTGCCGGCTTTTGCAGTCTTCGGATTGATGAAATAGCGCCAGGTGCGCCGTCCGGTTCCCGGCCCCGCGCCGCCAACTTCATCCGCACGCAGCCAGCCTTCATCTTCCAGCCAGTCAAGCGCCGCTTGCACTGCCTCATCGCTTGTCAGATTGCGCCACTGATTGCGCCGTACATCCCGCGCCGTGAAGCCATCGGTCAGCTTGCCCTGGCGCACCTTGTCTGCGAGGGCCTGCGCCGCCCGCAACCCGTCATCGGTCAGCAGTCCGTAGCAGCGCCGCGCATGGGCTTCTAGGTAGTCGCACCACGCCGCCGCCCGCAATGCCGCTTCCGCCGTTACCGGCCCGTGTAGTCCGGTCGCCGCGCAATCGGTCAGGTGCAGAATCAGCGCCAGCGCCGGAAACAGTTTGTCGAACTTCGCCAGGTGTTGCGCGATGATCGGGTGATCTTCGGCGGGAAGCCGCGCCCGGTGCAGATCGCCTGACCATTCGATGAAGATTTCCTGCGCCGCCTCATCGAAACGGTAATGCGGGAACTTGGCGAAGTCATCGACGGGCGCAGCACCCCAAGCCACCGGGTCGAAATCGGCCAGCGCGTCGAACACGGCAAAGGCCCGGTCGCGGGCATCCTTCGCTGGGATGCGGTCGCGCCACTCCCATGCCCGATGATCGGGAAAGACCAGCAGTTGAAAGCGTTGCAGCATCCCGTCGTTCGCTAGCGCGTTCGCGGCTTGTTCAAGATAGCCGGTCAACTTGTCCGGCTGGATGCCGCCGAAAATGGAAACGCACAGATTCGGGATGAAGATGGAACCGCGCCCGATACGGTCGGTATCGAAGCTCGCATTACCGTTCCACGCTTCCAGATAGAAGGCCCGCTCGCCTTCGCGGCCTTCTTTGTCCCATGACGCAATCAGCCCGACAAGTTCATCCCGCAGCACCAGCAGCCCGGCGGGATTTTCCCGCAACAGTTCGCCCAGCTTCTCGACGGTCGTATCGTTGGACTTGTAGCGCCGCAAGATCGGTGTTTCCGGTGCCTGTTGCCGATGGCCTTGCAACTCCCTGGCGATACTGTCCAGGTCGCCTTTCTTGGCATCCTTCGCCGCCGCCTTGATGCGAAATTCGATGGCTTCCTTCTTTGCCTCGAATACCGTCTTGTCGGCCTCGAAGGCTTCCACGTCCGCCCGGTGTGCTTCCATTGCCCGCGCAATCAGGCGGTCAAGCGGTTTCAGCGCCGCGCCGATGGCGGGGGACTTCTTCGCCGAAGGCAAGCCCACGATGCCGCCCCACAGATTCGGGACAATCAGCCAAGAGTCGCGGGACTTTGGCTTGATGGCGCAGCGTGCCCCGATGATCGCCCCCAGCGCCACAAGCGCCCCCGCCGCGATGAAATCCGGCGGGCAGGGCATCCGGTCGGCTTCGTCCATGATCCAGCCGCGCAAGGCTTCGGGCAGAAGGGTGTCCGGGTCGAAGGCGGGAACCGGATGCAGTGCCGCCTGGATCGGCTTCGGCACGGGCCATACCGCGCTTCCATACAATCCCGCCGCGTTCAGGTCTTGCTCGCCTGATTCGTCGCGCCTCGGGGCCTCTGCACACGCCAGGTCGAGCACATCCGCTGCCGTGGCGTTGGGGTTTGCAGCCAGCCAATCCACCGCATCCGCCTTCGGCCCTATATTCAGCGCCGCAACATCGATCACGCGCACTGTACAGCCCAGCGCCCGCAGCGCGTCCGCCACCGCATCGGCATAGCGTCGTCCGGCTTCGTCGTAGTCGGGCCAGATCGTCACGATACGGCCGGCCACCGGCCGCCAGTCGGTTTTGCCGGCAGAGTCCGCGGCGCCGCTGGTGGTCGCAAGAGCCCCGACCTTCGCCAGTGCATCGGCGCACCATTCGCCCTCGCACACGATCACCGGATCGTCGGGCCGGCTTGCGAGGTCGTGCAGACGGTAAAGCGGTTTACCTTCCGAGTAATGCGGTTCGCCCAGCGTGTAGCCTTCGCCGTTCAGCTTCATGGGCCGAATCCACTTGTCGCCCGTGGTGGGATTCTTCAAGCGAATGCGCCAGTGCAACGGCTTGCCGTCCGGGTCCATGTATTCGTGCAAGGCTTGCGGCTTGAAGCCTTCGCGGAGCGCACCCGCTGCCAGCCGCCGCGCTGCGTCCTTGGGCGTTTCGTTGGGTTGGGTCATCGTTCGCCCTCCCATGCTCCAAGCGCCTTTGCCGCCTCGATGAAGCGCAGCCCATACCGCTGCATGTGAAAGGCCAGCACGTCGCCGCCATGCGCGCCACACACCATGCAGCGAAAGCCGCCGGTATCCAGGCGCACCCGCAGGCTGGGCTTGGTGTCATTGTGGAAAGGACAGACAGTGGATTTCCATTCACCGCCACCGATCAGTCTCAATCCCTGTTCGTGGTAATACTCGGCAGGATTCGGCAGGCGGTCACGCTTGAAGGCGAAGGCAGGCCGGTTTAATCCCCGCGTGGGGTTCGCGTGTCTCATTGCTCGCCCCTATGCCGCAGCCTTGCGGGCCGCTTGTAGTTTTGCCACCAGGGCGCGGATTTCTTCGTCGGACTTGCCGGCGATGCGTGCCGCATTCAGCGCCGCGATTTCATTGGAAGGCCAGCCCACCGCCCGCGCCCCAAGGCTCACGGGCTTTGTCCACAGCCCTTGAGAAATGCGAAGGTAGATCGTCGAACGGGAATAGCCGGATTCGGCCTTGACGGCAGGAAGCCGAAAGATGGTTTGCAGCATGTTGGCACCTCGTTGGGTGTTGTTGAACATGCCGCCATTGAATCGTCACGACTTGCACCCGCGAAGAGCCGGTGCATAGCAGCGGTTAACCTGTGCTTAGCACCGGCTAGGTCTGGGTGTGTTTATGAGAGCTTTTCGCGCAGCAGAGAAGGACATTCCAAGTGCTGCGCATTCCTGTTCAGCACAAAGATCGCGGGATGAATACTTTCCGCTTGCCCAAATTTCACGCATTTGTCTTTGCTTGTCTCGGCTACCGCCGGGCTGGTCGTGCCTCGCGTTCGCAGCAGTTCGGGCGGTTTGCTTACGCCACTCGGAAGATCCCAATTCCGAATCTGTTTGCTGAATCGGACTTTCGGTAGATTTGTTGCCTCGCTTACGGGCGCGGGCTGAGGATTCCGACACCGGCGGCAGGTCCACCAATTCCAGGATTGCAGACCGGTCGATGCGCGGGTGATCCCCTTCGAAATTGACAACCTCGCTCAATGGGAGCGAATGCCCGGATGTCTTGAGACAAACCGATTCGACAGTGTCGAATTCCAGGGAGCTCAGTCGTTTCTTGCCTTGCAAGTTCCCGAGCGTGAAGACCCCGCTTACCTGGTCCCGCTCCGGTTTGCCTTTCAAACCGAGTGCCCCTGATACCCAGCGTGCAACCTGCGTTTCCGTGATCTGCCATTGTCGCAATCGTGACATGGCGATTTTCACCCGCCCCATATCGTCGCGTCGGTCGCAGGCCACGTAGGCCCGTGCTGGTTGCTGGTTCTGCGCGGGGAGCACATGCACGGGCATGAAACAGTTTTGCTCACAGCCGGAGCATTCCACCGTCGAAGCCGCAACAGTCAGCTCGATCCATCCGGCTTTCTGAAAAATCTCAATCGCGCCCTTCGGCCATTCCCGCACTTGTTCCCAAGCGAGGACGGTATCGCCCCCGGAACCGAGCCGCTGAATAAGCTCTTGCAGCACCTCCTGTAGCGTCATGCGGCGCTGCCCTTCTCTTCGGTTTCCGGCTCCATCAGTTCAATGCCGGAATCGGCAAGCATCTTGCGGATAATCGAGTCCCGTCCGTCGTGGCGCAGAGCACACCAGTTGGGGGAACTGATTTTGAAATTGCGCAGGCGTGCCCGTGTGCCAGGGGTGGGGGCGAATGTAACTTTAATCTCCGCCTGCGTGACGTGAAACGGCGGCAGGTTGAGTTTATCCATCAAGTCATAGACCGCCTTCGTGTCTTGTTTCGGCTCTGCCTCCACGGTGACACGGCGCTTTTTGCCAGTCTTCAGGCTCAAGCGAAGAGTATGCACCGCCACCGATTCGATGCCGCAGTCCGCCGGATACTTAAACACAAAGTCCCGATTCGCCAACGCATCCAGGGCATACACCCGGTTATCTTTCGCGAGTTCATCCAGATCATCGAACTTCAGAATGTTCTCGGCGAAAATCTGTTGCAGCTCGGGCACAGCTTTGGTATTGCGCGGTGCGTAGATGTCCAGCGAGCCCTCGGCTTGGGAATAGACGAAGATGATCTCGAACGCGGGATGCCGAGCGCGCGGGGCAAGGGCATTGCGCACCCACTCCATGCCGGACTGGGCAAAGTCCTCCGGGTAGGCAAAAAAATACTCCTTCTCGTAGCGGCGGAAGACCTCCACCTTGCAGTTGCGCCCCCGGCCTTCCTTGGTGTGGAAATAGTGGCTGATGGCCTGCGCCAGCCGCTCGTTGTCTTCGTCCTCCACATGCGGCGGCAAGTGGGGCAGATCGTTACGCTTCTTCCAGAACGACTCGGATATGTTGTCCGCCTGCAAGAACAGTGTGGCGCCTGTCCAGTAACTGGTGTGCTCTAGGAATGCCCACATCACCGCGCCGTGAAATCCGTCGATCCTGGAGATGGCGACCGGGAATGCCTTGTCCTGGTGAAAGTCCGCTTCGTCCGTGAGCGCCGTCACGCCGCCCTGGCAGGCCATGGCGTCAACGTCCTGGCATTCCGCCTCGATCTGGGCCTGTTTGTCGTCCGGCAAGGCCGTGAACCCCTGAAAGATGGGTTCCACCTCCGTCTCCGCCAGCTTGTCGAAGGCGATCTCCTGCAACACGCCATGCCTTTCGTGAAAGTAGCGGGCCAGCAGCGCGTTAGGCGTGCGCCGAAAGAACTGCAAATGCGAATATTGCCCGGCCATGTGTTCTCTCCTCGGTAGAGGTCGGATCAACTCTCCATTGGATTACGCCGGATGTTACTGTACATTACAGTACATTCCCAGTATGCCGGCTGAGGGCGAGCAATGGCTACCGCCAAGACCACCACGCTGACCTTTCGCATCGAACCGGGTTTGAAAGAGGCGCTGCGCATGGCCGCCGACCGCGAGCATCGCTCCATCGCCAATATGGTGGAGGTGTTGATCCGGGACTATTGCGGGCGAAACGGAGTCACGATTCCCAAGCAGGGCGTGCTGTTCGATGGCGGCCAGAAACCGGGCAAGGGAAGAAAATAGTCCAACGCTGTCCATCCTCTAAGGCGCCAGGCATGACCACCACCTTCCGCGATTTACTCAATGAACTCACAGAGGCTGCTCGCACAAACCGTGACAAAGGCACGCAATTTGAGCGACTAATTGCCAACTACCTCGTGACTGATCCGCAGTATGCAGATCGTCTTGCTGATGTTTGGCTCTGGTCCGAATGGCCGGATCGGGGCGGTGCCGATGTCGGCATCGATCTCGTGGTACGCGAGCGCGGAACCGGCGACTATTGGGCCATCCAGTGCAAGTTTTACGACCCCGCGCATTCGATCCAGAAAGCCGACATCGATTCCTTTTTCACAGCGTCAGGCAAGCGCTTCCCCACCAAGGTCGGGGAGCGCGGCTTCAGCCATCGCATGATCGTTTCCACAACGGACAAGTGGAGTAAGCACGCTGAGGACGCGCTAGCCGACCAATCCATCCCGGTCACGCGGCTATGGTTCAAAGATTTGGCCGACAGTCCCATCGATTGGAGCCAATTCAGCCTTGCCAACGTCAAGGACATACGCCTCAAGCCCAAGAAGGAACTGCGCGATCATCAAACCGAAGCAATCGGCTACGTCATCGACGGTTTCAAGGAAATCGACCGGGGCAAGCTCATTATGGCCTGCGGTACTGGCAAGACCCTTACTGCGTTGCGGCTCGCGGAACAAATCACGCCCGAGAACGGCCACGTGCTGTTCCTCACGCCGTCGATTTCACTGGTCTCCCAATCCCTGCGCGAATGGACGGCCGAAGCCTTGACGCCGATACATGCCTTCGTGGTCTGTTCCGATACCAAAGTCGGCAAGGACGAGGAAGACATCCGCACTCACGATCTGGCTTATCCCGCCACCACGGACGCCAAGAAACTCGCGGCAGCGGCCAGCGCCCTGTCCAAGGGTCGCCGCACGGTGGTTTTCTCCACCTATCACTCGATCCAAGTGGTAGCCGATGCCCAGCGGCTGGGCTTGGGCGAATTCGACCTCATCATTTGCGACGAGGCGCACAGGACGACCGGCCTAACGCTGCCGGGCGAAGACTCGTCCGAATTCGTTAAGGTGCATCACAACCATATTGTCCGGGGTCAGAAGCGCGTTTATATGACCGCGACCCCGCGCATCTATGGCGACGCCTCGAAAACCCGCGCCAACGAAGCTGAAGCGGTTTTGTTTTCGATGGATGACGAGGAAACCTTTGGCCGCGAGTTTTACCGGCTGGGTTTCGGCAAGGCAGTCGAGCGCGATCTGTTGTCCGAATATAAGGTGCTGATCGTGGCCGTCGATGAAAACAAGATGGCCAAGCTGGCGAATAACTTTAACAACGCCTACAAGGTCGACGACAAAAAGGCCATCGACATCCGCTTCGCCACCAAGATCGTCGGTAGCTGGAAAGGATTATCCAAGCAAGGGCTGGTACTGGTCGGCGAAGACGGCCAGGAAGAAAACCTGTCCGAAGATATGTTGCCGATGCGCCGCGCCGTGGCCTTCTCCAAATCGATCAAGGATTCCAAGCAAACAACCGAAATCTTTACCAAGCTGGTCGATCTTTACCAGCAGTCGCACGACGGCGACGAGGCCACCGGCATGGTGAACTGCGCCCTCGACCACGTCGACGGCACTATGAACGCGCTCAAGCGCCAAAGCGCCCTTGACTGGCTCAAGGCTGAAATCGATACCGGCCAGTGCCGTATCCTCTCGAATGCTCGCTGCCTCTCCGAAGGCATCGACGTGCCGGCCTTGGATGCCGTGGTGTTTTTCGACACCCGCGAATCCATTGTTGACATCGTGCAATCAGTTGGTCGCGTTATGCGCAAAGCCGAGGGCAAGAAATACGGTTACATCATCCTGCCGGTCTGTATTCCATCGGAGAAGGTCAAGGACTACAACAATTACATCGAGAGCGACCCACAGTTCCGGGGCATCTGGAAAGTCATCAAAGCGCTGCGCGCACACGATGAATCACTAGTGGACGAGGCCGAGTTTCGCCGCAAGATCAAGGTCATCGGCGGTGGTGGGGGCGGTGGTGGAGAAGGCGGCGAGAGTGGCAATCTGCCGCTTGATTTCCCCGTGTTGCCCATCGATGCCGTCAACGAAGCCGTCTATGCCGCCATCCCCAAGAAATTGGGCGACCGCGAATACTGGAGCGAATGGGCCAAGAGCATTAGCACTGTTGCCGAGCGGCTGATTACCCGTATCAAGGCGCTGATTGAAAGCGACGCCAACCTGGCTGAAGAGTTTGCAACCTTCCTCAAAGGTTTGCAGGACACCCTGAACCCGGCGGTCGCGGCTGATGAAGCCATAGAAATGCTGGCCCAGCACATCCTAACGCTGCCTGTCTTCAAGGCGCTTTTCGCGGAGAGTGAGTTCCCTGAAAACAATGCCGTCGCCAAGGCGCTACAGATCATCGTCAAGAAACTGGACGCATCCGCCGTCGCCAGCGAAACGGAGGGGCTGGAGAAGTTCTATGAGAATGTGCGCGAACGGGTGAGTCTGGCCAAGAGCGACAAGTCAAAACAGGACGTCATTCGCAATCTGTACGACACCTTTTTCCACAACGCCTTCCCGCGCATGGCCGAGCGGCTTGGCATCGTCTATACGCCAGTCCCGGTGGTGGACTTCATTCTCCAGAGTGTCCAGTCCGCGCTGAAAAAACACTTCAGGACGAGCGTCGGTGAAAAAGACGTTCAGATTCTGGACCCGTTCAGCGGCACGGGCACATTCTTGGTGCGATTGATCCAGTCCGGTCTGATCGGCAAAGACGACCTTCCCTACAAATTTACAAACGAATTACACGCCAATGAGATCGTGCTACTGGCCTATTACATTGCCACAGTGAACCTTGAAACGGCGTTTCATGCGCAGGCCGGAACCTATCAGCCTTTCAATGGCATGATCTTGGTCGATACATTCCAGATGACCGAAGAAGATGATCTGGTCGATAAGGTGGTATTACCGGAGAACAATACACGGGCCGAGCGCCAGCTGGCTCAGCCGATCCGGGTAATTGTGAGCAATCCGCCGTATTCGTCAAAGCAAGAAACGCAAAACGATAACAACCAAAATCTGGCCTACCCCACACTGGATAGTCGAATCCGCGACAGCTATGCCGCAAGGTCAACCAGCATAAACCCACGTAGTCTCTACGACTCTTACATACGCGCCATCCGCTGGGCCTCCGACCGCATCGCCGATAAAGGCATTGTTGCTTTCGTCACTAACGGTTCATTCCTCGACGCCAACAACATGGATGGCCTGCGCAAGTGTCTGGCCGAGGAATACAGCCATCTATACGTATTCAACCTACGCGGCAACCAACGCACCTCGGGTGAAGAATCGCGACGGGAAGGGGGCAAGATTTTCGGCTCAGGCTCCCGCACCCCGGTAGCCATCAGCATCATGGTCAAAGACCCGAGCCATACCGGCCCCTGCGAACTGCGCTACCACGACATTGGCGACTATCTGAGCCGTGAAGAAAAGTTCGACATCATCGAAAACTTCGGCAGCATCGACAGTATCGACTGGCAACGCTTACAGCCAAACGCGGAAGGCGATTGGATTAATCAGCGCGACCCCGCATTCGATAAGTTCATTCCGCTGGGGGACAAAGATGCCGACGATGCGCAAGCCGTGTTCGGCATTTACTCGCAGGGTCTCTTGAGCGCCCGCGACGCATGGGCCTACAACATGAGCCGCGAGGCGCTGGAGGCGAACATGCGCCGCATGATCGACGCCTTCAATGCGGAACGTGCCAGCTATGCCAAGTTGTGCGCTGGAAAACCCAAGGAACAATGGCCCGACGTGGAGAGTGTCATCGACACCGATCCGAAGCGAATCAGTTGGACGCGCTCATTAAAGGCAGATACCAAGCGGGGCAAGCAGTACGAGTTTGAATCATCGTCACTGACGAAAAGCATGTATCGTCCGTTCGCCAAGCAGTGGCTGTATTTTAACCGCCGCCTCAATGAATATGTGAGTCAGACTCCTCGGTTCTTCCCATCGCCAGACAAGCAAAATATTGTCATCAGTGCATGCGGTACTGGTGCAAAAAAAGCTTTTGCCGCACTTGTTACTAATGCCGTGCCAGATTTTCAGTTGATGGACAACGGCCAATGCTTCCCATTCTACTGGTACGAAAAGGCCGAAGGCGAAGCCAAGTCGCAAGATGAGATGTTTGAGACAGGAGGGGGCGAGCCGGATGCCGAAGGCTATATCCGTCGCGAGGCCATCACCGATTGGGCATTGGCGTCATTCCGCAAGCATTACAGCGACCCGAGCATTGGCAAGGAAGATATCTTCTGGTACGTCTACGGCATCCTGCTTTCGCCCGAATACCAGCAGCGCTTCGCTAGCGATCTCAAGAAGATGCTGCCGCGCGTCCCCTTTGCCAAAGACTTCCGTGCCTTCTGCGATGCAGGCCGCAAGTTAGGCGAGTTGCACCTGAATTACGAAACCGTCGAGCCATACCCACTGACCGAGGAAAGTAAGCGCCTAGTTATGGAAAGTGGCGACTATCACGTGGCCAAGATGGTTTTCGGCAAGAAGGAAGGCAAGCCGGACAAGTCGGTGATCGTCTACAACGAACATCTGACCCTGCGCGACATTCCCCTCGATACCTACGACTATGTCGTGAACGGCAAACCGGCCATCGAATGGATCATGGAGCGCTACCAAGTCACCACCGACAAGGCCAGCGGCATCAAGAACGATCCCAACGCCTGGTCAGGTGATCCGCGCTATATCGTCGATCTGCTCAAGCGCATCGTGCGCGTGAGCGTGGAAAGCGCACGGACTGTGAAGAGCTTGCCGGCACTGAATGAGGCGGTCGATTGATTGTGAGCGCACGTTCCCAACGCCGCGCTGTAGCTACGATCATTAAGAGGGTAAAGAGATGGCAATCTGGCTGATCCGCGCTGGTTCGCACGGCGAATACGAACAGAAGTTCATCCAGGAAAACCGGGTTTATGTGACTTGGGATGACCTCAATGTTGACCTTGCCAAACTCACCGAGCGCCCGGAACTGGTGGCCGCGATGACGCAGCGTTACCCCGACACCAAGCCCAGGGCGATTCTGAATTGGACAAGGCAGGTATGGCCGTTTGCTCATGTGATGAAAAAGGGCGACTTGGTTGTGTTGCCGCTCAAGTCCCAGCCCGCCATCCAGATTGGTGAGATCACCGGCGATTACCACTTCGAGCCCGCCGGGCCGAACCCCTACTTTCATTGGCGGCCGGTGAAGTGGATTGCCGAAGCTGTGCCCCGCGCCAACTTCGGTAAAGACTTGCTCTATACCTTCGGTGCTTTTCTGACGATCTGTCGCGTACAGCGCAACAATGCAGAACAACGTATCGCCGCCATGCGGGCGAATGAGTGGAAAGCGGAAACTATTGCAGCCGCGACTAAGGCCACAGCGCAGGTCACCGATGAAGTGGCCGAAGACACCGACCTCGAAGAACTCGCCCGCGACCAGATCGCACAACTCATCGCTGCTCGTTTCAAGGGCCACGGTCTCACGCGACTGGTGGAAGCCATACTCAAGGCCCAGGGTTACACCACCTACCGCAGCCCGGAAGGCGCGGACGGTGGCGCTGACATCCTCGCGGGTTCCGGGCCACTCGGGTTCGGCGCGCCACGCCTCTGTGTCGAAGTGAAATCGGAGAGCGGCCCCATCGACCGCCCAACCGTGGACAAATTACTCGGCGCGGTTTCCAAGTTTGGCGCGGACGAAGGCTTGTTTGTCTCGTGGAGTGGATTCAAGAGCAACGTGCAAAAGGAACTCGCCACCAGTTTCTTCCGTGTGCGACTGTGGACGCAGAAAGAACTATTGGAACAACTCTTCGCTCATTACGATCAGTTAGATGAAGACTTGAAGGCCGAGTTACCGTTGAAGCGAATCTGGACAGTGGCCGCACAGGAAGAAGAGTAGTAGCTCTGCCCGCCCGTCACGCCGCTTGCTTGCTGCGCGGCAAGCGTCGCGCCGGGCTACAGCGGTGGCGGCCTGACACATCGGGCAATGCTCCGGCGGCTACGGCCACGAAGCGGCCTTCGCCACCTGCGCAATGCCCTCAGCGGCTTCGTTCGATGCCGCATCCTCCGTTTTCGCCCGCACTCCGCCACGGCGCCCTTCGCCCCAAAGAACGGGGCCAAGGGCTTGCGGCTCCGAGCGGGCTGCGCTTTCCCGCCCACGTGTGTTCCCGGCTTCGTTCACCGTTCGGTGCTGCCTGCCCAGCCAGGTTCGGTGGTCGGCAACTCAACATAATGCCCGGAATTATGCGCAGCGCAAAAAGCGCGCTGTCCGGCTTGCGCCCGCATAATTTGCATTATGTGTAAATTGCCTTCACTTGTTTTTAATCCCCCGCCCGCCCAGTGTGTCGCTGCGCGCGGGGCTTCAGCCGCTTCGCGTCTTCCGCTCCCCGTGCTCGCGCCACGCTTCCCGTCCGCCCCAAGGGGCTCCCTCGTGGAAGGTATAATTTGCCAAATCGCCGTCGATGTGCAACGGTGGAAACGCGAAGGAATGCTCCGGCCCGGCAACTGGTTCGGTTGGCAGTGGACCGTGAACGGAAAGACGCGGGATAACATCCAGGTGCGGTATGGGTCGAGTCGGTAATGTGAGCGTGTGCAATGAAGAAATTGTTAGTCGCCCTGATGCTTCTCGCATTCCAAAGCGTGGCGGCAGATACGCTATCGGGCCGCGTGGTGGGGGTTGCAGACGGTGATACCCTTACCGTGCTGGTCGAACGCCAGCAAATCAAGGTACGGCTGGCAGAAATTGACGCCCCGGAGAAGGCGCAGGCATTCGGCAACAGATCAAAGCAATCGCTCTCCGATCTCTGCTTCAACAAGACCGCCAGACTGGATGTCAAAGGGAAGGATCGCTACGGGCGAACGTTGGCGCGAGTGTATTGCGATGGGGTTGATGCGAACGCCGAGCAAGTCCGGCACGGCATGGCCTGGGTGTATGACCGCTATGTCACTGACCGCAGCATTTACCAGCATCAAGATGAGGCGCGAACGGCGCGGCGCGGACTATGGACTGACCCTGAACCTATTCCGCCGTGGGACTGGCGCAAGGCTCGCTAAACGAAGCCCCCAAAGGGAGGGGGAGCGTGTCGCTGCGCGTGTGGCTTCAGCTGCTTCCCATGCTCGCGCCCCGCACCCGTCCGCCCCCAAGGGGCTCCCTAAAACCGGTCAGGCGCTTTGATGTAGCGGGATGACTTCGGCTCCGGCTTTTAATTTGTCGAGATAGTCCGCCCATTGCTGCATCATCTTCCGGCGTTCGATTAAAAACTTTGTCCGGTTGTACGCGGTGCCCAGCGCGTCGGGGACACGGTGCGCAAGTTGGTGCTCAATCACTTCTGGCTTTATTCCCAGTTCTTGATGAAGGATTGTCCGCGCCATCGCCCGGAATCCGTGTCCGGTAATCTCGGTTTTGGTGTCGTAGCCCATGCGCCGCAGGGCGGCATTTATCGCCGCTTCACTCATGGGCTTTTGCGGATCGCGGCCAGGAAACACAAATTTTCTGGTACTGGTTAGGGGGTGAAGTTCTTGCAGGATCGCTACCGCTTGCGATGATAGAGGAACAAGGTGCTCGCTCTTGGTCTTTGTAACGAAATAGCGCCACTCGCCTTTTTCAAGATCGAATTGTTGCCATTCTGCTTTCCGCAGTTCGCCAGGGCGCACAAAAAACAGGGGAGCCAGCCTTAAGGCGGATTGCACAACGAAGGTGCCCTGGAATCCGTCGATTGCCCGTAGTAATTCGCCCACCGCCAACGGTTCCGTGATTGCCGCGAAATGCTCATGCTTGGCCGGTGCCAGTGCGCCGCGAAGATCGCCGGAGGGATCGCGCTCGGCGCGTCCGGTTGCCACGGCATAGCGAAATACCTGTCCGCAGTTTTGATGTGCCCGGTGTGCAGTGTCCAACGCCCCCCGGTTTTCAATCCGGCGCAACACCGTCAGCAGTTCCGGCGCGGTTATTTCAGCAATCGGCTTGCCGCCAAGCCAGGGGAAAACATCCTTGTCCAGCCGCTGGATGATTTTGTCGGCATGGGTCGTTGCCCAGTTCGGCGAATGCTTGGCGAACCACTCGCGGGCCACTGCTTCAAAGCTATTCGACGTCCGCTCCAACTTCGCAGCCTTCCGCACCTTGCGATGCTCGCCAGGGTCGATACCATCGGCCAACAACTTGCGGGCTTCGTCCCGGCGTCCACGCGCTTCCTTAAGGCCCACATCAGGATAGACACCCATCGAAAGCGTTTTGCGCTTGCCTGAAAAGCGGTAATCCATCCGCCACCACTTGCCACCGGCGGGGCTCACCAGCAGATACAGCCCCTTCTCATCCGAGAGCTTGGCGGGCTTTTCGCCGGGCTTGGTCGTACGGATAGTGGTATCGGTTAGGGACATGACGGTAACTCCTTCAGCGGCGGCTCACTTACCGTCAAGGTTACCGTCACTTACCGTCGGATTTCAATAGCCTTGTGCAGACGATGCGGGACAATAAAAAGCCGGAAGCCTTGATGTTTCATGGCGTTCCGGATGTTGTTGGACTTACTTGGACTATGAAATGGTGGAGCGGAAGGGGATCGAACCCTCGACCTTCGCATTGCGAACGCGACGCTCTCCCAACTGAGCTACCGCCCCGTACGGCGCGGCATTCTAGCATCGCGCCCCCGGCCCTGCTATCCAGGGTT
>Ga0307372_10006973_pt1 | contig 16350 bp, 13 predicted proteins | sample OX1MG_FD_202533 | JGI IMG/M metagenome (GOLD analysis project Ga0307372, IMG submission 202533) | Soil microbial communities from Risofladan, Vaasa, Finland - OX-1 | ecosystem: Environmental > Terrestrial > Soil > Coastal area > Acid sulfate soil | place: Finland: Risofladan, Vaasa | collected... | reverse complement strand
GCGGGGCGTGCGGAGCGGGGGCCCCCACGGACAGCCGGGGCGGTGTCGACGGACGGTAGAGTCGGTGCCCGATGTCCGAGGACGACGGCGGGACCGGGCAGGACCGCCGGGCGTCGCGGGCGCTGCGGCTGGCCTGCTATCTCGACGCACCCGTGCGCGGCGGGTCGTCGACCAGCCTGGCCACGCTCCTCGGTGCGCTCGACCCGGCCATCGAGGTGACGGTGGTCGGCACGTCCACCGACGTCGTGGCCCAGGTCGCCGGGGCCCGGCCCGGCACCGCCACCGTCGTGCTCGGCGCGGTGCGCAACAAGGCCGACATCGGAGCCGTGCGGGCGCACGTGCGGGCCCTGCGCGCGCTGCGGCCCGACGTCGTGCACGCCAACCTCGACAGCCAGTGGAGCGCCCAGTACGGGCTGCTCGCCTCCGTTCTCACCCGGACCCCGGTGGTGGCCGTCGTCCACAGCGTCTGGGACCAGCCCGCCCGCGTGCAGCGGGTGCTCGTCCGCCGCCTGGCCCGGCGCGTCGACGCCTACGTGGGGGTGTCGAAGTACGCGGCCGCGTCCACCGAGGCCCTCCTCGGGCTGGGCGACGGGTCGGTGCGCGTGATCTACAACGGCGTCCCCGCCCCGTCGTCGGTGGCGCCCCGCGGCGACGGGGGTGGGCCGGTCGTCGGTGCCGTGGGTCGCCTCTCGCCCGAGAAGGGCCTCGACGTGCTGGTGCGCGCCATGGCGTCGCTCCCCGGGTGCCGGCTCGTCCTCGTGGGCGAAGGCCCCCAGCGCCCCGCGCTGGAGGCGCTCGCCGCCCAGCTCGGCGTCACCGGCCGGGTGACCTTCGCCGGCTGGGTGGAGGCCCCGTGGGCCGCCCACTTCGCCTTCGACGTGCTGGCCGTGCCGTCGTTCAGCGAGGGGTTCGGCCTGGTGGCGGTGGAGGCGATGCTGGCGGGGACCCCCGTGGTGGCCACCGCCGTCGGGGCCGTGCCCGAGGTCGTCCGCAACGGCGAGACCGGCCTGCTCGTGCCGCCCGGCGAGGCGGAGCCGCTCGCCCGCGCCCTCGGGCGGCTGCTGGCCGACGCGCCGCTGCGCGCCACCTTCGCGGAGCGCGGCCGCGCCGTGGCGACGGAGCACTTCGCCACATCGAGGATGGCCGCCGAGTTCGAAACGTTGTATGCGACCCTGTCCGCTCACCGCTGCCAGTAGCCGGACCGGCCCTTCTGCTCGGTCACCTCGGGGACACCGGTGGACCCCGGAGACGCCTCGTTCGACGGCGAGCGGAGGACCTTCGGTCCCGGCGCCCGCAGCGGTTCGGGGCGCTCGATGGTGGCCCGGCGCCCGTTGGCCCGCGGCGGGCGGGCGGGCGTGACGTTGGCGGCGACCACCGGTGCGGCCGGTGCCGGCGGCGGCGCCTCGGCCCGGCGGAAGTGGCCGTAGCCGTAGGCACCGTCACGGCGCTGGCGGTTGAACCGCACCCGGTTCAGCACGATCGCCACGTTCGAGTTGGCGGTGTCGAGCCGGAGCAGGGACTGCTGGAGCCGCTCGGGGTTGAACCGGCGGGCGTCGACCACCACGATCACGAGGTCGACCATCGCCGCGATGAGGACGGTCTCGGCGACGCCGATGAGCGGCGGGCAGTCGATCACCGTTGTCTCGTGGCGTTCGCGTAGCTCGTCGATGAGCAGGGGCAGGTGGGCCGAGACGATGTCCGACGGGTGGCGGTCGATGATCCCCGCCGGGATGACGTCGAGGTACGGGTTGGAGGTCCGCGAGGCGTGGGCCAGCGCGTCCTCGGTGCGGCGGCTCGTCACCCCGGGGCCGAAGGGCACGCCCATCTGGGTGTGCAGCGCCGGCTTGCGCAGGTCGCAGTCGATGGCGGTGACGTGGCGGTCCTGGGCGGCGAGCGCCCAGGCGATGTTCGTGGCCACCGAGGTCTTGCCCTCACCGGGGTCGCACGAGGTCACGGCGATCGTCGCCGAGGCACCCGCGGGGAGGCTGATGAGGAGGTTGCTGCGCAACTCCTGGAACGCCTCCATGGCCATGGGCTCGCTGTGCTTCACGAACAGCTCGGCCGGCCGCAGCCCCGCCACGCCGACACGCGGCACCTCGCCCAGGACGGTGGCGCCGATCCGTTCCTTCACCTCGGTCACCCGGCTCAGCCGGCGCCTGATGCCCGCCGCCCACATCGCCCCGAAGATCCCGAGGATCACGCCGAAGACGGCCGCCCCGAGCACGATGGGCGTGCGGGGGTTCGACGGCGCACCCGGCGGGGTGGCCTTGGAGAGCTGGTCGAGCACGTAGTCGATGCGCTTGGGCTGGTGGCGGATCAACGCCTCGGCCACGGCGTTGGCGTACATCGAGGCCGCCTTCGGGCTGGTGCTGGTGGCGTCGATGGTCACGATGAAGGTGCCGGGGTCGGAGGTGGCGTCCACCGATGCGCCCTTGGCCCGATAGGGCTCGGGGACGTTCGCCCGCGCCTGCGCCAGGATCCCGTCGGTGGTCGCCTCCACCGGGAGCTGCGGCATGACCACCGAGATCTCCTGCACCGCGCCGGCGACGTCGGGCGTCCCGGGGTTGACCTGGGCCGCCACGAGGGTCGTCGCCTTGTACTGCTTGGCGGGCGTGACGGCCGCGGCGACGCCGATGACGAGGCACGCGATGAACACCGCCAACGCCACGGCGAGGTTGCGCCGGACGTCCCGGATGACTTGTCGGATCTCCATGTCGTCAGACCACCTCGTACGGGCGCACTGTGTCGAAACTGCGCATCATTGTGGGGATTCCCCCTCCGGAGGTCACCGCGCTCCTGAGCATGCCGAGCGACAACCCGAGCATGGTGGCCAATCGATAGTTCTCGAAGATCGACTCGACCTGGCCCTTGGCGACGAGCCCGATCACCACCGCGAACAGGGCGAGGGCGAGGACCGCCACCATTCTGTCCGAGTGGAGGCGCCAAGCCGCGAACCCGTTGACGAGCGAGGTCAGGAGCGCGACGAGGAAGAGGGCGACGCCGATGAGCCCGGTCCGGAGCCACAGGTCGAGACCGATGTTCTCCGTGAGGTCGGTCAACACGAAGATGTTCGGCCCCGGGGTGAAGTACCTGTACTCGAACCCGAGGCCCTTCCCCAGGACCGGGTCCTGTTCGGCGTAGCCGAGGGCCACGCTCCATTTGTTGAGCCGGCTCTGTGCGGACTGGGCCTTGGCCTCGGACCCGATCGTGGCGCCCACCGTCTGCGACAGCACCGACGACAGCGGGCCGGTGACCGAGCGCTGCGACGTGATGGCGGGGACCACCGACACGCCCACCACGACGCCGACCACGGCGAGGGCGACGATGGCGACCTCGCCCCCGCGGACCCGCAGCCGCCGGCGGGCCGTCGACCCGAGCGCCACCACGACCATGACGGTCACGCAGGCGCCCAGCGTGAGCAGCACGGCCCGCTGGTAGGCGAAGAAGGCGCTGAACAGCAGGGGGACGGTGCACAGGAGGTTCAGCCGGCTGCGGTGCTCCTTGGCCAGCTCGAGGAGGAACCCGATGACGCCGATGGACACGAAGATGGTGGCGGCGTCGGTCCCGAGGGAGCCGAAGTCGCTCAGCGGCACGAGCGGGACGTGGAGGGAGAAGGTCTTCCCCCCCGCGGTGAGCACGAGGAGGATGGTCGCCGACAGCGCCGACCAGCGCACCAGGCGCTGGAGCCCCGGGCCGTCGAGGAAGCGCCGGATGGGCACGGCCGAGGCCAGCGCGTAGCCGCCCATCACGTAGATCACGGCCTTGGCCTCGTAGGGGAGCTTGACCGTGCTGTTGTGCCGGAGCAGTCCCTCGACCATCTCGAGCGTCCACCAGGCCGCCACCGCCACCCAGAACAACGCCGGGGCGCCGATGCGCCGGGGCTTCCCCCGGACGAGGAGGTGGGCCGCGATGGCGAGGGCGATGATCACCTCGGGCAGGCGGAACTGGAACGAGCCGCTCCCGGGGTGGAAGATGCTGCGAGGGACGTAGGTCTCGTTCTCGTAGAGGCTCGACTCGAAGACGAGCAGCCCGATGAGCAGGAACACCACCCAGTGCTCGCGCCCGGCGCGCTCCCACCGGACGAAGACGTGCAGCAGGAGGCCGGCCACGGCGACCGCGCCCAGGAGCAGGGGGAGCTTGCTCACGGTGCGACGGCCTGCAGGAGGGGGGCGAGGGCCACGTCCCAGGTGTGCCGGGCGGCCACGGCATCGTGCCCGGCGCGGCCGAGGGCGGCCGCCCGGTCGGGGTCGTCGAGCAGCCCGCAGACGGCCTCGATCATCGAGCCAGGGTCGTCGGCCACCACGACGCCCTCGCCGATCAGGTCCTCGAGCCCGTCCACGGCGATCGACGTGGCGATCACGGGACGCCCCGCATCGAGTGCCTCGAGAATCTTCAGGCGGGTACCTCCTCCGGCTCGCAATGGCGCGACCGCCACACGTGCCCGGGCAAGGTAGGGGCGGATGTCGGAAACGGTACCGGAAACCTCCACCGAATCGGACGCGAGCCCCTGCACGGAGGGCGCCGGGTCCCGGCCCACCAGGAGCAGGCGCGCCGCGGGCACGCGCCGGCGCACCTCGGGCCAGACCTGGCGCCCGAACCACACGGCGGCGTCCACGTTGGGCGCCCAGCCCAGGGTGGCGACGAAGGCCGCCACGGGCTCCTCGGCCAGGGGTGGCGGTCCCAGCGGGTCCGGGTCCCGGCCGTTCGGGCAGACCAGGACGTGGCGGGCCCCGGCCGGCAGGCGGTGCCGCTCCTGCTCGCTCACCACCACGACCGTGTCGAAGGAGGGGATGAGGGCGCGCTCCATCGCCCCCAACGCCACCGCCTCGACGTGGGCCAGCAGCCCCCTCGGACCCCGGCCCGCCCGGGCGTAACTGCGCACCAGGGCCGACTCCACGTTGTGCAGGTCGAGCACCCGGCGGCCCGCGCCCAGGCCGTGCGCCAGCGGCGCCATCTGCAGGTACTCCACCTGGAGGAGGTCGAGGGGGCCCTCGGCCGCGCCACGGCGCACCTCGGCGGCCAGGTCGGCGCCGTAGAAACGGCCCGCCGACAGGCTCCGGGTGCGCGCCACGCCGCGCGCCGCCCGGGCGGCGGTGGGCCGCCACGGCACGCTGCGGACGTCGATGCCGAGCGCCGTCAGGCCGGCGACGTCGGCGCCGCCGTCGTCGTAGGCGCACAGGACGAGGTCGGCCGCCTGCGCCAGGCGACGGGCCACCGCCAGGGCGCGCTGCTTGCCCCCGTCGTTGTCGGGGAGCGGCACGAACTTGGTGACCATGAGCGCCCTCACCGGGAGCGGGCCCCCCGGCGCTCCGACCGGCCGTCACGGCGCGCCACGCGCCGGTAGAGCTCGGCGATGACGTCGGCCCGGGCCTCGATGCCCCGGGCCTGGGCGGTGACGCGGCCGCGCTCGGCGATCCGGGCGCGCAGTTCGGGGTCGGTCACCAGCCGGTCGAGCGCCTTGGCCAGGGCGTCGGCGTCGCCACTGGGCACGAGGAGCCCGTTGTCGCCGTCGAACACGAAGTCGGGGATGCCACCGGCCCGGGTCCCGATGACGGCGACTCCGCTCGCCTGGGCCTCGAGCACACTGAGGCCGAACGGCTCCGCCACCGAGGCGTTGACCAGGACGTCGAGGGCCCGCAGGGTGCCGGGCACGTCGTCGGTGCGGCCCACGAAGCGGACGCGGTCGTCGAGCAGGCGCTCGGCCTCGGCCCGCACGTGCGCCGCATAACCGTCGGGCGCGAGCCCGCCGCTCCCCACCACCACGAGATGGGCGGCGGCGGCGGGGCCCCGGAGCGAGCCCATGGCCCGCACCAGGAGGTCGACGCCCTTCTCCGGGTCGATGCGACCGACGATCCCCACCAGCGGGGCGTGCTCGTCGGAGGTGAGCCGGCGGCGCACGTCGGGTGCGGCGGGGCCCGGCCCGAACCGCGCCAGGTCGACCGACAGCGGGACGATCTGCACGTGGCGTTCGCCGCGGGGTCCGACGCAGTCGGCGACGGCGTGGCTGATGGCGATGGCGACGGTCGAGAGGCCCGCCGCCGCCGTGAGGACGCGTCGACCCAGCCCGGGCCGCACCATGTCGTAGAGCTCGAGGACCACGGCACGCCGCGCCAGGCGGCCGGCGACGGCGCAGTCGAGGTGGGCCCACAGACTGTTGGAGTGCACCAGGTCCGCACCGCGCGCCGCCCGGGCGATCAGGCGCACGGAGCGGGCGGTGGTGACGAGCTCCCCGGCGAACTGCACCGGCGTGGGGCGCCCCTCGGCATCGGCGCCGCGGATGCCGATGCGATCGGGGAAGTCGAGCGGCACGAAGGGCAGCCCGAGCCGGCGCCAGTGCTCCTCGAGGTCGCCCCCCGGCGGGGCGCCCAGGGTCAGGTCGATCCCCCGGTCGGCCAGCGGGCCGGCGAGCGCCATGGTGGCGAGCTCCGCCCCCCACACCTGGCGCGAGTAGCTGATCTCGAGGACGCGGAGCCGTGCGACGGTGGTCATGAGGGGGGTGGGCTCTGTCGGTGGCGCACGATCGTCCAGCGCGTCTGGCGATCGCCGCCGAGGTAGCGGATCATCCCCTTGAGGGCGACGGCATGCAGGAAGAGCGCCTGCCCCGCCGCCTTCACGGCGCGGTCCGCCGTCACCGTGACCGCCGAGCGCGTCGCCGTCGTGCCGGGCGCCGCACCGGGCACGGTGTCGCCGGGCAGCGTGACCCGCCGCACCGGGTCGCCGTCCGCCATGTCGTCGCGCGCCTGGCGCAGCAGGGGCCACGCGGCGACGACGTGGCCCAGGAGGAAGAGCTTGGCGAGCCGGCTGGAGCGCACGCGCCGGAGCGCCATCCACAACAGGGCGACGTGCGCCAAAGGTGTCACGGTGTAGCGGACCAGCCGGTGCCCCCAGGCCTGCACGGCCATGAGCCCGCCCTTCGGCCCCAGCTGGGACCGGTGGTGCAGCAGGACGTGGAGCCCCCCGGCCACCACCCGGGTGCGGCGCTCCCATTGCTGTCCCATGGTCAGCACCGGGGGCTCGTAGGCCTTGGCGCTCGCCTCGTAGGCCACCACGTACCCGCGCGCCGACAGGTCGAGCGCCATCCACAGGTCGTCGCTGGCGATGTCGGCGGGAATGGGCCGCCACGCCTCGGTGCGGACGGCCGCCAGCTCGCCCACGAGGCCGATGGTGGTGCCGAGCCGCCACTCGCGCTGCTTGAGCCAGGACTCGAACCGCCAGTAGAGGTCCTCGCCGCCGCCGTCGACCTCCACTTTCTCACCGGCGACGGCGCCCACCCGCGGGTTGTCGAAGTGCCGCACCATGGCCGCCAGCGCGCCGGGGGCGAGGACGTTGTTGGCGTCGCTCATCACGACGATGGGCGTGGTCACCTTCGACAAGCCGAGGTTCAGCGCCTGCGCCTTGCCGAGCCGGTCGTCGGCGGTGATCACGGTGGCGCCGGCCTGCTCGGCGCGCTCGGCGGTGTCGAGGTCGGCGTCGGCCACCACCATCACCTCGAGCGGGCCGAGGTACCCGTTGCCGAGGACGTCGCGGACCTTGTCGGCGATGATGTCCGCCTCGTTGTACGCCGCCACCAGCACGGTGATGGCCGGCCACTGCGCCGGCTCGGGAACGGAGGGGACCGGGTGACGGCGCGAGGCGAGCGCCAGCCAGGCCGGGTACAGCGCGTGGCCGCTCGAGGCGGCCGCCGTCAGGGCGGCGACGGTCAGCCGGGAGCGTCGGGTCATGGGCAATTGCATCGACCCGTGCGGGCGCCCCCTGAAGGAACGCCGGCGCCCGCGCCCGCCCCCTCGCCCGGAGGCCGCCGGGCGTCCCCCGAGGTCGCGCCGCGTGGCATGGCTAGGCCACCGCCCGCGTCCGGGCGACCAGGACCGACCGGTAGACGTCGATGGTGCCCTGCGCCGTGCCGCGCCCGGTGGGGGCCTCGGGCGGGGGCAGGGGCCGGTCGCCCAGGGCGGCCACCATGGCGTCGGCCCAGGCGCCCGGGTCGAGGGGGACGACGGCTCCGGCGCCGGTCCGGAAGACCTCCTCGGCCAGGGGCGGCGACGCCAGGACGGGGGTCCCCGCCGCCAGGCCCCGGTGCAGCACCCCCGAGTGCGATCCCACGGCATAGGGCAGGACGAGCAGGTCGGCGGCGGCGGCCCACCCGTCGAGGTCCTCTTCGGGCACGAAGCCCCGGCGCACCTCGACGCCCGGGCAACCCTCCAGGCGGGCGAGGTCGGCCGAGTCGTAGGCCTCCCCCACGACGAGGAGGCGGGCGGCGGGCAGGGCGGCCACCACCCGGGGCCACGCCCGGGCCAGCAGGCCGACGCCCTTGTACGGTCGGACCTGGCCGAGCAACAGCGCCGTGGGGGCGTCGGTGAGCCCGCGGCTGCGTCGGGCGTCGGCACGCGGCACCCGGGGGCCGCCCAGGGGAAGGTCGACGGGCACGACGTGGACGGGCACGCCCGGCGCGCTCGCCTCGACGAAGCACCGGGGCTCCTCGCCGTGGATGACGAGGGCGTCGGCGGCACGCCACCGGCGGGCCTGGTCGGCCACGGCGCGCGCCCCGCCCTCGAGCGGCACGGGGTCGTGGACGGTGAGGACCACCGGGACGCGTCGCGAGATGCGCGCCAGCACCAGGGGGTCGATGCCGGGGACCACCTCGGTCTGCACGTGCACCACGGTCGGGCGCGCCCGGGCGACGGCTCGGCTGAACGCCCGTGCCGACGGGGCGAGCTCGCCCAGGCGCACGGCGTAGAGCCGGGCCCTGCCCATGCGGGCGACCTCGGGGCCCCAACGCGGGCCCCGCAGGGCGAGGCCGGGATCACCCACCCCCGCCGGCGCGGCCAGCGCCACGTCGACGCGCTCGGCTTCGAGGGCGCTGCGCAGGCACGCCGTGTAGCGGGCGATGCCCCCGCGGTCCGACGCGTCGACGAGCAGGACGCGCAGGTGCACGGGCGCGGCCGGTACCGGGGCCTGTGCGGGAACGACCCCGTCGGGGTCGTCAGGTGACGGGTGAGCGGTCATGGCCGTGAGCGGTGCGGTCGATGAACTGTAGACATGCGGGCGCCCTCGGCACGCCCCGTCCGTCGCGGACGGGGACACGACCGGCGCCGGGATCACCCGATCGGCGTCGACTCTTTCGTGCCGGGAGTGGCGGTGTCGACGGGGTGAGTCTCGTCCACCCGTACGACGCGCAGGGCCGCAGGCTCGGCCTTGCCGGTCTCGCCGCTGGGCTCGAGCATGTTACGGACGACAGCGGACACCGTCTGGAAGAGGATGACGACGTCGCGCCACAGTGACCAGTTCTCGATGTACTGGTTGTCGAGGCGCGCCCGTTCGTCGATCGAGGTGTCCCCCCGCAGCCCGTGGACCTGGGCCAGACCCGTGAGGCCGACGGGCACGCGGTGGCGGTCGTCGTACCGGGGGATCTCGGCCTTGAACTGCTCCACGAAGAACGGGCGCTCGGGACGGGGCCCGACCAGCGACATGTCGCCCTTCAGGATGTTCCACAACTGGGGGAGCTCGTCGAGCCCGGTGACCCGCAGCACGCGGCCCGTCCGGGTCACGGCGTCGTTGGTGGGGTTCCACTCGACGTCCGAGCGCGAGTTCACCCGCATCGAACGGAACTTCAGGACCTCGACGATGACGCCACGCTGGCCCACTCGCTGCTGGCGGAAGTGGACGGGCCCGGGGCTGGTGACCTTCACCGCCAGGGCGATGGCGGCGTAGAGCGGGGACACGAGCAGCAGGGCAGCGGCGGCGACGGCGGCGTCGAAGGTGCGCTTCACGGCGCGTGCGTGGCGCCGCAGCAACGAGCGCCGCAGGCGCAGGAGCGGGTAGCCCCACACGTCGTCGACGTTGCGGCTGCTCACCGCGGTGGCGAGCTCGAAGAAGCGGGGCAGGACGTGGATGTCGACCGAGGCGTTCTCGCACGCCCGGAAGACGTCGACCATGTCCGACTCGCGCGTGACGCCGAAGGCGACCACGACCCGGTCGATGCGCTCCTCGGACAGCACCATGCGGAGCATGCCGACGCCACCGAAGAGCGGCAGCGGAAGGCCGGCGCTGTCGACCTCGTCGAGGAACCCGACGGGGCGCAGCCCGTACTCGGGGTGCTCCTGGAGCGTCGAAGCCAGCTTGGCGCTCACCTGGCCGGCGCCGATGAACAGCGTCCGCTCGGCGAACCAGCCGCGCGTGCGTAGCCGGCGCACCAACGCGTAGATGACGCTGCGCGACACCAGCAGCCCCACGGCCGAGACGGCGGCGGTGACGACGAGCGTGGCGGTGGAGGCGCCGTGCACCCGGACCAGCGCCAGGAGGATGAAGGGGGCGCCCACCCACGCCACCAGCGGTCCCGTCTCGCGGGCCACGCTCAGCGTGATGCGCGAGTGGTAGTGCCCGGTGGCGGTCAGGGCGACCACGACGGCCACCACGGGGGCCCACGCCCACCACGTCCCGACGGGCAGGCCGATGGCGGCCGACACCGCCGCGAGGATGACGGCGTCGACGACGGCGACCGCCCGCATGGCCGAGGCCACCGAGGCCCGGGCCCGCAGGGGCAGCGCCCGGGCGCGCCGGTCAGACGGCCTGGCGTTGACCCAGGACTGGTAGCTCAGTCCGACGGACATCGCTCTGGGGGGTGTGGTCGTTCGCTTCGGGATCTGCGCGTGCGATCAGGCCGTGGCCTGACGGTGCCGGCGGCTGCGGCGGACCAGCACGCCACCGACGACGAGGGCCCCGGCGCCGACAGCCGCCATGCCCTCGATGTCCGCGCCCGTGAAGGCCAGACCACCCGAGGCGGGCGCCTGCGTCGGCGCCACCGGTGCGCTCACCGGCTGCACGGGCGCCGGCGCCGGCGTCGTCCCGCCGTCCCCAGGCGCCGAGCAGCCCGTGTAGCAGGTGCTGTCGGCGAATGCCATCGTCGGGACCGCCACCACGCCGAACGTGGACATCGCAATGCCCAGTCCCAGTCCGAGGAGCTTCCTGTTCATGTCGCTCGCAACCCTTCATCGTGCTGCGGCAGATGCCCCCGCAGCCGGTTTCCCTGGTCATCGACTCCCGCCACCGCCTGTGACCGGAGCCCACTACCCACCTCTTCGGCACCGGTGGAAGGTCCCGCCACCACCGTCACCTGCAACAAAGATCCTGCTCTGCCGGTGTTGTGCCCCTTGCCTGGGCACGATCCACCGGTGTCGCCACCCACACCACTGCGTGAGGGTGTCACAACGGATTGTCACGGACCAGCATCGACACAGCCCCTATGGAAACTCAACTTTCGGTCAACTGCCGAACGGGCTGAGCGGATCAAAGTCCTGGTCGGCGGGGGCATGCCCCGCCGATGACCCAGTCCCTCGCCCGCCCGGGCCGCGCGGAAAGTGGTCGCTCCGCAGGATAGCTGAAAACGGCCGCGGACAGTGGTGGGCCGGGGAAGTCCGTACCCGAGGCCGGTACCCGGGCGGCTGCCGGTCGCGCCCGGGTCGCGACACCGGGCACGCAGGTGTCCGGCGGGGCCGCCCGGCACCGAGCGGGTCATCGCGACGGCGGGGCGTGGTCGGAGCGGTCGATCACCGGGACGCGGTCGTCCGGCAGGGCCCGTCGCTCACCAGGACACCGTGAACCGCGCCGCGTCGGTCGTGGTGGTGCTGCGGTAGTGCCAGGTCTCGGGCGTGAGCCGGGCGCTCGGGAGCACGGTGATCCTTCCCGAGGCCTGGGGCAGGACGAACCGGACGACGAACCGCTGCGCCTCCCCCGCCTTGACGTCCACCGGGGTGGCGATGACCCAGGTCGGGCCCTCGGCGCCCAGGGCGTCGAGGGTGGGGTTGCCGTCGATGTGGGGGACGGACGCGTACCCGGGGACGTTCACGGCCAGGATCCCGACGTACTCGCCGTAGACCGTGCCCAGGCCCGGATAGGGCCCAGCGATGAACTGGGACTGGCCCGGAGGGGTGTGGTTGGTGACGTCGACGGTCAGCGTCCCGTCGGTCCGCCCCCCGTGCGCCGTCAGGTCGAGGCCGGCCTTCACCGACATGTACTGGTCGAGCTTGTTGCCGCCGCGGTTGATGACGGCCGCCATCATCGAGTCCGACGTGAGCGTGCCGGCCACCCCGCCCTGTTGCCAGGCTGCTTCGGCCGACGACGCGGCCGACCAGGCCAGGAGGTGGCGGCCCTGGGTGGCGGCGGCCATGGCGTCGGAGAGGGATCTCAGGTCGAGCGATTCGTTCTGGAGGGCGTCGAGGGCGGCCTTGGCCAGGGCGCCCAGCCGCTCCTCGCGCCCGGCCTCGGCCAGGGCCTGCTGGTTCGTCTGCTGGTCGGTCAGCCCGGCGTACTGGTCGTGGGTCAGCAGCGGCACGACGTTGTCGGCGCCCACCACGGCGCCGTCGGGCAGGGTGACCGGTCCGGTCACCTCGAGGAATTGGCGCAGCGCCTCGACGTCGACGGTCAGGACGCCGTCGACATGCTGGCCCGTCTCGGCCTCCCACATCCGAGCCGCCATGGGGCCGTTGACGTCGAACTGGGGGGTGAAGCCGAGGTTCCGCCAGTCGACCCCCGGGCGCAGCCATCCCCAGCGGGCCTCGAGGTCCCCGGAGGCGGTCACCTTGCCGGGGGCCACGGGGATGGCCACCGTGGGCTGGAGGTCCGACAGGTGGAACCGGCCGTCGGCGGTGGTGAGGGTGCCGACCTCGAGGAAGTCCCCCGACCCGGCCCGCATCTCGGCGTTGTTGGCCATCACCAGGAGGTAGGTCTGGGGCCCGTGGAGGATCCCCGCCAGCGTGGCCGCCACCCCCGACGCGTGCTGGAGCCGGGTGCGGACGTCGGCGAGGTCGCGGACGAAGGTGTCGTGCTTGGACGACAGCGGAGGGAGCAGCGCGTGCCCCGGCCCCGTGTCGATCCGGGCGAGCGCCCGGTCCGTGGTCGTCGCCAGCCCCGCCAGCGCGCGCAGGGCGGCGACCCGGTCGGGCCCGCTCGTGTGCGGCGAGTGCAGCACCTCGTGCGCCCGGGTGATGGCGGTGACGCCGATCTGTGCCACCTTGCCGGCCGCCGCCGCCAGGTCCTGGACCGAGCGCAGCTGGCGGCCGAGCACCGGCACGATGTCGAACGGCGCCAGGACCGGGGAGTGCAGCAGGCCGCCGGCCGAATCGAACTGCCGACCGGCGGCGCGCAACGGCGCCGCGGCCGAGCGCGACACGACGTCGGACGCCGACAGACGGCTCTTCGCCTGCTCGACGTCGGCCATGCCGCTGCGGGCGTGCAGCAGCCCGACGGCCAGGACAGCCGCCGATGCCGCCAGCCACAGCACGACCACGACGACGACGCCCCACACCACGCGCCGGCGCCGGCGGCGCCGGCGCGTGCCGTCGACCTCGGCCGGCGCGGTGGGCGGGCCCACCCCGGGCGCCCGCTCCGGCCCGGGCGTCCCGGGCGGCTCGGGGGTGTCGCTCACCCTGACCGCCGACGGGCCATGCGCGGGGCCCACAGCCGCCCGGCGACGTGGTCGACGAGCCCGGCGAGCTCGCCGGCGGTGGTGCGGTAGGCGTCGAGGGGGCCGCCGAGGGGGTCCTCGACGTCGTCGTCGGTGGACTGCCCGACGAGCCCGGCACGTTCCCGGCCGGCGTGCAGGCGACCGAGCCAGTCGGGAAGCAGCTCGCCCGCCCGGCGCGGCCCGACGCGCTCGCCGCGGCGCACGAGCTCCTTCAAGGTGAACGTCCGGGGCCACGCCGCGGGGTCCACGAGGACGACCTCGCGGGCATGGCGGCGGCCCATGCACACGACGACGTCCGCCACGGCCACCAATTCCGCCGAGATCTGCCGGCTGCGGTGGGCGGCGAGGTCGATGCCGAGCTCGGCCATGACCGTCACGACCTCCCGGGGGGGTGCCACGCCGCTCGGGAGCAGGCCGGCCGAGCCGATGGCGACGGTCTCGAGCGTGCCGTCGGGCGCCGTCGTGGACTCCGGGGCGCGCAGCCGGCGGCGGAACAGCGCGGCGGCCATCGGCGACCGGCACAGGTTGGCCGTGCACACGAAGAGCACCTTCACCAGGAGAGTGTACCTGCGGTATGCAGGTTGAACGTGGTCAGTGGTCGGTAGTCTCGGTGTGTGCGACCGGGACTCGTCACCGGCGTACTGGGCCGAATCCTCCTCGGCGCCGGCGTCGTCATCCTGCTCTTCGTGGCGTACCAGCTGTGGGGGACGGGCCTGGCGGAGTCCCACAGCCAGGCGGCCCTGCGCCGGCGCTTCGACACGCTGCTGCACCACGGCGCGCCTCCCGGCGCCACCTCCACGACCACGTCCCGGCCGACGCCGACGCCGACGCCCTCGTCCACCACGTCGACCACCGGCGAGCAGCCGACGGTGGGCGCCACGACGGCCGCGCCGGGCGACGGAAGCCCGGTCGGCGTCATCCGCATCCCCAGGATCAGCCTCGACAAGGTGATCGTGCAGGGGACCTCCACGACCGACCTGCAACAGGGGCCGGGGCACTACGCGGGGACCCCGCTGCCCGGGGAGGCGGGCAACGCCGCGGTCGCCGGGCACCGCACGACCTACGGCGCGCCCTTCTACAACCTCGACCAACTCGTGCCCGGCGACACCATCGACGTCACCACGGTGCAGGGGACGTTCACCTACGTCGTGCACAGCAGTGAGGTCGTGAGCCCCGACGACGTGTCGGTGGTGGCGAACACCGACATCCCGGAGCTCACCCTGACCACCTGCAACCCGCGCTTCAGCGACACGCAGCGCCTGATCGTCCACGCCTATCTGACGACGCCCCCGGCGCCGGCGCTGGCACCGCCGTCGACGGGAGGGCGGCGGGGCACGCGCGGCTCGGTCGGCGGGCTCGGCGGCGACCAGGGCGACTGGGTCCCCGCGCTGTGGCTGGGCCTGCTGAGCGCCGTCGTGGTGGGCGCCGTGCTGTCGGTGGCGCGCCGGCGGCGGCGGCGGGCGCAGCGGTGGGCCGTCTACGTCGTGGGCGGCGCGGCCTCGCTGGTGGCGATCTTCTTCTTCTTCGGCGCCGTGAGCCCCCTGCTGCCGGCGAGCTTCTGACCGACGGCGCGCCATCCCTCGCCCGGCGAGTAGCGCTTGACCACCTTCGCCGGCGACCCCACGGCCACGCAGTGGTCGGGCAGGTCCCCGGTCACGACCGATCCCGCCCCGACGGCGACGTTGCGGCCGATCGTGCTGCCCGGCAGCACGACCACGCCCGTCCCCAGCCAACTCCCCGACCCGATACGCACGCTCGCCTCGACGGGCCACTGCGCGCCGATGGGCACGTCGGGGTCGCTGTAGACGTGGTTCTGGTCCGTGATGTACACGTAGGGCCCCGTCTGGATGTCGTCGCCGATCTCGATGCAGAAGTGGCCGACGATGTGGCTCCCCCGGCCGATGAGCGTGCGGTCGCCGATCGACACGACCGGGTCGCTGACCATCTCCTGCCCCGGCGCCATCCCCGCCGACAGCGACACGTGGGGCCCGATCATCGTGCGGCTCCCGATGCGGATCCATTGCTCGTTGAAGATGGCGCCCGGCGGGAAGGCGATCAGGCTCCCCTCGCCGAAGGCCCCGAAGCGGCGGGCCCGGGGGTGGTCGGGGCCGATGGCGCCGAGGTCGCAGACCCACGTCCAGGCGGTGTCGATGGTGGCCGCCGCCAGGCGGCGTGCCCAGGGCGGGACCTGGCGGGGCGACGGCACCCGGCGAACGTACCCGGCGGGCGTGGCCGCCGCCCACCCCGGCGGTGTCAGTCCCTGCGGCGGTAACAGGTGACCTCGGCCGTGTAGGGCAGGGCGAGGGGGGCGGGGCGCGAGCGGGCCGCGGCGCGCGCCTGCTCCAGGATTCCGGCGCGCTCGGGCTCGGCCAAGGAGGCCACGAAGCTGACCGAGGCCACCCGGTCGGCCACGCCGTCGACGTCGATCGGCTGGCGCCAGTCGACCGTGAAATGCGCGTCGGGCGTGAAGCGCGCCCCGCCGCCCGGGCCCTCGAGCGCAGCGCGCCACAGTCCGGACTCCAACGACGGCGCATCGCCGCGCAGGGGCGCCATCAGCCGCTGGAGGTCCGCCTGCAGCGGGTCGGACAGCTCCCGGCGGTTCCACACCACGGCCAGGGCGCCCCCGGGGCGCAGCACGCGGTGCAGCTCGGCCACGGCCGACTCGGTGGCGAACCAGTGGAACGCCTGCGCGACGGTGCAGGCGTCGACGGTTCCCGTGCCCAAGGGGATGGCCTGGGCCACGCCGGCCACCACGGGCGTGCCTGCGACCGCTGCGGCCAGGGCCCGGCGCATCCCGGCCACGGGCTCGACGGCCACCACCGCCGCCCGGAGGGCGACCAGCCCCCGTGTCAGCTTGCCCGTCCCGGCGGCGAGGTCGAGGACGCGGACGC
>Ga0307372_10006972_pt1 | contig 16350 bp, 6 predicted proteins | sample OX1MG_FD_202533 | JGI IMG/M metagenome (GOLD analysis project Ga0307372, IMG submission 202533) | Soil microbial communities from Risofladan, Vaasa, Finland - OX-1 | ecosystem: Environmental > Terrestrial > Soil > Coastal area > Acid sulfate soil | place: Finland: Risofladan, Vaasa | collected... | reverse complement strand
GTCGAGGAAGTCCATGGCGTTGGCCGGCTGCACGCCGACGGCCTGTCCGAACTGCCTGACGCCGGCGACGTTCTCCGATCCCGCGTACACGCCGAGGACCGACGCGGGCGACGAGGCCTCGAACATCCGGGACAGGCCGGCGTACCCGGCAACCGTCACCGCCACCGCCGTCGCGGCCACGAGAATTACTCGCAGGTTGAACGGATTGAACCTTCGGGCAGCCTTCGATCTGCGAGGCATGGCGATTCGCGCGGACGTGCTCAAGGGAACCTCCGGTTCGTGCGGAATGGGGCCGACGGTGCCAGTCCCGGCATTGGCTTTGGCGACAGTCGCGGACGACCGGCACCTGGTGTCAGCGGCAACTGTTGCTCCGGCATCGTGGTCATGGTCTATGTGAAATGGTCGAGAATTCTCGTTGGTTTGCAGTCGGGTAGGTCGGGATCGCCATCGATCGAAAGGGGCACGGTTTGCAGTGCCCGGTCTGCTCTGCGGTGCCCTGTCTGCGCGCCGTTCTCGCCGAATCGGAAGAAGCGGAGAATGCTGTTTACAGGAGCAGTTGTCCTATAGGAGCGGTCGTCCCACTGTCTTGTCTCAGCCGGCCGTACGCGCCGGCACTGCGTCGGCAACGGACTTCACACCTTTCGATGTGGCCCGTAGAACTGCCGTGCTCTCCACCCACCAGAACCCTAGGGCGTCATGCGGGCGCGGTCAAAGACGTGCGCTCACCTCCATGTCCGCGCCACATCCCCCTGCGGCAACCGCGCGAGCACGGCAGCGGGTCGAGGTCTCCGCTCGCCCAGGCCGTCGGCGGGAAACGGTGTCCGGTCGATCTTCGGCGCCGGCATCCGGACCGGCACGCCCGTTCGACCGCCTCGCGTCACAACCACCGCCTACCATCCAACGAGTGAGCGTGCACGTCGAATGGGTCAGGTACGGGCGGGATGCCGCCGAGGCCCTGCGCGCCGCCATCAGCAGGGCCAAGGGCGACGAGCCGTTGACCCCGGTCACCGTCGTCGTGCCTTCCAACCACGTCGGGGTCGCCGCCCGGCGGCTGCTCGGGTCGGGTGCCCTCGGGCCTGTATCGAGCCGTGGGGTGGGCCTCGCCGCCGTCACCTTCCTCACCCCGTACCGGATGGCCGAGCTCCTGGGTGCACCCAGGTTGGCCGGGGACGGTCGACGGCCGGTCTCCACGCCGGTTGTGGCCGCTGCCATCCGGACGGTGCTTGCCGAACGGCCTGGGGTCTTCGCCACGGTTGCCACCCACCCGGCCACCGAGACGGCTCTGGTCTCCGCCTATCGAGAGCTGCGGGACGTCTCCGAAGACGCGCTCGACGCGCTGGCCAGGGGCAGCGATCGTGCCGCCGATGTCGTGCGGCTCCATCGGTCGGCCCGAGCTCGGCTCGAGTCCGACTGGTACGACGAGGAAGACCTCCTCAGCGCCGCGATCGACACCCTGCAAGAACGCGGGTCCGCAGCTCACGATCTGGGCGCAGTCATCGTCTATCTCCCCCAGCGCCTGTCCGGTCACGGGACACGGCTACTGAAGGCGTTCGCCGGGATGGCCGGCATCGTCGTCGTGGCCGGGACCACCGGCGATCGCCGCGCCGACGGAGAGGTAACCCTGTCGATCCACCGGCTCGAGGGTGCGGGCGGTACCGAGGTGCACCCGGTGGACACCGACCCCATGCACGTCGTCGGAGCGGATCGGACGAAGATCCTGACCACCTCGGACGCCGACGAGGAGGTGAGGGCCGCGGTGCGCGCCGTGGTCGATGCGGTCCGGGCTGGGACCCCGCTCGACCGGATAGCGATCCTGCACGCCAGTGCCGGGCCCTATGCCCGCTTGGCCCACGAACAGCTCTCGGCCGCGGGGATCCGACACAACGGAGCCTCGGTCATGCCGCTCGCCGCCAGGGTGGCGGGTCGCACCTTGCTGCACCTCCTGGCACTGCCGGAAGGAGGCTTCCGGCGCGACGACGTCTTCGCCTGGCTGGCCGGTGCCCAGCTGCACCGACAGGGTCGATCGATCTCGGTCGCCGCCTGGGAACGCCTGTCCCGGGAGGCCGGGGTGGTCGCCGATCGCAACCAATGGGACCAGCTCCTGGCCACGTTCGCCGGAGACGCCGACGCGAGAGCCGCCCGGGCCGAAGCGGACCCCGATGCGCCACCGTGGCGGGCCGAGCGCCTCCGTGGCGACGCCAACCGGGCCAGGGAGATGCGCGAATTCGTCCTGGCCCTGATCGACGACCTGGCCGCCGCCGCTGCCCTCCCCACCTCCTGGGCCGACCGGGCCGGGTGGGCGCGGCGGCACCTCGATGCGCTCCTCGGCAAGGAGTCCATTCGCGCCCAGTGGCCGGAGGCCGAGCGGAAGGCGGCGGAACGGATAACACGCGCCATCGATCGGCTGGCCTGCCTCGAGACCGTCGAGGGTCCTGTCGGGCTCGACGTGTTCACCCGCACGCTCGAGCTCGAGCTCGAGCTCGACCTTGGTCGAGTCGGCCGTATGGGCGAGGGGGTGCTGGTCGGGCCGGTGAGCATGGGCGTCGGGCTCGACCTCGATCTGGTCGTGGTGCTCGGCCTGGCCGAAGGCCTGCTCCCGGCACCCGAGCGCGACGACTCCCTACTCCCTGACCTCGAGCGCCGGTCCACCGGCGACGAGCTGCCCTTGCGCTCTCAGCGTATCGAGCGCGAGCACCATGAGCTCCTGGCGGCGCTCGCCGGCGCCTCCCGGCATCTGCTCTGCGTACCCCGCGGCGACTTGCGACGGAGCAGCGAGCGCGTCCCTTCACGTTGGGTCCTGCAGATCGCTAGCGCCATCGCGGGCGACCGGTGGTGGTCCCGCGACCTGCTCGGGTCCGAGCGGCCCTGGCTCGGACACGTGGCCTCCTTCGACGCCGGGCTGCGGCGGGTCGAGTTCCCGGCCAGTGATCAGGAACACCGGTTGCGCTCCCTGATGGCCCGGGGACCCATGGGACCGGGCGCCTCCGCGCTCGCCGTCGTCGGCGACCCCGCCCTGAAGGCCGGCGTAGAGGCAGTGGGTGCCCGTCGAGGTAGCCGCTTCACCCGGTTCGACGGCAACCTGGGCGCCCTGACGGTGCCTTCACCGACCGACCGGGTCACTTCGGCAACCAGGCTCGAGACGTGGGCCGCCTGTCCGTTCGCCTATCTCATGCGCGACCTCCTTGGCGTCGAGGAGGTCGACAACCCCGAGGACCAGTTGCGGATCACACCGCGGGACCGGGGCTCGCTGGTCCACGAGGTGCTGGAGCAATTCATCTCCGAGGTCCTGGCGCGCCCGTCGGCTGACCGGCCGACCCCCCAGGAGCCATGGTCGGAATCGGATCGCGCTCGGATGGTCGAGATCGGGGAAGCGGTCTGCGCCGAGTACGAGGAGCGAGGCCTCACCGGGCGGGCGATCTTCTGGCAGAGGGACAAGAGCCACATCATCGCCGACCTCGAGCGCTTCCTCCGCGTCGACAGCGCCCACCGCTCTAGCCACCAGACTCGGCCCATCGCCGCCGAAATTGCCTTCGGGCTGCCCGGTGCCGTTCTCGGAACGGTCGACCTCACCATCCCCGATGGGCGCACGGTGAGCTTTCGGGGCAAGGCTGACCGCGTCGACATCGCGGCGGATGCATCCCTCCACGTCATCGACTACAAGACGGGCGGAGCGGCCGACTACAAGGGCCTGGGCGAGGACGACCCTGACCTCGCGGGCCGCAAGTTGCAGTTGGCCGTTTACGGGGAGGCCGCCCGCTTGCTCGAGGGTTCGCCGGACGGGCAGGTTCGAGCAGAGTATTGGTTCACCTCGGCCAGGGGCGACTTCGAGCGGGTCGGGTATTCCGTCACACCCGAGGTGATCGAACGTGTGAGCCGGACCGTCGGCTCCATGGTGGCCGGGATCGAGGCAGGTGTCTTCCCCAACCACCCGACGGCCAGCAGCACCAAGCCGTGGGTGGAGTGCCCTTTCTGCGATCCCGACGGGCTGGGGGTTGCCGATCTGCGCAGCCAGTTCGAGCGCAAGCGAGCCGATCCCGCCATGTCGGCCTTCGTGGACCTTGTCGCCCCCCTGGCCGAGATCGACCTCGGGGTCGAGGTCCTCTTCGACGCGGAGGCTCCCGGTGCCTGACGGGACCGCTCCACCTGATCAGCTCGGCCGTGACCGCGTCGAGGAAGACCTCGACACCACGCTGTTCGTCGAAGCGGGGGCAGGGTCCGGCAAGACCACCGCGCTGGTCAGGCGCGTTCTGAGCCTCGTCACGACCGGCCGGGCCGAGCTACGCTCCATTGCCGCCATCACCTTCACGGAGAAGGCCGGAGCCGAGCTACGCGACCGCATCAGGCAGGAGCTCGAGCAGCGTGCCGAGGTCGGCAGCGGGAGCGAGGACGGAGCCCGCTGCCGCGCCGCCCTCGATCAGCTCGATGGCGCCGCCATCGGGACCTTGCATTCCTTCGCCCGGCGGCTGCTCTCCGAACACCCGGTCGAGGCGGGCCTGCCGCCCCGGGTCGAAGTGCTCGACGAGGTCAGCTCCAAGGCGGCTTTCGATCGTCGGTGGTCCGGGTTCCGTGACCGATTGCTCGCCGACCCGACGCTGCGACGCACGATCCTGCTCCTCCTGGCCTCTGGCGTCCGATTCGACGCGCTCCGCTCGTTGGCCGAGGTCTTCGACGACAACTGGGACCTCGTGCAAGAGCGCGTGCCGGAGGACGAACCCGACCCGCCATCGGTTGCGACCCTGCTCCGACCCGCACTGGCGTTCATCGACGAGGTCTGCGCCGAACCTTGCCGAGATCCCGGCGACAGACTGCGCCTCGGGCTCGACGCGATCACCGAGCGGATGGCCGAGATCAGGTCCATCCCCGACGAGCTCGACCTGCTCGAGGCCCTCCATCCGGATGCGAAACCGAAGCTCCCCAGCTTCAAGCTCGGCAACGTCGGCAGGCAGTCCTCCTTCGACCGCGACCTCAAGGTGCTGAGGGCCCGCGTGAGCGAGGCGGGCGACGGGCTGAGCGCCGTCCGGTCCCAGGTCTCCGAGGCATGCGCTCGACGACTGGGCAGCGTCATCCGCCAGTTCACGTTGGATGCCGCCCGGGATCGCCGGAGTGCCGGAGAGCTCGAGTTCCACGATCTGCTCGTGCTCGCCCGCTCCCTCCTTCGTCACCCCGAGCACGGGCCGGCGGTGCGGACGGCTCTGCACGCGCGGTACCAGCGGCTGCTGCTCGACGAGTTTCAGGACACCGACCCCATCCAGATCGAGCTCGCCGTGCGCATCGCCGCCGCCGACCCCGGAAGCGACACGGCCGGCAGCAGGCCATGGAACGAGGTGCGGGTGGCGGATGGCCACTTGTTCGTCGTCGGTGACCCCAAGCAGTCGATCTACCGCTTCCGCCGCGCCGACATGGCCACCTTTCTCGCCGCCGAGGCCCGTTTCGGATCCGAGTCCGGTGGGGTGGTCGAGCTCACCGCGAACTTCCGGACAGCCGAGCCCATCATCAATTGGGTCAACGCGACGTTCGGCGCCCTGATGAACGACACCGAGGACATCGCCCTGCCGGTACCGTCCCAGCCCCGCTACATCCCCTTGGCGGCCACCCGCCCGGCCCCGAGCGCCGGTCCGCCGGTTTCGGTGCTCGGGCGCACCGGTCACCCGGCGGGAACCACGGCAGACGATCTGCGGGCAGCCGAGGCCGACGACGTGGCGGCGACCATAGGCCGGGCCCTCCACGAGGAGTGGGCGGTCGAGGACTGCCCGGGCAGCTGGCGACCGGCTCGGCTCGGTGACATCACCGTCCTGGTGCCGGCCCGCACGTCGCTGCCGTTCCTCGAGGCTGCCTTCGACCGGGCCGGCATCGCGTTTCGGGCCGAGACGAGCTCGCTGGTCTACTCCAGCCGAGCGGTTCGCGACCTCCTCATGGTGCTGCGGGCAATCGACGACCCGACCAATTACCTCCAGGTCGTCTCCGCGCTGCGGACACCGCTGCTGGCCTGCGGCGACGACGACCTCTTCCGCTTCAAATGGGAGCGCAGGGGGCGGTGGAGCTATCTCGCCGACCAGCCCGAGACCGTGCCGGCCGACGATCCGGTCAGGACCGGGCTCGAGTACCTGCGCTCGCTCCACGACCGGCGCCACTGGCTGGCGCCTTCCGAGCTGCTCGACCGGATTGCCCGCGACCGGCGTGCATTCGAGCTCGCCTTCGCCGAGGGGCGCCCACGCGACGTGTGGAGGCGTCTGCGCTTCGTCATCGACCAGGCCCGGGAATGGATCGAAGCCACCGGGGGCAACCTTCGCCAGTACCTGCGCTGGGTCAGCCTGCAGACGGCGGAGGGTGCAAGGGTGGCCGAGTCGATCTTGCCCGAGACCGACGACGACGCGGTGCGGATCATGACCATCCACAGCGCCAAGGGACTCGAGTTCCCGATCACGATCGTCTCGGGGATGTCGACGCTCTCGTCCGGGCGCCGCGCTCAGGCGGAGGTTGTGTTCCCCACCTCCGGCGGGGTGGGCTATCGGTTCGGGAGGAGCGTGACCACCGACGAGTACGTGACCTGGGCGCCGATCGACGAGCAGATGGGCCTTCACGAGCGCATTCGCCTGCTGTACGTGGCGTGTACCCGGGCGAGGGACCATCTCGTCGTGTCGCTGCACCGCAAGGAACGGGCAAAAGCACCCACCCGGACCGGGCGGACGAACGCCGAGCTTCTGCTCGGCGGAATGGCCGACGTGGTTGATCAGCTGCCCGGCGCCGCCGACGGTGCCGAGGAGGTCCCGCAGGTCCGGGTAGAACCACCCGAGCCCCCTGCCCCGCTCGAGGCATGGGCCGCCGAGCGGAACGGGGCGCTCGCTCGTGCGACCCGCTCGACCACCGTGGCCGCCACCGCCCTGACCGACGAGGGCGGGCCGGACAGCGAGGGCGAACCGGATCCGGGTCTGCAGAAGCGACCTCGGGACCTCGACCTGCCACCCTGGCTCAAGGGCCGCTACGGGACGGCGGTCGGCAGAGCGGTGCACGGCGTGCTCCAGACCATCGACCTCGCCGGTGGCATCGGCCTGGACGCGACGGTGTCCGCCCAGTGCGAGGCCGAGGCAATCCCCGGCCGTTCCGGCGACGTGCACCGGCTCGTCGTCGATGCGCTCGGTTCACCGTCGGTACTCGATGCCGCCACCCACGCGCACTGGCGGGAGGTGTACGCCTGCACGCCGCTCGGCGCACGGCTCGTCGAGGGGTACGTCGACCTGCTGTACCGAGGAACCGAAGGTCTGGTGGTCGTCGACTACAAGACCTCGGCGACCTCCGACCCCGACGAGCTCGATCGGCGCGTGCTCGCCTACCGATTTCAGGGCGCAGCGTACGCGTTGGCCGTGGGCTCTGCCACCGGAGAGCCGGTCACGCGGGTCACCTTCGTCTTCCTCACGCCCGAGGGCGCGATCGAGCGTCACCTTCCCGACCTCCAGGTCGCCATGGACGACGTCCGCTCCCTCGTCGCGATCGGGACCGAGGTCACGGTCGACTGAGCATTGCCACAGGCCTGGCGTGAAGAGCCGGACCTCGGGACCGAACCGAAATTGCGGGGAGTCCGGGGGGCACCACCCGGCTCACGCGAGGAACGGGGCTCCGGTTCCCTCGAGCAGGGACAGGTCGAGGGTCTTCGGTGTCCCGGCCGCCACCCCCAAGGGTACCCGCACGATCTCGCCGCCCTGGAGCGCCACCATGGTGCCGAATTCGCCGTCGTGGACCGCCGCGACCGCCGCGACCCCGAATCGCGTGGCGAGCACACGGTCGAAGGCGGTCGGTGTCCCACCTCGCTGCACGTGGCCCAGCGTGGTCACCCGCGCCTCGTAGCCCAACCGGCGCTCCACCTCCCCGGCCAACCAGGCGCCGATACCACCGAGGCGGGCATGGCCGAACTGGTCGAGCTCCTTTGAGGAGGTCGCCACTCGGGCGGACTCGGCGTCGTCCGCCGGAAGGGCACCTTCGGACACGACGACGATGGACGAGAACTGTCCACGTTCGTGGCGGAGGGCCAGGCGCTCACAGACCTCCCCGAGATCGAAGGGGACTTCGGGCACGAGGATCTCGGCGGCTCCGCCGGCCACGCCGGCATGGGCGGCGATCCACCCGGCATGGCGACCCATCACCTCACAGACCATGATCCGGTGGTGGGACTCGGCCGTGGTCCGGAGCCGGTCGATGGCGTCCGTGGCGATCTGTACCGCCGTGTCGAACCCGAAGGTCACCTCCGTGCCCGAAAGGTCGTTGTCGATGGTCTTGGGAACTCCGACGATGCGGACGCCGTGCTCGCCGAGCCGATCGGCGACTCCCAAGGTGTCCTCACCACCGATGGCGATGAGGGCATCGAGCCCGAGGGACCCGATGGTTGCGACGACCTGTTCGGCACCGCCCGGAGCGGCGAAGGGGTTGGTGCGGGAAGTCCCGAGGATCGTTCCTCCGAGCGGCAGGATGTCACGGCAGCTCCCCGGGTCGAGGGAGATCGACCGCCCTTCGAGCACGCCGCGCCAACCGTCGAGGAAACCGGTCGCCTCATCGCCATGGCGTTGGTCGCCAGCGAGCACGACGGCGCGGATGACGGCATTCAGGCCGGGGCAGTCACCGCCGCCGGTCAGCACCCCTATTCGCACGGGGCACACTCTCTCACATGCAGGGTGGATGACCTCACCCGGTGACGGTCGTTCTCGAGAGAGCCAGAACCATGCGTCTGTCGACGGTCCGTCCTCTCCGATTTGACCTAGCCTTCCTCCCTGCGGGCTTGCACTGCCCGCCGGGCTGCGGTGAGAGGACCTCCATGTCGACGACACCGATTGCAGGGCGGTTCATCGGGCAGTCGGTGAAGCGCAAGGAGGATCCTCGGCTGCTCACCGGCAGCGGGCGGTACGTCGATGACGTGGTCGTACCGGGCATGTGGCACGCGGCCTTCCTGCGGAGCGACGTCCCAAGGGCGCGGATCACACAGCTCGACGTCTCCGCCGCCGTCGCCCTCCCGGGCGTACGGGCCGTGTTCACCGGGAGCGAGCTCGAGGAGGCCCAGGGGGAAGTCTTCCAGTCGATGCTCGGGGGAACATCGATCCTCCCCTTCCGCCCCCTCGCCAACGGCGACGTGCGGTTCGTGGGGGACCCCGTCGCCCTCGTGGTGGCGGAGAGCCGTTACGTGGCCGAGGACGCGTGCGAGCTCATCGGAGTCGTGTACGAAGTGCTCGACCCCGTCGTCGACTACATCTCGGCCGGTGATCCGTCCGCTCCGGTCGTGAACGGGGAGACCAGCTCCAACATCCTGGCGGCGGTGCCGTTCACCACGGCCAACCCTGATCTGAACGAGGCCTTCGACGGGGCACGGCACGTCGTAGAGGTGACCATCGAGTCGCATCGGTACATCAACGTCCCCATGGAAGGCCGGGGCATCGTGGCCTCGTGGGTCCCGGGGCGGGAGGAGCTCGACGTCGTGATGGCCACCCAAGGGGTGCACCAGGCGCGTGAATTCTTCTCCCATTACCTCGGCATTCCTCAGGCCAAGGTCACCGTGTCGATGACCGACGTCGGTGGTGGGTTCGGTCAGAAGATGTTCGTCGGCCGCGAGGAGGCGGCCGTCGCGCTCGCCGCTCGGGCACTCGGCCAACCGGTGAAGTGGGTGGAGGATCGCCGCGAGAACCTGATGGCTGCCCCGCACGCGCGCAACGAGACCGGTCGCCTCCGGATGGCCATCGACGCCGAAGGGACGATCGAGGCGATCACCGTCGACAACAAGTCCGACGTCGGGGCCTATCCCGTCGTACCTGCTGCGATGAACACGTCCCTGTTGCCCGGTCCCTACAAGATCCCCCGCCTGGGCTCGGCCGCGAGCCTCCTCTACACCAATACCATGGGCAAGGGTGCCTACCGGGGGCCGTGGATGTTCGAGACGACGGCCCGCGAGATCGCCATCGACTTTGCGGCCCGCGAGATCGGGATGGACCCGATCGAGCTGCGGCGCAAGAACCTCCTGAGCGGTTCCGACCTTCCCTTCACCAACCCGGCGCAGCTCGTCTTCACCGAGATCACCCCACTCGAGACGCTCGAGCAGGCCCTGACCATGCTCGACTACCAGGCCTTCCGCCGGGAGCAGGAGTCGGCCCGGGCCGAAGGCCGGTGGATCGGCGTCGGTGCCGGCGTGTTCGTCGAGCCGAGCGGCCAGCGCCACGGCTCGTTGGCGACCGAATCGGCGACCGTGCGGATCGAGTCGAGCGGCGATGTCACGGTGCTCCTCGGTTCGAGCTCGCACGGACAGGGCATCGAGACCACGATGGCCCAGGTCGCCGCCGACAGCCTCGGCGTCGACATCGACGGGGTCACCATCGTTCAGGGCACCACCCACACGCCCTACGGACCGGGAACGGGAGGATCGCGAACCGCCGTCATCTCGGGCGGGGCCGTCCGCGCGGCGAGCCTCGCCGTCCGGGACAAGGTGATGCGGGTTGCCGCCCACCTGATGGAGGCGGCCCCCGGCGATCTCGATCTGGTCGACGGCGTGGTCGCGGTCCGAGGGTCGCCCGGTTCCTCTGTCACCGTGGCCCAGGTGGCCCAGGCCGCGCTGTACGGAGCCGACAGCCTCCCCCCGGACGTGGACGCCACGCTCGAGTTCACCTCCCGCTTCCGCCCCGCCATGACGACCACCTGGTCGAATGCGACCCATCTCTGTGTCGTTGAGATCGACCGCGACACCTACTACCCCCGCGTCCTGCGCTACATCGTGAGCGAGGACTGCGGCCGGATGATCAACCCGATGATCGTCGAGGGGCAGGTCAGTGGCGGCGTCGTGCAGGGGATCGGAGGAGTGCTGCTCGAGCACTTCGTGTACGACCGGAGCGGCAACCCCCTGACGACCACGTTCATGGACTACCTGTTGCCGACCAGCACCGACGTGCCCGTCATCGAGATCGGTCATATCGAGACGCCGTCATCGAGCAATCCGGGCGGGTACAAGGGGATCGGCGAGGGTGGCGCCATCGGATCGCATGCAGCAGTGGCCAACGCCGTCGGAGACGCCCTCGCGCATCTCGGCGTCCGGATCACCAGGACGCCCCTCGGGCCCAACGAGATCTTCGAGCTGGTTCAGGCCGCACGCTAGCCGGTCGAAGGGCGCTCGAATTCCTGGGTGGTGGTACTTTGCGGTGGTGGAGCATCGATCGATCGGCCAGCTGTCCGTGTCGGTCGTCGGCCTGGGTTGCAACCAGATCGGCACCGCGTTCTGCGACGAGGCGCAGAGTACCCGGATCGTCAACGAAGCCCTCGATGCAGGCATCAATTACTTCGACACCGCCGACGAGTACGGCAGCAACTATTCCGATCCGAACGACCCTGGGGGATGGGGCAGGTCGGAGGAGTACCTGGGCCGGGCGCTGAAGACCCGCCGAGACGAGGTGGTCATCGGGAGCAAATTCGGCGTGCATCCCCACGGCGATCCCGAGCATGGCGGCGCGAGCCGACGCTGGGCCGATCTGGCGGTAGAGGACAGCCTTCGACGGTTGGGGACCGACCGGATCGATCTCTACCAGCTCCACTTCCCCGACCCCGCCGTGCCCGTTGAGGAGACTCTTGGCGCGCTCGACGAAATGGTCCGGCAAGGGAAGGTGCGCGAGATCGGGTGCTCCAACTTTTCGGCCGGCGCGCTCCACGACGCCGCCGGTGCCGCCCGCCGGACCGGGCTCCGCCCGTTCGCCAGCACCCAGGGGCCCCTCAACCTGTTGCAGCGGGCGGTGCTCGACGACGTCATGCCGGCCTGCGAGCAGCTCGGCATGACCTTCATCCCGTATTACCCGCTGGCCAGCGGCATGCTCACGGGGAAGTACCGGCGCGGCCGACCGCTGCCCGCGGCCACCCGCCTGAGCGATCAGCTCCCGGAGGCGGCTCGGCAGCGCATCTTCACCGACCGGACGTTCGACCGGCTCGAGGCGCTCGAGGCGTACGCCGCCGAGAGCGGCCACACCCTCCTGCAACTGGCCTTTGCATGGCTGCTCGGGCATCCGAGTGTGGCAACCGTCATCGCCGGAGCCGCCAAGCCCGGCCAGTCCTCGGCCAATGCGGCAGCGAGCGGATGGCGGTTGACTCCCGAGGAAGTGGCGGAGGTCACCCGCGTCGTCCGCTCCTCCGCGACCTGAGCCGGGCACACCCCACACGCCGCAGGTGCGCAGCGGCCCAGGGACCTTCGGCCCTTCCCGGCGGCCCCTCCGGCAGGCCACAATGATGCTCAGGCCCAGGCATTGCGAAGCAGGCGGGGTCACCGGTCGACCGAAGGAGAACCCACGATGGCCGCTCAGGATCCCGACCGAACCCCTGCCGCCCGGCCCAGGGTGGTGGTGGGCGTCGACGGGTCGGATCCTTCGCTGGCCGCACTCGACTGTGCGGCGCGGGAGGCCGAGCAGCGGGGGGCGGACCTCAACATCATCAGCTCGTGCACGTATCCCGTTTCGATGGGCTACCTCAGCGTCCCCACGGAGAAGGTCCAAGACCAGGCCAACACCATCGCGGTCGAAGCGACCGCTCGAGCCCAGTCCACCGCGCCCGGGGTGGCGGTGCGCGCCGAGGTCACGGAGCGGTCGGCCCTCCTCGCCCTCGTGCGGGCGAGCGATGGTGCGGATCTCCTCGTCGTCGGCTCGAGGGGTCGGGGTGCCTTCGCCGGCACCGTGCTCGGATCCGTCAGCCGGTACTGCGCCCACCACGCCCACTGCCCCGTCCTGGTCGTGCGACCGAACGTCCCGGCCCCGCCCGCGCCCGGCGAGCCCGAAGAGCCGGCGCGTGTCGTCGTCGGGGTCGACGGGTCCGAGAGCGCCACCGCGGCGCTCGACTGGGCCGTCGCCGAGGCCGCCCGGAGCGGGTCCCGATTGCAGGTCGTCTGCGCCTGGCGCAACATCGGGGTTTTCGCCACGGCCGCCGATCTCCAGCGAGCCGCAGAGGAGACCGTCGAAGCGGCGGTCGCCCGGGCGGCGGGGGCTGCTCCCGACATCCAGGTGGAAGGAACGGCGAAGGAGGGGTTTCCGGCGCTGTCCCTCCTGGAGGCGAGCGTGGGTGCAAGCATGCTGGTGGTCGGCTCGAGAGGGCTTGGCGGCGTGAAGGGCGCCCTCCTCGGGTCGGTGAGCCAGAGCTGCTTGCACCACGCCCCGTGCCCGGTGGCGATCGTCCACCCCAAGGTGACCGTTTACGCCCAGGGGCCCGGCCCCCTCTCGCTCGAGGAGATCGACGAGGACGAAAGCTTCTCGCTGCTGGCCACCGAGGATCTCGGACGCCTGGCCGTCGTCCGCGACGGCCGACCGGAGATCTTTCCGGTGAATTACGCGCTCGTGGGGCGGACCATCGCCATCCGCACGGGCCCGGGAGCGAAATTGGACGGCGCTTCACTCGCTCACGTGGCGTTCGAGGTGGAGCACATCGATCGCCACACCCGTAGGGGCTGGGTGGTGGAGGTCAGGGGCTTCGCCGAGGACGTCACCGACGGGATCGACGCATGGTCCGAGGAGGTCCGCGAAGCGCCGACCCGTCCCGTGATCGCCGGCGAGCACACCCACGTCGTCGCCATCTCCCACCCGCTGATCTCGGGGAGGCGACTCGTGCCGTCTTCGCCCGCCTGAGGGACCCGCCGGTCGCGGCCCGTTGCCCTCTGCCGGACGACGGGCCGCCTACGGACGAGCAAGGACGGCGAGAGCCGAGCGCAGGAGGTGGATCGTGCAGGTTGCTCCGAGGACCGGCGGCGGCGAGGGGTCCGACGTCCTCTTGGCCGACGGCACCACCGCGCACATTCGGCCGCTCGTTCCCGGGGACGGCCCGGCAGTGGTCGATCTGCACGGCCGCCTGTCGCAGGAATCGGTCTGGCTCCGGTACTTCAGCTCCCGCCCGATCCTCTCCGACGGGGAGATCGGCCTCCTGACCCGCACCGGGGACCCTGACCACGTCGCGTTGGCAGCCGAGCGGAACGATCGTCTGATCGGCATCGCCCAGTACGACAGGGAACCGGGCAGCGACGAGGCCGAGGTCGCCTTCGTGGTGGAGGACGCCTTTCAGGGCAAGGGCCTCGGGACCTTGCTGCTCGAGCAGCTTGCGAGCATCGGTCGGCGCCACGGGATCAGCCGGTTCGTGGCGCTCACCCTGGCCGTCAACCGGCAGATGCTGTCGGTGTTCCTCAACGCCGGGTTCGCCCACCGGACCACCCGCGACCACGAGGTCCTCCGAGTCGTCATGGACATCGCGCCCACCTCCGAGGCGATCGCCGCGCTCGAGGAGCGCGATCGGCGGGCGGTGGTCCGCTCCGTCGAACGGATCCTGCGACCCCGTTCGGTGGCGGTTCTCGGGGCCTCCCGGCGCCCGGGGACCATAGGGCACGAGCTCGTCCGGAACCTCGTCCGCGGCGGCTTTGAGGGACCGGTGTTCCCGGTCAATCCCCGGGCGAGCCACGTGGCCAGCCTTCCCTGCTGGCCTTCGATCGACGCCGTCCCCGGCGAGGTGGACCTGGCCGTGGTGGCCGTCCCCGCTGCGGCGGTCGAAGGGGCCGTCGACGCGTGCGGGAACCGGCACGTCGGCGGTCTCGTCATCGTGTCATCGGGCTTCGCCGAGACCGGACCCGCGGGGACCGAGGCGGAGCGGGCCCTGACGCGACTCGCCCACCGGCACGGCATGCGGATCGTCGGGCCGAACTGCTTCGGCGTTCTCAACACCGATCCCGGGACGTCGATGAACGCCACCTTCGCCCCCGACCCGCCCACCGCCGGCCGCTTCGGCTTCGTGTCGCAATCGGGCGGGCTCGGTATCGCGATCCTGGCCGAGGCGCGTCAACGCGGGTTCGGCCTCTCGAGCTTCGTGTCGATGGGCAACAAGGCCGACGTGAGCGGGAACGACCTGTTGGCGTGGTGGGAACAGGACGAGAGAACCGACGTGGTCCTGCTCTACCTCGAGTCGTTCGGCAACCCCCGTAAGTTCGCCCGTCTGGCCAGACGGATCGGGAGGGTCAAACCGATCGTGACGGTGAAGGGCGGCCGGTCGGCTGTGGGCCGGCGGGCAGCTTCGTCGCACACCGCGGCGTTGGCCAGCCCCGAGGAGGCGGTCGAGGCCATGTGCCACCAGACCGGCGTTGTCCGGGTGGACACGATCGAGGAGCTCTTTGACGTCGCCCAGGTGCTCGGAGGCCAGCCTCTCGCAGCCGGGCCCCGTGTCGCCGTGCTCTCCAATTCGGGAGGCCCCGGGGTGCTGGCGGTCGACGCAGCCGGAAGCAACGGGCTCAGCGTCCCGGTCCTCTCCGACTCGGTGCAGCAGGCCCTCACGGGGGTGGTCCCGAAGGCGGGCGGGGTCGCGAACCCGGTCGATCTCGGCGCCGGGGCCAGCTCCGAAGCCTACCGACGGTGTCTCGGCATCCTTCTGCGGAGCGACGAGGTCGACTGCGTGCTGGCCATCTTCACCCCACCGCTGGTGACCCGCACCGACGACGTCAGGCAGGCCATCGCGGCGGCCGTCGACGACGCGGCCGCCGACGGCATCGACCGGCCCGTCGTGGTCAGCCTGCTCGGGGCCCATCAGCAGGGAGCCACCCTGCAGGCATCCTCCCGACCCGTACCGGTGTTCACCTACCCCGAGACGGCCATCCGGGCCCTGGGCTACGCGGTCCGGTACGGATCGTGGCGACAGAGACCCCTCGGCACGATCCCGCAGCTCGACGGGCTCGACGCCAACGAAGGCCGCGAACGGCTCGCGAGGGTGCCCCGCGACGGAGGATGGCTCATCGGCGCCGGCGCGATGGACCTGCTCCGCTCCTACGGCATCCCCACCCTCCCCACCGTCGAGATCGGATCGGCTGCCGAAGCCGCAAGCGCAGCCGAGGAGATGGGGTGCCCGGTGGCGCTCAAGGTCCTCGGGACGGGGATCCTGCACAAGAGCGACCGGGGCGGCGTCCTCCTCGACCTCCGTACCCCCGGGGCGGTGTCGGCCGGGTACTCGTCACTGGTCGAGCGGATCGGGCCCGACATGTCCGGCGCCATCGTGCAGCCCATGGCGCCGGATGGGCTGGAGGTCATCGTCGGTGCCGTGTCCGACCCCGATTTCGGCCCCCAGGTGCTCTTCGGCCTCGGTGGGGTCGATGTCGAGCTCCTCGGGGACCATTGCCTCCGGCTGGCTCCGCTCACCGACGTCGACGTGGGCGAGATGCTCGGAGGCCTCCGCGGGTCCCCGCTGCTGACCGGGTGGCGCGGCAGTCCGCCGGTGGACAGCGATGCCCTGGCCGAGGTGTTGCACCGAGTGGGCCGCCTGATGGTGGATCTTCCCGAGGTGGTCGAGCTCGACTGCAATCCGGTGGTCGCCACGTCCTCGGGCGCAGTGGTC
>Ga0307372_10006971_pt1 | contig 16351 bp, 17 predicted proteins | sample OX1MG_FD_202533 | JGI IMG/M metagenome (GOLD analysis project Ga0307372, IMG submission 202533) | Soil microbial communities from Risofladan, Vaasa, Finland - OX-1 | ecosystem: Environmental > Terrestrial > Soil > Coastal area > Acid sulfate soil | place: Finland: Risofladan, Vaasa | collected... | reverse complement strand
CGCTGCGGGTAGCCCGCTAATTGCCCGACGATGAGCCATTCAGTATCGCATTACATCGTGGTTCGCTACTTTATCTCAAAAGGGCAAGTGCTTTTCGCGTGCGCGGGCAATGACTTATCGTAACCGCGCCGCGAATCGTCAGGCGGATGGTTAAACTCGCTAAGCGGCCAGCCGAAATGAACGCGGCTGGCGTGGCGCCCTATAGATAAATGGGGTTGGTCCGGCGGTCTCCCGCGCCGCCCGGCCGCTTGAGGGCCGGGTGAATGCGCATCGGACGCTGACGAAATGGGATATCGATGTCAAGGGGTGTGGCCACGGTATGAGCGTGACCGAGGGGGCCGTCGACGTACGCTCGGGACAACAAGACATTCAGGTTCTCCAGCTACCTCGCCCGCAATCGTGGGCGATTTCCTATCTTCGCCGCGCGGCGCTGGCCGACTACCTGTGCGCGCTCGGCGGTGCCACGGCGGCGGCCCAGCTCAGGTTCGGCGGATTCGCGCACCTGCCGCCCGGTTACACCATCCTCACCGCCGCTTTCCCTGCGCTGTGGTGCGTCTCGATGCTGCTCGCGGGCGTGTACGACACCAGGTTCATCGGGATCGGCTCGGACGAGTTCCGCCGCGCTTTCAACGCCGCTCTGTGCGTTGCCGCCGGGGTGATCGCCGTGTCGTACCTGGCGCGGCTCGACCTGTCCAGGGGCTACGTCGGCATCGCGCTGCCGGCCGCCACGGTGGCTGACCTGGCGGTGAGGTACCGGCTGCGCAAGCACCTGCATGCCCGCCGGGCCCGGGGCTGGTACACCCAGCGAGTGGTGGCGGTCGGGCATGCTGCCGCCGTCGCGGACCTGGTGACGACGCTGCGCAGGGAAAGCTACCACGGGCTGACGGTAGTCGCGGCGTGCCTGGCGGGTCCGGCCATTACCGCGCACGTGGCCGACGTGCCGGTGGCGGGCACGCTGGCGGGCGTGCCCGCCACCGTCAAGGAGTTCGGCGCCGACGCCGTCGCTGTCCTCGCCTGTTCGGAGATGGACACTGACCGGCTGCGCGAACTGGCCTGGGAGCTGGAGAAGACCGGAACCGACCTGTGCGTCGCGCCGACGCTGCTCGACGTCGCCGGGCCGCGGACGACGATCCGCCCGGTCGCCGGCCTGCCGCTGCTGTACGTGGACCATCCGGACCTGAGCGGCGGCAAGCAGGTACTCAAGGGCGTGTTCGACCGTACGGCGGCAGGCTGCGCGCTCGTCCTGCTCGCGCCGCTCTTCGCGGTGATCGCGCTGGCCATAAGGTGCGTCGACCATGGCCCGGTGCTCTTCAGGCAGATCCGCGTCGGCGGGAACGGGCGCGTCTTCACGGTCTACAAGTTCCGCACCATGCGGGTCGACGCGGACCTGGCCAAGGCTCGGCTGGTCGCCGCCAACGAGGCGAGCGGCGTGCTGTTCAAGATCCGCAGGGACCGAGGGTCACCGGGACCGGCCGGTGGCTGCGGCGCTGGTCGCTCGACGAACTGCCGCAGCTCGTGAACGTCCTGATCGGTGACATGTCGCTGGTCGGGCCGCGGCCGGCGCTGCCGGAAGAGACCGAGCGCTATTGCAGCCAGATGCGGCGAAGGCTCGCTGTCAAGCCGGGAATCACCGGCCTGTGGCAGGTCAGCGGGAGGTCCGACCTGCGCTGGGATGAGGCGGTCAGGCTCGACACGCGATACGTGGAGAACTGGTCGTTCGCGCTTGACCTGCAGATCCTGTGGAAGACCTGCGCCGCGGTGGTCGGCGGGGTCGGTGCGTATTAGCGGCGGCCTGGCCGTGGTGAAGGAGCTGACATGACCCGAGCAGCGATCAGCCGTGCCGTGCGCACGGCACGGACGGTCCGGGCGGTCATCGCCCGCCCGTTGTACGTGCCGCCAGGGCACTTCTACTCACCGCATCCGTGCGATGCCGACCTGGACCGCGCCCTGACCTGGTCCGGGCTGCCCGTGCCTGGCGTCGACCTGGCGGAAGAGCGTCAGCTCGCGCTTGCCGCCAGGCTGGCCCCGGTCCTGGCCGAGCCGCAGCCCGGGCCGCGGTACGCGGCGGCGAACCGGATGTTCGGCCCGGCCGACGCGGCCGTCTACCGTGCCATGCTCAGCCAGCTCAGGCCGGCCGCGGTGCTGGAGATCGGTTCTGGCTACTCGACCGCCCTGGCGCTGGATGCGGCCGATGCCGGTCCCGGACTAGGTGACCTGCGGGTTACCTGCGTGGAGCCGTTCCCTGACCGGCTGCTCGGCCTGCTGAGCGAGCAGGACCTGGCCAGGATCACGCTGATCAGGTCGCCGGTCCAGGACGTCGGCCCTGCCGTCTTCGATCGGCTGGGTGCCGGTGACGTGCTGTTCATCGACTCGACCCACGTGGTGAAGGCCGGATCGGACGTGGTCTGGCTGTTCCTGCACGTCCTGCCCAGGCTCGCGGCCGGGGTGATCGTCCACGTGCACGACGTGTTCTGGCCGTTCGAGTATCCGGCGCAGCCCGACCTGGTGCCGCCGCCGCTCGCGGCCGAGCGGCCTGGCTCGATCTGGCTCCGCAAGGTCGGTTAGCCGCGTGCCCGGCGGCCGCGTGCCCGGCGGTCCCGTTCCGGCCCGGCCAGCGCGGTGCGCGGTGCCGGGCCGAGGCTGGCCGCCGCCGCGGCGGCCGCGCCGGCCAGCGGTGCTGGCCACAGGCTGAGCGGCGCGATTACCGGCAGCCAGTGGCAGGCATGTGCCACCAGCACCACGACGGCGACGCCGAGGCTGGCTCCGGCCAGCCCGCCGAGCAACCCGGTTAGTGCCGCCCCGGTTAGTGCCGCCCCGGTTAGGTCCGGCGCCGCAAGCCGCCGCCGGGCGTCCAGCGCACGCCGGACCGCGTACTCGGGTGCGCTCCGCAGCGCGCTCGCGGCGCTGACGACGCCGATGCTGAGGATCGCGGCGGTCAGGCTGATCCAGCCGACCGCCGCGTACAGGCCGTCGAACGTGGCGTTCACCTGATCGCGCAGCAGCACCGGGCCGGCCGGCACGACCGCGCGGAACCGCCGCGGCCCGGCCAGGCTGATGGCGACCGGCGCCTGCCGCGCGACCAGCGCGGCGGCGCCTGGCCTGGTCTGGATCAGTACCGCGGGCCGCGGGCCGGCCTGCGGGGGCTGCCCCCAGAAGGCGACCGCCGCGGACGACGGCAGCAGCACCGACCGGCGCAGCGACGGCTGCCGCACGGCGCGGCTGACGATTCCCAGGACAACGCACGGCAGGCCGCCGATGTAGACGACCGGCTGATCCGCGAGCACGGTGCTGCGCAGCGCCGCCGCGACCGCCGCGCCGACCAGGCAGGCTGGCAGGGCATGGGCCTGGTCCCACGCGTCGAACAGCCTGCCCTGACTGAGCTGAACGCCCGCGGCCGACAGGTAGCCGGGCGAGGCGGCGATCACGGCGGGTCCTGCCGCGCTGGCCGCGGCGCCGGCCTGGCCAGCCGGGACCGGCTTGGCCGAGACCGCGGTCGGCCCGCCTGGCCGCAGCTGCCAGTACACGCCCGCCGCGACGACGCCGTGCAGGCCGTCCAGGCGCTGCTCCACGTCCGCGGGAAAGGGAGAGTACCCTCCGGGCAGGCCTGGCCCGGCCGGGCTGACCCGCACTATGGTCGCCAGCCGCTGCCCGAACGCGATCGCCGTGTGCCCGGCGGCCGTACTGACCAGGCCGAGCGCGGTGACAAACCACGCGACGGCCAGCAGCGACCCCAGGCCCGCCGCCACGGCGGGCAGCGGCCTGGCGACGATGGCGTCGACCGCCTCGCCGACCGCGGGGAACCGCGTCATCGGCCCCATCCGATCAGTACCCGGTCTCCTGGCCGCAGCGTGCCCGGCCGGACCGGCTGGACGGCCGCCACGCCGTCAGCGACCGGCCCGGTGCGGACCGGTATCCTGCTGCGCCGGCCGTGCGGCCCGGTCGTGACGACATAAGGCCACTGACGTCCGGCCGCGGCGAACACGGCGCTGGCCGGCACGGTGAGCACCGGCTGGCTCGTCACGGCGACCCAGAGAGTGAGCCGGACAGCGGTACCGATCAGAGCCTGCGGCAGTGCCCGCCGGGTACTGACCACGACCGGATAACCGGTGACCGCCGCGCCGCTGCCGCTTGCGGACGCCGCGATCGCGCCGAGCCTGGTGATCGTGCCGCTGGCGGCTCGCCGCAGCCGCGCCGACACGACCCGCGCCGACACGACCCGCGCCGCGATGCCGTCCCGAGCCTGCGCGGCCTGGTACTGGTCGAGCACGCCGGCGACGTAGGGCCTGCCCACCGCCAGCCGGAGCACGGGAGCGCCGGAGGGCACGGCGGTTCCCGTCCGGGCGGATACGGACAGCACGAGTGCCGACGGGGCAGGAATGTAGGTCACCTCGCTCATCGGCAGGTACGCCCGCGGTACCGGCAGCCGTGCGCTGGCTCTGCTCCGGTGCACGAGCGGCGGCCGGTAACCCAGGTGCCGGTAGAACAGCAGCAACGCCAGCGAGGTGCTCTGGCCGAACACGCCGGGCTGGTCAAAATCCGCGTAGCCGAGCCGTTCTAGCGCGGCCTGCAGCTGGGTCACGTCCGGACCGGTGTCGCCTTCGCGCAGGTCGCGGTAGGCGGGCAAGACGCCACGGAGCAGCAGGACCGGCCTGCCGTCGAGTTGCGCGAGCACCTGGCCAGGGCGGACCCGGTCGTCCACCCTGACATCGACGGCGGTGACGATGTCCCTGGCATACGGCGCGGACGCGGTCACGCTGATCGTCCGTGCCGCCATCACGACCGCGGGCAGCACGATGCCGTGCCGCAGTACCTGCCAGCGCGCGTACCCGGTGATCACTGCTGCTGGCGGTGCCGCATACCGTGCGGCGACCTGGCCAGGCGACGCGATCAAGGTGGCCGCCGCGAAGCCGGTCGCGGACATCGCCAGCACCCCCACGGCAACTCCGGCGAGGAAGAAGCGCCTGGTCCTGAGCGGATCGGCCGCGGCGCCGACTCTCGACCCCCCGTACACAACCGTCGACCCCCCGTCTACCTGGCGCACGCTACCACGATCAGCGCCGCGGGCAGCGGAATTCGAGGTGTCGCCGGGCGGCGCGGTGCGCTAGGCCCTGGCGGCTGTCCCGGTCAGGTAGGGCGGGCTGACCGGGCCGAATCCCAGGTCGGCTGCCATCGCCGGACTGATGATCACGACCGGGCAGCGGGCATGGCTAAGGCACGCCCTGATGACCGGGCCGACCGGCCGGTCCACGATCAGCGGGTCTGGCTGGGCGACCGGTGACTGGTGCCCAGAGCCGAGCACGAGCAGGTCCGCGTCGGCCGAGGCCTCGGCCAGCACCCGCGCGGCGGCGCCTTCGACCACCTTGATTTCCAGGCCGGGACTGGCATTCCCTCCCAGGGCGGCGCGGACATCGGCGGCCAGGCGCTCGGTGGCCGCCGCTTCCGACGTCGGCTCGTCGCTCGGGCTGCCAGTGCCGGCATAAGAGGCTCTGGCCGGGTGCGACCGCCAGGCTCGCATGACCCGCAGTCCCCAGTCCCGGCGGCGCGCCTCGCGCGCCGCCCAGGCCAGCGCGGCCATCGAGGCACCGGAACCGCCGACGCCCACCAGGATCACTGGTCGCTGTCCGGTCTGGTCCACGGTGCCTCCTCAGGCCAGGCGCCCCGTGCGCCCGCCTGCCCGAGCGTCCCCCCGAGCGCCCGGCGGCTGGGCGCGCACCCTGCGCCCGGTGCTTAGTCTTTCAGCGCACTGGCGGCGGCCCGTAGGGAAGAAGGTCCCGATATGCATGGACGCTCCGGCCATGCAACCAGGACTATTCCCGCCTGGCAGGGTGGGAATCGCCAGCGCGGGGAATGCTGCGGGAGTGCGACGGATGGGGGACCGGAGCCTGAGAGAGCGGTTGCGTCGGTCGATGCGGCGGATCGCCGGATGGGCGGGCGTGGACGGTAATCCGCTGCGCCGCCGGGTGGATCGGCTGGAGAGCGCGGTCTGGATCGTCTTGGTGCTCGCTTTCCTGGTTGCCGGGCCGATGCTCACGCCGGTGACCGGCCGCCTGGCTGATACCGACGGCCGCCGCGAGGTCACGGCCGAGCGGGCCTGGCGGGAAGTGACCGCTGTCTTGCTGCACCCGGCTCCGCAGCAGTTCTACGGCTACAGCTCAGCCGCCACCTTCTGGGAACGCGGCCGGTGGCGGTCACCTTCCGGTGCGCGCCTGACCGGCCTGATTCCCGTCCAATCGGGGACTCCCGCTGGCGCGCTGGTCAAGATCTGGGTGAACCGGGCCGGCCAGGTGACGGGGCGGCGTCCGCTGACCGCGGGTCTGGTGACGCTGCGAGTGGTGCTGGTCGAGGTGCTCACCATCGCCGGGCTGGCGGTCGCGTTGCTGGCGTTCGCTGGCATGCTCAGGTGGCTGCTGAATCGCCGCAGGATGGCGTACTGGGCGATGGAGTGGTCCTGCTTCGGCCCGCGCTGGAGCTCGAAACGCTGGCCCAGGAGCTGAGCCCGGCGACGAGCGCCCGTACCGACCTGGCGACCTCGATGTCCTCCCGGGCGCTGACCACGACGGTCCGTACCCGCGCGCCCTCGGCCGTGATGTCCGCGTCGGCGCTGGCGGCCGCGTTGCGATCGGGATCGAGGCCGACGCCAAGGAAACGCAGCCCGGCCGCGGCCGCCGTGCGCACTGCGGGCTGGTGCTCGCCGATCCCGCCGGTGAAGACCAGCAGGTCGATGCCGTTCATCGCCGCGGCCATCGCCGCGACCGCCGCGACCAGCCGGTGCCCGTGCACGTCAAGCGCGAGCCTGGCGTCCTGATCGCCGCGCTGTGCGGCGGCGATGACGGCCCTGATGTCGCCGCTGCCGTCCGGCAGGCCGGCCAGGCCGGCCAGGCCGGAGCGGTGCTCGAGGCCGGCCGCTAGTTCGGCAGCGGGTACCCGGTCCGCGGCCAGCCAGGCGATCAGCCCGGGATCGATGCTGCCGCACCTGGTCGCCATCACCAGGCCGTCCAGCGGCGTGAATCCCATGGTGGTCTCGACGCTGCGGCCGCCTTGCACCGCCGCGAGCGACGACCCGGCCCCGAGGTGACATGTGACAGCGCGGATTTGGCGCGATTCGGGAATGTCCAGCAGCTGCGCTGCCCGGCGCGCGGCGTAACTGTGCGACAGTCCGTGAAATCCGAATTTGCGCAATCCGAACGCTTGCCGCCAGTCGGCTGGCAGCGGGTAAGTGGCGGCTCGCGGCGGGAGCGTGCGGTGGAAGGCGGTGTCGAAGCAGGCGACTTGCGGCAGGTCACCGAGCGTGGTCATCGTGGCCGCGATACCGGCCAGGGCGCGCGGCTGGTGCAGCGGCGCGAGCGGAGTCAGGTCAGCGATCCCGGCGAGTACCGTCTCGTCGATCAGGGCGGCGGAGGTGAACCTGGTACCGCCGTGCACGACCCGGTGCCCGACCGCGGCCGGGCGCACCGCCGTTCCCCGGCCTGCCAGCGTGTCGAGGTAGGCGCGCAGCCGCGGTGCGTCCGCGCTGCCGTCCCACGGGTCGATGTCGCAGCGGTCGGCGACGGTGTCGTCGGCGCGGAGCACCGACAGCTTCAGACTGCTCGATCCGGTGTTGACCACCAGTACCGGATCGAGCTCAGGCCGGCCGGGTTGCCGCCCGCCCGCGTGCCCGGTGCCTTCGTGCCCGGGCGCGCTCACAGCGCCGGCACGTGCAGCGCCCGGCCGCCGAGTTCCTTTTCCCTGGCGCGCTGCGCTGCCCGCGGTGGCGGAGTGCGCCGGGCGGTGGCCGGCCAGGACCAGTTAGTGATCTCGGGCATGTCGTCGCCGTGTGCCCTGATCCATTCCGAGTGCCTGCTGCGGCTGTCGACCATGTTCTGCCGCAGCACGGCGGCGCGCTGGCTGAGGCCGGGCACCCGGTCGATGACGTCGATCACCAGATGGAACCTGTCCATGTCGTTGAGCACCAGCATGTCGAACGGCGTGGTCGTCGTCCCTTCCTCTTTGTAGCCGCGGACGTGCAGGTTGTCGTGACCCGTCCGGCGGTAAGTGAGCCGGTGGATCAGCGTCGGATAGCCGTGGTAAGCGAAGATCACCGGCTTGTCGGCGGTGAAGATCGCGTCGTACTCGGGGTCTGTCATGCCATGCGGGTGCTCCGAGGCCGGCTGCAGCCGCATCAGGTCGACCACGTTGACCACCCGGACCCGCAGGCTGGGCAGGTTCGTGCGCAGGATGTCGGTCGCGGCGAGTACCTCGATGGTCGGCACGTCGCCGGCGCAGGCCAGCACCACGTCGGGCTCGGCATCCGGGCCGTCGTTGCTCGCCCACTCCCAGATGCCGGCGCCTCGGGTGCAGTGTGCTTTCGCCGTCTCCATGTCGAGCCAGTCAGGCGAGGGGGTCTTGCCGGCGACGATGACGTTGACGTAGTTGCGGCTGCGCAGGCAGTGGTCGGCGACCGACAGCAGGCAGTTGGCGTCCGGCGGCAGGTAGACCCGGATCACCTCCGCCTTCTTGTTGATCACATGGTCGATGAAGCCGGGATCCTGATGCGAGAAGCCGTTGTGGTCCTGACGCCATACGTGCGAGGTGAGCAGGTAGTTCATCGAGGCGACCGGGCGGCGCCACGGCAGCGTCCGGCAGATCTTCAGCCACTTGATGTACTGGTTCACCATCGAGTCGACGATGTGGATGAACGCCTCGTAGCACGAGAACAGGCCGTGCCGGCCAGTCAGCAGGTAGCCCTCCATCCAGCCCTGGCAGGTGTGCTCGGAGAGCAGCTCCATCACCCGGCCGTCCCTGGTCAGGTTCACATCGACCGGGAGGACGTCGGCCTCCCAGGTCTTGCCGGTGACCTCGATGACCGCGCCCAGCCGGTTCGACTCGGTCTCGTCCGGGCCGACCAGCCGGAAGTTGGCCGTGGCGAGGTTGCGCCGCATCACCTCGGCCAGCATGCCGCCGAGTACCTTGGTCGGCTCGGAGGTTGTCGCGCCGGGAACCGGCACGGGGACAGCGTGCGCGTCCAGGTCCGGCAGGTCCAGATCGCGGAGCAGCTGGCCGCCGTTGGCATGCGGATTCGCGCCCAGGCGCCGGTCTCCTTGCGGCACTAGGGTCAGCAGTTCCTCGCGGGGCCGGCCGGCCGGGTCGAAGAGTTCCTGCGGCCGGTACGAGCGGAGCCATTCCTCGAGCTGGTGCAGGTGCGCCGGGTTCGTCCTGACCTCGCCAAGCGGCACCTGATGCGACCGCCAGGTGCCTTCGACCGGCAGGCCGTCTACCTCGTGGGGGCCGGTCCAGCCTTTCGGCGTCCGCAGCACGATCATCGGCCACGCGGGTCTGGCGCGCTGGCCGTCACCCCTGGCATCGGCCCAGATCGCGTGGATCTCGCCGATCGCCGCGTCGAGCGCCGCGGCCAGTTGCTCGTGCACCGCGAAGGGCTCGTCGCCGCTGACGTACCAGGGCTGGTAGCCGTACCCGCGCAGCAGGCCGTCGAGTTCGTCCGCGCTGATCCTGGCCAGCACGGTCGGGTTCGCGATCTTGAATCCGTTCAGATGCAGGATCGGCAGCACCGCGCCGTCCCTGGCCGGGTCGAGAAACTTGCCGGAGTGCCAGCCCGCCGCCAGCGGGCCGGTCTCCGCCTCGCCATCCCCGACCACGCAGGTGACGATCAGGCCGGGGTTGTCGAAGGCCGCGCCGAAGGCGTGCGCGAGTGAATAGCCGAGCTCGCCTCCCTCGTGGATAGAGCCCGGCGTCTGTGCCGCGACATGACTGGGCACCCCGCCAGGGAACGAGAACTGGCGCATCAGCGTGGCCATCCCCGACTCGTCGCGCGGCACGCTCGGGTAGATCTGGGAATAGCTGCCTTCGAGCCAGGAATTCGCCAGCGCGGCCGGCCCGCCGTGGCCGGGTCCGATCACGAGCATCATGTCGAGGTCGCCGCGGGAGATGACCCGGTTCAGGTGCGCCCAGATGAGATTCAGGCCAGGCGTGGTGCCCCAGTGGCCGAGTAGTCGCGGCTTGATGTGCTCTGGCCGCAGCGGCTCGGTGAGCAGTGGGTTGCTCATCAGGTAGATCTGGCCGGCGGCCAGGTAGTTGGCGGCCCGCCAGTAAGCGTCCAGCGTGGCGATCTCGTCCTGTGTGATAGTAGCTGGCCTGGTCTTGGTCATGAAGTCCCCCTGGAAGGTCAGGTACTGCGGACGACGGTCACCGGGCAGGCCGCATGCGTCACGCAGTGCGTGCTGACCGATCCGAGCAGCATTCCGGTGAACCCGCCGTGACCTCGGCTGCCGACGACGAGCAGGTCAGCGTCTTTCGACTCGTCGATCAGCACCTGCGAAGGATGCCCGTAGACGACCTTCGCCTCGACGTCCACCATCGGCGGGTCGCCGAAGGTGGCCGCGATCGCCTTCCTGAGTTCCTCGTGCTTGGCCTGCTCGACCTCGCCGGTGACGCTGGCAGGCGCGACGCCGACCGGCGCGGGACCAGCCGCTGTCGGATAGTGCCAGGCCAGCACCGCGCGCACGGTTGCTCCCATCGCCTTGGCGTAACGCGCGGCCCAGGCCATCGCCATCGCGGAAGCGGGCGAGCCGTCGACGCCCACGACTATGTGCTCGGCCTTACCGTCCCTGGTCATCATTGCCTCACTCGTGTCGGGTTAGCCGCCGGCCAGCACGCCACGACCGGATGCGGACCTGCTAGCACTTATCCAAGCTGTGTACCCAGCAATCGGCGCAGGGTCGCAGGACTGTCTTGACAGAGTCTTAGGTCTGGGATCTGAACAAACGCCAGACCGGACGCCACGGCGTAAAGCGTTCAGCGGATCGCGCTTGACCGTGGCCGGACTCCAATGGTTTGGTTCAGGCATGAGATCAGGCCGGACGGCACGGGCGGAGAGATGATCGCGATAGCGGCCCTTTTCATAGTAATTGCGGTGATCCTGCTCCTGGCCTCCTTGCTCGGCTTGCTGGGAATCAGTCACCTGGGGCTGTCCGGAACCGACGCGCTGGAACGTGACGGCCTGGCCCGCGGCCGGCCGGCCCCGCGCTGGGCGCTGGCCGATTCCGCTGGCGTCGAGCACACCTCGCCCCCGGCGCCCCCGCTGCAACTCGTGGTCTTCGCCGATCATTCGCTGAAGTCGTTTCCCTCGGTCGTCGCAGGATTGCGCGGGCTGCGCGATGCCAGCGACCCGGCGGATCTGGAGCTGGTCATCCTGACTCGCGGACAGGTGCCGGACGCGCGCCAGCTGACCGGCCAGCTTGGGCTGGACGGCATCGCGGTGATCCCGGGCTCGCCGGCCCTGTATGCCGGCTACAACGTGCGGGTCATGCCATTCGCGATCTTCGTCGATTCGGCTGGGCTGGTCCGCGCTTCCAGCCTGGTGAACCATGACTGGCAGCTGGACAAGCTGCGCCAGGTCGCGCTTCTCCCGCTGGAGCCCGCGGCGGGCGGTCCACGAGCGGTCCGCCCGCCGCGCGGGCGGCTCTCCCGCGCGGCGGTGTAGCCGATGCTGACGGTTGCGCTTGGCTGCAAGGCACTGATAGCCGTCCTTCTCCTGGTGGCTGGCGGGGCCAAGCTGGCTGATCTGCCGGGATTCACGGTCAGCGTCCGGTTGTTCGCGCCCCGCAGGACCGGCCCGCGGATCGCGCGGGCCGCCGCGACCTGCATCGCCGGCGGTGAGATAGCGGCAGGTGCGGTAAGCCTGTCCAGTCCCCGGCTGGGCTGGCTCAACCTGGTCGTACTCGGGATCTGCGGCGGTTTCTTCGTTGTCTCGGTGGTCGGATATGTGCGGTATCCGCACCGCTCCTGCCGGTGTTTCGGTGCGCTGTCCAGGCACTCCTTCGCCAGGCCAGCGATCGCCCGCGCCGCCGGCCTGACCATAGCCGCGCTGCTCGCGACCGCGCGGGCCGGCGGACCAGCGGTTCAGGTGGGACCAGCCGGGCGGCTGGCCACGCTGCTCGTCGGCCTGCTGGTGGCTGTGGCGGCCTTGAGCGCGGCGGCGGCGATCGGCGCGGGCAGTGATCCAGCGGCTGCCCGGCCGGGGGCTGCCAAGCTCGAAGCTGGCCGGCCCGAGACGATGTCGAGGTGGGCCTGATGATCCGGATTCCGCTGTACCTGATGATCGCGCAGTGGGCTTTGCTCGGGGCGCTGGGCGTGCTCGTAGTGATCTTGTTCCGCCAGCTCGGCCGGCTGCTCAGCGGTGCGGCCAGGGCCGGGGAGCTTGGCCCGCGAGTGGGCAGCACTGCCGCGCCGCTGCGCTACGCCAGGCCGGGTGAGGACCAGGTACTCGAGCTGGAGCCTGGTCACGGCCAGCCGGTGCTGGTTGCGTTCGTCGACCCGACCTGCCCGGCTTGCGAGGAACTGGTCGGCGTCCTCGGCGAGTTGCGTGCCGACGGTGAGCTGGACGGGCTGCGGGTACTGCTGCTGATTTCCGATCCGCCCAGCTACCTGCGGATCTCCGAGGTCTTCCTGGCCACGCGCATCGAAGTAGGCAGGCCGGCCGATCCGGACGGCCTGGACTCCTATCAGGTCTCAGGAACTCCGCTGCTGGTCGCGATAGACGGCACCGGAATGGTGCGGGCAGCCGGATCGGTCGTCCGGCCGCCGGAAGTGCGCGCGTTCGCGCAAGCGTGCCTGCTCGGTGCTTCGCGAACCAGCATGACCGCCGCCGTCGCGGCCGCCGGACACACCGCTGGACAAGTCGCCGGACAAGAGGAGACAGCCAGATGAGCCGCAAGAAGCCCGGCGCGGGCATCGACGAGCGGATCGGTGCCTTCACCGAGCGGGCAGCCCGCAGGCTGAGCCGCAGGGACGCTGTCCGCCGTGTCATCGTCGGCGGCACCACCGGACTCGCCGCGCTGGCCATGGGCGCCAGCCCCGCCCAGGCGTCGACCTGCGTCTGCGGCCCGACCCGGCGCTGCGCCAGGTGTCCGGCCGTGGGCTGCCCGCCGGGCCACCATCTGTGCCGGGGCTCCTTCAGGAGTCACTGCTTCAATTCCCAGGGGTATCGGTGCGAGTGGCCGTCGGGTAGCTGGATCGCATGCATGAACCTGGGAAAGGGACTGGGCTACAAGGTCTGTTACGACTGCATCGGCGCTGGCGGCTGCCGGGAGTGGTGCACCTGCCTGAGCGCGTGCATCTGCTGCCACTGCGCCGGGGTGGCCGACATCCGTGCCGAGCAGCACCGAGTCCAGCACGCCGAGCAGCTCAGTTTCGGCGCAGCCGAGCCGGGCGGCCCGCAGCACGCCGGGCAGGCCAGCCCGCGCCACGCCGGGCAGCCGTGACGCCGCTGCTGGCCGGGCTGCTGGCCGGGCTGGCGGTCGTGCTGGCGGCGGTGAACGGCTACTCCAAGGCCTACTCGCCATGAGGCGTGAACTCGGCTGCCTCACTGGCGGCCGGCCTTCCGGTCGGGAGGCTCTCGGCCCGGTGCCTGGTGCTTGCCGCGTATGCGGGCCCGGCGGTGGCTGCCTGGCTCCTCGCCGGGCTCTGCCTGGTGGCGCTTCCGGCCGCCGGGCTGGCGCTGGCGGGCGTGGTGGTCTACGGCGGCTACTACGGCCTGCTTGAGGTGTCCGGACGACGAGGCCTTCCGCCGCCCGGCCGGGGCTGGCAGGTACCGCAGTCCATGCTGATCCGAGTCTCGCCGCGACGGCGCGTGCTGGTCTGGGGAGCGCTCCTGGGGCCGGGCTTCGCCACCCGTAATCCCTATGCCGGCTTTGGCCTGCTCCCGCTGGCGGTCCTCGCCCTGCCTGGCGTAGCAGCCGGGTCAGCCGGCGCCGGAGCCCGGGCCGGCCTGACCCTCGCCGCCGCTATCGGCCTCGCTCACGGCACCGCCAGGGCCGGGGCGCTGCTGCGGGACATCGAAGAGACCAGCGAGGCGGCCGGACCGGAGCCGGATCAGTTCCTGCCGGTGCCCGAACGGCCGGGCGTGCAGGTCGCGGCGGTGCCGGTGCATCTGGACTTCCTGCGCAAGACGGTGTACTGGCGGCGCTTCGACGGTGCCATGCTGCTAGCAGTCGCCGCTGTCGCGGTTGTCGCGTCAGTGCGCTATTTCAGCTGAGTGCGCTATTTCAGCTAGGAGAAGGCAGTTCCGATCTGCGGAGGAGACCAGATGTCGAAGTTCTCGTCGGTGCTGACCGGCGGCCTCACCGCCGTGCTGGCCAGCGCGTTGCTGCTCGTGTCCGGCAGCCCGGTCGCGGCGGGCGCCACCTCGTCGGCAAAGGTCGCCAGGCCCGCCCTGGCGGGCCGGGAGGTGTTCAAGATCGTCGGTACCGTCCCGGGCCCCAGGCACGCCCGGGTGACCGCGACCGGGATCTTCCGCGCATCCGGCTATTTCGTCAGGAGCACTAGCACGATCGTGTTCCCCAAGGGCAGGATCAAGGTGGTCAGGCGGGTGCGTGCCACCACGTACTCGCCGCCTGACCTGGCCACCTGCCAGTTTATGATCCGTCAGATCGGCACGTTCCGTGTCGTGCGGGCGACTGGCTGGTACCGCGGACTCAGGGACGCGGGCCAGTTCTCGACCAGGATCTGGGGGCGGCTCAGGAAGACCGGGCCGGATCAGTGCGGCAGTCAGATCGTCGCCTACCGGTCGACCACCTACGAGGTCGGCAGGGCTTCGCGGTAGAAGTGATCCGAGCCACGCCAGCGCGGCTGGATAGCCACTATTCGCCGTTCGGTGGAACCTGGTCGGCTGAGATGTTCGTTCTATCAGCAGGATGATTACTCTGGTCTGGCGTGCTGGCTCTCAGCCGGAACGGCACTGGCTCGGCGGGTGCCGCGGTCGTGCCTTTGCGGAGGGGAGTCGCTGGTGCCGATTACCACGAAGCAGGTTGTCGACCTGCTCAGTGCGATGATCAAGATCGAGTCGGTGACGCCGTCGCTGGTTCCTGGCGGTTCTGGTGAGGGGAAGATCGCCGAGTTTATCGTCGGCTGGCTCGCCGAAACCGGTGCCGAGGTGCAGGTCGTCGAGGCAGCACCAGGCAGGCCGAACGTGCTGGCCAGGCTGCGCGGCTCCGGCGGCGGGCGCACCTTGTGCCTGAACGCGCACAGCGACACGGTGGGCTTTGACCTGTGGCCGCATGAGGCCCTGGTGCCGAGGGTCGACGGGGATCGCCTGTATGGCCTCGGCGCCGCCGACGACAAGTCAGGCTGCGCGGCGGCGATGCTGGTGCTGCGCTCGCTGGCCGAGTCCGGCATTGCGCTCAGCGGTGACCTGCTGGTCGCCTGCGTCGTCGACGAGGAGGGCTGTTCCGTCGGATCGGAGCAGCTAGCGCGGTACGGCGGCATCGACGCCGCGATCGTGATCGAGCCGCAGCCCGTCCAGAACCTGGTGGTCGAGCACCAGGGTTTCGGCTGGATCGACGTGATCACGCGAGGTGTGGCAGCGCACGGTTCGGCACCGGACGAGGGCGTCGACGCGATCGTGCACCTGGCGGAGGTCATCACCCGGCTGCACCGGATCGACCGGACCGTGTTCCAGGCGAACCCGTCAATGCTGAACGGCCGTACGTTCTTCCACACGGCCTCGATTACCGGCGGTACCGACTATTCCACCTATCCCAGCTTCGCGAGGGTGGGTATCGAGATAGGGACCCAGCCGGGGGAGCACCTGTCCGATCGGATCGCCGAGATCGAGGAGATCTTCGCCGATGTCGCCAGGTCAGAGCCGGGATTTAATGGCGAGATCGTCGTCCGGCTTGACCGTGCGCCGTTCGTCGCCAAGGGGCACGAGGCGCTGCGGGACATCGTCGTCAAGTCCATGACCGAGGTACTGGGTAAGCAGCCCAAGATCACCGGGATGAACGCCTGGACGGCCGCCGCCATCATGCAGGAGGCGGGCATCCCGACCCTGCTGATGGGATCGGCCGGAGGAAACAGTCACGCGGTGAACGAGTGGGCTTCGATCAGCGAACTGGTCAAGCTCTGCGCGATCCTGGTGAATGTGGTCAGCCAGTATCTGACCTGACCTGACCCGACCTGACCTGGCCTGACTGGACTGAGTCAGGCCTGAACCGGTGCGTCGGCCTTGGCTGTCTCGGCGGCGGCGCGCTCCCGCACCAGTTCCTGGCCGCCGTGCCGCAGGGCCAGGATCGCCGCGATGACCAGCACGGTCATCGCCATGCCGAAGACGATGACCAGCCCATGGTGGAATGGGCCAGAGATGAGCTGCGGGAAGAACTGCTTGCCGGTCAGGACAGCGACGTTGTGCGGTGGCAAGTGACCGAGCACGCCGGTGGGCGCGAGCAGGTGGTGGATCGGGTTGAAGCCGAGAAACGCGGCGAACAGGCTTCCGACGGGCGGCAGCTGCCCGATCAGGTGCGCGACTGGCAGCGGTACGCCCTGACTGGCCAGCCCTCTGGTCAGCGTGACCGGCAGCGTG
>Ga0307372_10006970_pt1 | contig 16352 bp, 21 predicted proteins | sample OX1MG_FD_202533 | JGI IMG/M metagenome (GOLD analysis project Ga0307372, IMG submission 202533) | Soil microbial communities from Risofladan, Vaasa, Finland - OX-1 | ecosystem: Environmental > Terrestrial > Soil > Coastal area > Acid sulfate soil | place: Finland: Risofladan, Vaasa | collected... | reverse complement strand
GGCCAAAGCTGCGGGCGGGCTCGGAGGGTGCGACAGTTGGAACGCTGGGGGCGAAGGAAGACTTGCGTTCGTTAATCAGCGGCGCGTTCCGTTTGTGTCTTTTCGGCCAAGAGCTTCTTGACTAAATTGCGCTCTTCGCGTTCCAGGCGTACATGTTCGGCGCCAGTGGCGACACTGGCGAAACCGGCGTGTACGCTACGCACTCGACCGTCGCGCCCGATGAAAATGGTCGTGGGATAAACACCGAAATTCACAAGCTGCGGGAGCTTCTGGGCGACTTGGTCCGGCGTGCCGCAAACTAACATGGTATACGGGATGCCGTAATGCTTGATAAACGAAAGGACGCGCGGCCGGGCAGCCTCAAGTTCGGGTTCCTGCTCGAAAAATAATCCAACGACCTCGAGCCCTTGTGCGTGAAATTCCTTATAGAGTTCTACCAGGAAGGGCGCTTCGTCGTGGCAATTCGGGCACCAACTCCCGCCAATAGTCAGCACCACGACCTTGTCCTTAAAGCGCGGGCTTGCGTCTGAGACGGTCTTCCCTTCGAGATCAGAGCCGCTGAAATGGAAAGCTTCGGTGGGATCCTTCACGCTGGTGTAGCGCGACGGATCGGGGGGCTCTGGAATTCCCTTGGCGCGAGCGTCGCTAGTTCGCGCGGCCTTATAGGTGAACTGGCGGTCGAGAGTGATCGCTAACGTGCCATCGGGATTGAGATGGGCCTCGAAAAGAAGGGGCCGTTCGCCGGCAAAGTGGCTCATCACTAGCTTGCCGTCTTGCCAATGACCCGTGAGCGTGCCTGTGTCGCCGGAAGTTTTCAGAATTGCGCCGGAAACCTCGGAACCGGATTGCCGGAGATAGAGACGCCAGGACACGGGCAGCTTGGAATTGTCCGGCGCGGTCCGAAACATCTCCCAATTCCCGGCGACGCGGGGCGGAGGGGACGTGCCGGCAGGAGCGGGTGCGAAGCGATGAGCGCTGAATTCCATGGGTTTGGCATTGGGCCGGTTGTTACGATAGGTGCCGTGAAGCTCGCCGTCATTGAGCGTGGCCACGAGGGTTGTGTTCAGGAAATCGTAGACCAGCATCAGCTTTCCATTTTGGAAGCTGCCCGAGGTCGAGCCGATTTTGCGGTCGGCATCAAAAAAGAAGCCTTGGACCTGTGACCCATTTTGCGCGATCTCAAACCGGAAGGGGATCTCCGCCTTGTTGACGACCACTGTAGCATTCCACAGACCGCTGATTCCGGAGGCGGCGGAAACCGGAATCGCGGCCAGCAGAAAGATACCGACCAATAAAGCCTTACGCATACGACCCTTCCCTTCCCACTACCTGAATCTTACACCGATGTACTGTTGGAATTTGCCGCGAGTTACTTTTTCGCGGAAGGAGGTGTCATGCCATTCATCCGAAGATAACTGGCCATTTGAGAGTAGTGATCTTCCAGATCGTCGGTCAGTTCAACCAGCGCCCGCGCGCGCGGCTTGTGAACTCCGCGAAAGTAAGTGATGGTGTCGCCCAGCTTGGAATCCTGCAAATTGGCGAGCGCTTTGTCGCAGAAATCGAAGGAGGATTTGACAGCGGCGACCAGCGTATCCTTCGGGTCGGTCTCGCTGATTTTCGAGCTGTCGGGCGCGGGAGTATCGGAAAGCATCGCGCACACGGCATTGCTCGACTGCGCCACGTGAGAGGCTATTTTCCCAAAGGTCCACTGGTCCGGAGTAGGATGGTAGTTGTACTTATCGGCTGGCATCTCCTCTGTAGCGGCGGCGATATACTTGGATTGACGCTCAAAAATCTCACGCGCGCTTGCAACCACGGGATTCGCTGTAGCTTGTGCCTGCGCCAGCAGAGGCGCGAACAAAGCAATCATGGCCAGCCAGATACATTTCCTCATTGATTTCTCCTGTGTGATTTTGAGCAGCGCGACGAGCGCATCTACCGCGTAAAACCATAAGCCTCGTGTGGGCCGACTGTCAATCCCGCAAGTGGCCCGCGGAGCAGTAGTGTAAATCTCATTCCAATCGCCCAATAAAAGGTTCTCCGTGATTGATCGCAACCTTGGTTCTTCGAGAGATTCATAAATTTGAAACTTATCCTCCCGAGCTGAGCAAGCATTGGTGGAGAAAGCAGCAGTTGCCAGCATCGTGAAGAAAGTCGCGATAGGCAACCGGCAAACCGGAGCCCAAGCATGCTGCCTCAAGATGGCCGGAGGAATAGAAGACCACCGATAAGACCTCTGAACACCAATAAGGCTCCCGCAATTCCCAGCAGCAGACTCGTATCGCGCACCGGCAAAAGTGGGATTCCGAGGATCACGATGCCCACGAGAACCAGTGATCCGGCGCGAACGTGTGTTTGCAGGTGGGACTTTTCATCCTGACGCCGCATCCAGGCACGCACTGCCGAATAGATAAACAGTATCCCCAACAGCGTCAAGGCCGCCGGCCGCGCCGGGAGCCCAACGCGGCCGGAGATTGCGAGAAGGATCAGTAGCCCCCCGAGGAGCAAGAGAACAAACTCGCTCAAAAGCTGAAAAAGGCTAGCCGTATTGAGCTTAGTAGCCCCCTGGTAAAGCCGCATTGTGATCATCATCGCGCAGGGGGGCTTCCCAGTGCAAACGGGAAGGTAGAACCGTCAAAGTTAGGGATATCTCGTAGCCAGTGCGTTCCGTCGAGCCGCCGTTTGATTTCCGCACGAGCGCCCCGCAACCCGTGCGGACTTCTTCATCCAGATCATCAATAGTCGGGATCCGTGCGCGCCACCCGCATAATGGAGTTGCGATAGAAAAGGCGTTTTTACTCCGCACCCCGGTTTGCTGTATCTCTGTTCGCAAGCTGCCCGGAACTCGCCAACTTGTAGGTACCACGGTAACTGACGGTCATTGTCCCGATCTGGATCAGGCGGGGTCACGCACGAGCGAAATGATGGCGCCGAACGTCCTCCGCGCGAATGTTCACGCAAGGCAGTTTGGCTGGCAGGGCTCACCGTTCGCCTGGTCCATGCTTCAAAGCAAACTCGGCCACCTGCCGCCCGACCATGACGAGTTGCGCGCGAGATCTCTCGTCCGTACACGTACCCTCCGAATTAAAAACCTCGTCAGCCGTATTGATTGTGACGCCAAGCGGCGTCGGCCAGCCGCGGAGTGCATGCACAATCGAACGAAGAGCCAGGAGCGTGCTGCCGCAAGCCTGCCAACCGAGCGACGTAACGATGCACCCGACGGCCCGCCCGTCCAAATAACATCGCCGGTCTCCGCGAAGATCCTCCAACAAATCGAGGGCATTCTTTACCATCCCAGAAACTCCACCGTGGTATCCCGGAGTCGCAACGATCAATCCATCCGCCGAGCGCACAGCTTCGACCATCTGCTGCTGCTCTGACGTGCGCTCAGGGCTTTCCCAAGCATAGATGGGAACTTTCCTCAGAAAAGCACCGCCGAAACACGTCGCGCGCGCCCCAGCCTCTTCAGCCGCCTTAAGCGAGATCAGCAAGGCTTTTTCGGTCACCGATTCTCGTCTTATGCTTCCGCCAATGCCGACTATGAGAGGCTTGAACGGAGTTGCGTCCACATATCTATTCATCTAGGGCCTATGAGCATGATCGCTACCGGAAAGAGGGCTGTAATGCACGACCGCATTCTATCAGACTGCATCTATCCTCTCTCTTCCATCCGAACTGAATTGGGGATGACGTCAATGGTGGAGCTCCGGAACTGCATCGCAACTATAATCAGAAACGAAAGCAAAATGATCCTCCATGAACTCAGCTCGGCTGGAATTGCGAAACCACGAATTCAGTGTAAGCCCTCACACCTTCGCGAATAGGAAGCTTGTTGCAATGGCGTAGTACATGCGCCTCCAAGATTACGTCTCGGAAAAGCTCGGTTGTTAGCGTCCGTCAAGCACGATGGGCTTCTGGTTTGCTCGGTTGGCATACCAGCATGGCCGATAGCCGAATTGAGGAAATAAGGATTGCACGCATGTTTCCGTTTCCGTGTCGCCGAAATCGAATTCGCTTTTGCCATCCTTGTGCGGAATCGCGTAAATAGGACGAAATTCCAGAACTTCCAACGGTCGATTCGCCACGTTGTGAGCCATCCTGTACCGGACGGAGAGATAATCCCCGATATAAACTAGCGCCAGCAACGCGGCCATACCGATCGCCATCCATTTCGCAATGCTCGCTGCGAAGCGCACCAGCCGATTCTCCTAACGCCCGCGGCTCTCAGGTTCTCCGCTGCAGCCATTATTGCTTTTTTCCACGCCAAGGACATGAAAAGTTGATTGCGGAGGCGCCAATGTGCCTTCCGAGCCCTAGATTTTTGTGGCCCGGCAGAGCGATCCAGGAAGAGAAGGATGCTTCTTCGTCTCGCAGGTTCCAAGTTCGAGTCCCTGCTCAGGGAGTTTCTTCTTCGTGAATTTGAGTCGCTCGCTGCCGGCCAGCAATCATCGTTCAAGTAGAGCTTGGGGGCGCACTCAAAATCTCCAAATCGCTGCGAAAGAACAGCGAGAGGAAGAGCAGTCCTTGGACACCCAGAAATCCAGCGGCACACGGACCCATCACCGACTCTGGGAGGCGATCCATATGTATCCACGCTCTCTTGCGATGCTCCACATCAAAGCGAGCACCTGAATCCCGCCAAAGCAGCCCGGAAGGTGGTACGAAAGTTGTTCGTGCTGATCTAGAACCCGTCATCAATTAGGCAAAGGGAGAGAGGAGTCTGGCGGGAAAATTTCCCAGGAAAAGTGAGGCATGATTTAGTGAGGTTGGCCTAATAGGAGGGGCGATCCCATCGCACGACGGTACGGATTGCGCGACGATTCGTGGGAACGGATTTTACATTCAGCGTCTGTGCTGGGCCGCCTACCGCAGCAATTCCGTGCCATCGCCACCCACTACGACAAAACGGCCCGCAACTTCCTCGCTGCCTCCGTCATCTCCTCGATTGATGACACACCCTAAAACAGCCGTCGGAATTTCTCGGGCCAAATCCCTTTCTCGCCAATCCAACGCGCGCGGGTGTATATTAGTCGCGGGTTGACAGATTAAGTCGAATATTTCTTAGGGGCATGTCCATGAAAAATCTGCTTGATCGCCGCAGCTTTATGATTACCCTCGGCAGTGCGGTTGGGGCCTCCGTTTTCGCCGGAACTGCCATTGCGCAGTCATCCGCCAATTCCAAAGCAAAACCCGCCGAACCACCCCTGTCGGGCGACATGCTGATCCAGCCCGAGGAACTGCACAAAATGCTTGAGTCACCCAGCGGGGAAAAGCCCCTCGTCTTTCAAGTTGGTTTCCACATTCTCTACACACAGGCGCACATTCCAGGCTCTGAGTACGTAGGCCCAGACTCCAAAGAAGAAGGCATGGCGATGCTTCGCAAGCGGGTCGCATCCCTTTCGCGCAAGTCCTTAATTGTTCTCTACTGCGGTTGCTGCCCGTGGAGTCACTGCCCCAACGTTAAGCCTGCTTACGAAGGATTGAAGTCTATGGGCTTTACGAACGTGAAGGTCATGTACGTCGCCGATAATTTCGGCACGGCTTGGGTCAACAAGGGCTATCCCATCGCGAAGGGCGAATCGTAGGAGCTTGCATCGCGCTGAGCATCTAAAATTGCCTGCCAGCGGCAGGTTCGTCGCCTGAGCGGCCTAATGCGCGTCGGGATATGCTCGCCTTTTCATCCAACGACTGCGTTTTCATTCTCACCGGAGCCGGAACCAGCGCCGAAAGCGGCATTCCGACATTCCGGGATGCAGGCGGCCTTTGGCGAAATTATCGTTTTGAAGAAGTCGCTTCACTCGCAGCCTGGGAGCGCGCCCCTCGTCTGGTCTGGGAATTCTATTCCATGCGCCGGCGCGTCGCGTCCGCGGCAAAGCCGAATCCCGCCCATTTCGCGGTGACAGAGCTTGAACGCGCGTTGCAGGATCGTCTTTTTCTCTGCACGCAGAACGTCGACAATCTTCATCGGCAAGCCGGATCGCAACGCGTCGTCCACATGCATGGCGAGCTATTCAAGAGCCGTTGCGATCGCTGCGCCCGTTCACCCTTTGACGACACGAAAACTTATGACAGCGATCCCAAACTCCCTCGCTGTGAATGCGGAGGCCGGATCCGGCCACATATCTGCTGGTTCGGAGAAACGCCCTTCGGCATGGATCACATTTTCCAAGCACTCGCTAGATGCTCGGTCTTTATAGCCATTGGAACATCAGGCGTGGTCGAACCCGCTGCAAGCTTTGTCCGTCGTGTCCGCGGCCGGGCGCGAACGATCTACATAGGCCCCGAAGAGCCTGCCAACCGGGATTCCTTCACGGAGTGCCATCTCGGCCCAGCGGGCCAAATACTGCCCCAGTTTCTTATCGTGTGATTGAAGGGTGGGCAGGCACTGGGCCGCGATGCGCAGCGGGCCGACCTTTCCCTCGATCCGAAATTTGGAAAAGACGGTACATCGGACATGCAAACCTGTTAATCACGATTCTTTTTCAGTGAGTCATTCCGTAGATGATGTAATTGATTCCAATGCGGTACGCCAGCGATGCGGCATTCTCGGGATATTCCGGGCTATCAGCCCACTCCCAAGCGTCTCCCACATCTGAGTTATGGCAGGTTGCTACGATGATCCGGCCTTTATCGTCGCGGATGCCCCTCCGTTTGGGTACGGCGCTATCCTCCGTGTAACGCCGCCTGCCTCAGATATACCGTGTCCCCGGTATTTGGAATCGGTCACCCAGATCGTACACCACGTGAAATAGCGGGTCGTCGCCGTTCACATCTTCGATCGGCCGGTTCGGAAAAATCATCCGCATTCCCACCATGAAATTTTCCCACTCAGAGTCACCGTGAGAATCGTCCACCATCATGAATCCGCCTCGGAGGAGGTACTCGCGCAATCGCTTTGCCTGGGCTCTGCCAGTTCCTGCGCGGCATGCATGTGGGATCGCTCCAGATTGGGCAGGAAAGCGGCGAGCAGTCCCACCGCCGGCAGGAACGAGCAGACATGGTAGACGAAATTGATGTTGGTTAGATCCGCCAGCTCCCCCAGAATCGCCGCGCCAATCCCGCCTAGCCCAAACGCAAACCCGAAAAACAGGCCGGAAATCATTCCGATTCTCCCGGGAACCAATTCCTGAGCGTAGACAATGATCGCCGGAAAAGCCGACGACAAAATTAAGCCAATTACGATGCTCAGAATGCCTGTCCAGAGGAGGTTCGCATAGGGCAGGATCAACGTGAACGGAAGCACGCCAAGAATCGAGTACCAGATCACGTATTTTCGGCCCACCCGATCGCCCACCGGTCCGCCAATCACCGTTCCCGCGGCGACTGCGGCGAGAAACACGAACAGGTGAATCTGTGAATTCCGCACCGACACGTGGAACCGATACATGAGATAGAACGTGTAGTAGCTCGTCAGGCTCGCCAGGTAAAAATACTTCGAGAAAATCAGCGAGATCAAGATCCCTACGTATCGGCGCACTTTAGCGGCAGGCAGAATGGGTTGCCTCTCGACATGGGCTGCATGAGCTTTCGGCCAGTTGGCCATGTGTCGTTTAGCCCACCCCCCTACCCTGGCAAGCGCAGCCATCCCCACCAGCGCTACAATTGAAAACCAAGCAAGTCTCGATTGCCCCTTAGGCAGCACAATGAATGCGGCAAGCAAAGGCCCCAGCGCGAGTCCCGTATTGCCGCCGACCTGGAAAAGCGACTGAGCCAGCCCGTGCTGTCCGCCCGACGCCATGCGGGCCACGCGAGACGATTCAGGGTGAAATACCGACGATCCCGAGCCAACCAGGGCCGCAGCCACCAGAATCGTGGTCAAGTTCGGAGCCACCGATAGCAGGAGCAATCCCATCAGCGTGAATCCCATTCCCACTGTGAGGGAATAGGGCCGTGGCCGCCGATCCGTATAGTGCCCCACCAGGGGCTGCAACAGCGAGGCAGTCAGTTGATAGGTGAGCGTAATCAAACCCACCTCTTTGAAATCGAGGTGAAAGGAATCCTTCAACAATGGGTAGATCGCCGGAATCAGCGATGAAAGCGTATCGTTCAAAAGGTGGCAAATGCTGATTGCCGCCAGGACATTGAAGGCCACCTTCCCACCGGCATTCGTTAGAATCTCTGCTCGAGTCGCGGTCACGCGTTTAACATATCTTCCAGAAAAGATTTATACGTTGGAATTGCGACATGCGGCGCCTTCATTGTAACTTGGCTTGCTTTGCTACGCCCTTGCATTCTCTCCCATTCGTCGGGACTAGGGTGTGTCATCAATTGAGCCAGATAAGGGAAGCGGCGAGATAGATGGCCGCGAGGAAGTTGCGGGCGGTTTTGTCATCGCGCGTCGCGATGGCCCGAAATTGCTGAGTCGGGCGAAGAAGTTTTCGATCAGGTGACGCGTCTTGCTTCGGCGATCACGGCATCGGCTTGGATTGTCGGAAGCAAAAGATCGTCTTCCTCCAAATCGTGCGCTTGGCCCGGCATCAGGGCGAAGCTGGTGGGCTTGCCAAAGCATCCACGGTGACGTGAATTTTGCTGCTTAGTCACGCCCCGGCTGCGCCCGAGGGCTTGGTTGTCGCCACCCTTTTTCTGCGCCACCGCACTGTGTTGATGGGCGCGAACGATCGTGCTGTCGATCAAGGCGTATTCGTTGTCCGCATCCACGGCCAAACATTTGAAAATCTTCTCCCAAACGCCGCTTCGGCCCAGCGGCTGAAGCGCATGTGCACCATCCGAAGTTCCCGAACCGATCCGGCAAATCTCGCCACGGAATGCCCGCCCGTAGCGATACAAAACAGCGTCCACAAACAAACGGTTGTCTTTGGCGGTCACTCCCACCGTTTCTTTCCGCCCGGCACCAAATCCTGAATCCGTTCCCACGGATCATCGCGCAATCCGTACCGTCGGGTGATCGGTTGGCCCCTCCCCTGTGCTTATTTGATGACACACCATAGGCACCAATTCAAGCCCGAGTTCAGCAATTGGGCTCCGCTGTCGTTTTTGCGGTAGTGGCTTGATGCTAGGTAATTTCGGAGCCGCGTTTCGAGCGCAGACGGCATCGGCAAATCCACGATGCTGGCTACGCTCTTCGGCGTACCCAAATTTACCACTATAGGTAGAACATCGGATGTTGATGAGCTTTCGCCTGAAATCCAGGAACGCTAATACCTCGTCAATACGCATTCACGTGACCGAAAGAAGGAAGCAGATTGCACCTAAGGGCTTATCGACGAAAGACACAATCTGGGCCATTTCTTCTTCACATCCCGTTGGGGCAATGACAGGTCCGAAAGCGAGAACTTAGGCACGGAGTATCCCTATTTGCGGACGAACCCGAGAATCGAAGACAGCGTCAAAAGAACATTTTCGACGGTCTTTCGCTTCCGTTTACCCACAGAACGTTTACAAAACCCTGATACTCTTCGTTGTCAACTCGGTCAAAGCACAGTCTCCCAGCAGCGGTACGATATGCCGTCGTAAGTGTGATTCGGCGGATTTCCGACTGCTAGGTTTGAGTCCCTCGGCTACCTGGGCTCTCCACTCCAAGATGAAAATCTTGAGCGTCAGGGATGTTTTGGGAACAGGCGGTGTGGTTTGATTCGCTGCATTGACAGCATCGAGGATAGGGCTGGAATGCGGCGCGGGTTGCACGTTTCGGATAGCCCAACGAACGTTTTGCACTGCTGCTCTCGTCTAATGGTGCGATCAGGTTGCACTGCGTCCACGCGCCACATACCGACCCAATTCCCTTTGCATTTAACGAAAGTGCCTTTCTGAAACCGTCTCTTCGGCACGTCCTTTCGTGCCCGTGGATGACGGCGTTGCGTCGGTGACTGTACTTTGCGGGTTGGCGGAAGGCAAGCGCACCACCTGATTGAAAACTTCTTCGCCCGACTCAAGCAATTCCGTGCCATCGCCACTCGCTACGACAAAACGGCCTGCAATTCCCTGGCCGCCGTTTACCTCGTCGCTTCCAGGATTTGCCTCAATTGAGGACACGCCCTAGTCCTGTATCTAGTATTGTATTCGCACGGCTGCGGGTATTTTGCGCTCTACAACGGGAACCACGGAAGGAACGATGCGGCGAAATGGACGAAGACTGAAAAATTTCTCGCGGCAAGGGTCGCAGCGATACGCAGGAAAATGGAGACAGCGCTTAGCGAAAATCAGCATTCCTATTTCGACTCGTTCGCCAGAAATACGATCCAAATCGAAGTTCCCGCATTTCGGACAGTGTACATATCGCCAGAACGGTATCGCCACTCGCCAGGCATAGAACCTTCGCTCGCACGACTGACAGCGCCACGGTCTCAACCTATTCAGAGTGCATAGGAAATCCCGTACACCTTCGCGATGCGATCGAAAGCAGTTGGCACTACGGCACTGAGGACAAATCATCGAGTCCAATACCCCCGCGGCGCGACAGCATACCCAAAAACATATCCCGTCAGCAAGTCTTTGTACACGTCCACTAGAAGCTGTTGGGTTCTGTTGATATCTTCGCTACGACTCTACGACGATGAGATCTCGAGATGGCTGGCGCATCGCGTTTGTAGTCGTGCGAGCGACGTTCGGGTTGGCCCGGACGCATCGGCGGTAGCGGTGTGGTACGAAATTGGACTCTTTTGGTCTACACAGAGAACCAGCGCGCGGTCGGAAGGGTGGCAGATAAAGCTCGACGATATCGCGCACCTTGTTGATGAAGAGAGGGTCGCAGCTCAACTTGAAGGCCTCGGTGCGATGCGGGCAAGCGCGAAGGCATGCCAGATGCGGCTGACGCCGCTCTGGTTCAGGGCGCAGGTTCTGCCAGCAAACGGGTAGAACAGCACGGCGCCTTTCAACAGCGTCTCCAGCGTGTATGCCAACATCCGCTCCACCACAAAATCGCTGAGAGGCGTGGCGTGCTCGGACGTGGTTCGACCAGGTCGTCGATGTGGCTATCCAGGAAGCGCTGTCGCCACCCCTGGCGGTGGGAAGCGAAACGCTAACTGGCGAGCCACCTCCGTGTTGCTGCTGTCTGCGGCAGCAGCACGATGCGCGCGCGCAAGGTCAGTGCCGCGCCGTTTTTGCCCGCCGAGAAGCGGAGCGGCGTAAGCGAACGACCGTTGCGCATGGTGTCCCTCCTGCTTACATCGCATGCAAGAAGGACCGCAAGTTATTCAAATAACTTTAGACTCAGTGCACTAGTTGCTTTTTCAAAGATCCGGGCCTCGACGAATATTGTGAATAAATCGGCATCTAATTCCTGGTAGCGGACTGATGTATTTAAAATGTCGAGCGCCCTCTCGGCTGAAACGGCCTTCTTATAAGGACGATCAGATGCATACAGAGCGTCAAAAATATCGCATATAGTCATCATCTTTGCTTGCAGAGGGATTTCTTCACCTCGAAGATGATATGGATAGCCTGTCCCATTTGACTTCTCGTGGTGTGCCCGTACGATCCATGGGGTATATTTCAAGTCGCTTGTCCAAGGGATTTGAGCCAGAAAATTGAAGCTATGGACAACGTGCGATTCAATCTCTTGTCGCTCCTCGTCATTTAGACTTCCGTGCGGTATTGAAAGCGAGGCAATCTCGCCAGGTGAAAGAATCGGTTGGTTTCGACCATCGGGATCGCGATATGTTTTGCGAGCAATCGTTGTTAATCGTTGGATTGCTGCTTCGTCCAATGCCAATCCATCATTTACGCTCAAAAGGAACTGAAGAATTTCATCCACTTCAGCTCGTCTCGACCGAAACTCGGCGTCAATAAGGGCGAACGCAGCAGCATCGTCGCTCCCCGTCATAAAGTTGTCCAACTTCTTTTGCACACGCTGTGTTTCTAGTTCTTGATGAACGCAATCGAAACGCTGCCGCAAGATAGCAAGTTGAGCAGGATAAAGCTTCTTAGCTTTGACCAAAACTTCCTCGCGTACGACAATCTTGCCAAAGTCATGTAGCAGTGCTGCGTACCGGAGCTCTTTAATCTGTTCGAAGGTAAAACGCGTTTCCGCGTAGGGGCCGCTTTTCACCTGGTTCAATGCGTCCGCAAAGGCAACGCTCATGGTCGCCACGCGGATTGAATGGCCTGAGGTCGTCGGATCGCGTTGCTCAATAGCCGTTACGGAGGCCTGAACAAACCCCTCAAAGAGAATCTCAACTTCGTGATAAAGCCGACTGTTCTCATATGCCACGGCTGCTTGTGAGGCAAGCGATTCGGCGAGCCGTATGGCACGCGGTGGAAATGGCTGAACCTCATGTTCGACATCGGCCGTGTTCAGTAATTTGGCGGTCCAATTGCGCTTGCAATTGAGAAGCTGCATGACTCCTATGACGATTCCCCGGGCATTTTTCATCGGAACACTAAGAAGCGATCGCGTACGATAACCAGTCTCTTCATCGAAATGCGGATTGAAGCGGTAGGGAAGGTTAGAAGCCATGGAATACACATTATCGAGCGCGACCACTTCTCCATGGACCGCAGTGTAGCCTGCCATCGATTCTTCATTCAGAGGCAAATGGTCGGCGAGGGTGACTTTTCGACTGTCGTTCTGAATGAATTTGAATCGTAGCCATCGCTCGCGGCGGCCGGAGAGCCCATTATCAGAGCCGGATGACTCGATAATATACAGTGAGCCGGCATCGGCTCTCGTGATTTGGCGCATTTTGGATAGAATCATTTTTAGTAATGCATCGAGATCTCTTGTAGATGAGAGGGCAATACCTATCCGATTCAGTTCCTCTCGATCACGGTCCGCCGAAAACGCTGCCTCCCGACGATCTTTCTCGGTAATCTCAATATTTGTGAAGGCGGCTTCAATTGTGTACGCGAAAATGTCTGCTGAGACATCAGCGGATAGCAGCGCGAAAAAATGGCCAGTTTCTCGAGCGTTCAAAGCAGAACACGTCAGTGCGCCGGCTTTGGGAAAAAGAGCAATGACCCGGATACCTGTCTTCGTATTAAGCCCGCGAAGCTTCCTGATATCGGCGTGTGCCAAATCAGCCACAATCACAGTTGGTGCTAGCGAGCCGGTGAAGTCATCCATATATATAGTAGCTTCATCTTTTTGTCGGGAGTTCAGAGTTCGAATTCGGTATCGGCCGCCGAGCTGTGTCACAAGGGTACGGATGGCATCGCTATCGTGACACCAAATTTCTCGATTTTCGCTCATGACATACCCCTTATTCGGAGGGTATCGGTCTTGTTCTTCATTTAAAGGGCGGTTTTGCAGTGACCGACATAGGATACAGGCCAAACCCAACAAAAGGCGTCAGCCACAATCCGAATTAGTACGAAAACGTCATACTGGGGCATGCGGCTCTGTTGACATGCTCGTGAAAGGGCGGGGATGCCACAGGCGATACAGATTGAAACGATCAACGCGCGGCGACGATAGACCCGTCGCGGAAACTGTCGCCGCCTCTGTGCTCGCACGCCGTGGATACGCCAAGTTTTCTTCCCGCGCTTGGCGGGAATCACGCTCTGCGCGCGGAGTCGCTTCCGGATATAGGTGCGATCCCTCTCGCTGTCGAACTCGGCGTCGGTCCGTACCAGGCCGATCCGTGTTTGCTGGGAAGTCGTCTGGACGACGGCAGGCAAATTCGCCCGTCGTTCCAGGGGCAGTGACGCGCGATCTGGGCGAACAAGAACTGCTGATCCAAATCGGCCACGACCACCCACTTCAGCCAATGCCGCTGGAGAAGCGATTTTGCCCATGAGGATGCATGCGCCGCACGAAGAACGTGCTGACCGCGCCCTGCGCAACCGACGCACCGTCTAGCCTACGGCTTTGTCAATGGTCTCATCGCCCAAACGTTCGAGGAAGCGATACAGAGTCGTGAAGTCGGGCACGCTGGCAAGGCCCCAGCGTCTGAGGCAATTCGCGATGCTCGCTCAGTCGGACCTCCGCCTCGCGGAAGGTCCAGTCCTCGTAACGCATCAGGAAGAGAATCGCCAGCAGTTGGGGTTGGTTGAACAGGCGCTTGCTGAAACTGGGGAACCGCGGAAGCACCGCCTTGCAGACTTGCAGGGTGACACAGGCAAACGGCAGGAGTTCGACCTCCGCCATCGCACCTCCTGCTCCGATAGAAAACAACAATTCCGAACGGCCGAATATGCGAATTTTTGCCGTCGTAGCTAGGATGTCAACATAGCTAGGGCGTGTCATCAATTGAGCCGGATGATGGAGGTGACGAGGTAAACGGCAGTGAGGAAGTTACGAGCTGTTTTGTCATAACGGGTAGCGATGGCGCGGAATTGTTTGAGTTTGGCAAAGAAGTTTTCGATCAGGTGGCGTACTTTGTAGAGTTCCCGATCATACGTGCGGGGATTGTTGCGGTTGCTGCGGGGCGGAATAACGAAGGCTTGCCCGCTTGTTCCAGCAGACGAACGACGCATTCGTAGGCTTTGTCGGCAATCACGGTATCGGCCTGGATCGCCGGAAGCAGAAGATCGGCTCCTTCCAAATCGTGCGCTTTTCCGGGTGTCAAGGCGAAGCTGGTGGGATTCCCCAACGCATCTACGGTGGCGTGGATGTTGCTGCTCAGTCCGCCCCGGCTGCGCCCGAGAGCTTGGTTTTCGTCCCCCCCCTTTTCTGCGTCCCCGCACCGTGATGCTGATGCGCGCACACGATCGTGCTGTCGATCAGAGCATATTCGTTGTTGGCGTCCACGGCCAAGTGTTTGAAAAGCTTCTCCCAAACGCCGCTTTTCACCCAGCGGCTGACGTGCGTGTGCACCATCCGAAGCGCTCCGGCAGATTCCGCCACGGGATGCCCGGCCGATAGCGGTACAAAACCGGCGTCCACAAACAAGGGGGATTATGCACTTGACACAGAAGCATGGTAAAGTGGACAGGCCGTGACAGGACAAGAAAACGAGCGCGTATTATGTGGGAAAATCTGTGCAAATTGTAGTTGACGCCTGTAACGCGTTTGGGAAATGATGTAGCCTATCGAGCGCACGATTAGTTCGGCTTGATACGGGCACAATCTCCCAGCCCTGCAAGTGCCTGTCATTCGGATAGTCAAGGGAAGTCTTAAGGAAAATTTTGTAAGAGTTTTGCGGAGAGGGTGGGAGTCGAACCCACAAATCCTCTAGGGATCGCGATTTTAAAGATCGCCGGGCTTACCGATGCCCAACCTCTCCACGAATGGCGGGGGCGGCTAGATTCGAACTAGCGAACCCTGTGCGAGCAGGGTTGGCCGATTATAAGTCGGCTCCATTCAACCGCTCTGGCACGCCCCCGTTTTATACGCGGATAGAATTTGACAGCGTGCGGAGTCTTCGGTAGGATGCAGAAGGATATCCGCTCGCGGGTTCTATCCGTGAGCCAAGCGCGGCCTACCATTACTAGTGGTGGGCCGTACTTGCATATAGGCTCAGTTGTGATGAGACTTCCGAGCCACGGTGCATATCTTGGTGGGTTGCCAAATCTACGTCAAGCTAAAAGTGATCGTAAGCCCATCATTATGCGAGACGTATCTGGTAAAATGGGCAACAAAAAGCGAAAAAGTCAATAAAGTTGATGGGGATTTATACTGTGGAAAAACCTAAGCCTGTGGAAAAGTCGAAATTTGATGCACTTCTGTCCCGCATCCTAAAGACTAAACCTGCACCGCGCGGGAAGATAAAAGCGCGTGGGAGGCACGCGGCTAAGACTCCGATACTTGCGAAGCCGTGAGCGCTTTGTAGGGAAGATTCTTGCCGTTTAGCAAGTTCTTCGCGGTCATTGCAAATAGTTGTTCCTGTTCATCTCTCCGATTGAATCGGTATGTGAACTCCGCAAGGTAGCGGTCCAGATGCTTTATCGAAACCTTGTGGTAGCTCCCTATGATTCCCCGCTTTAGTAGCGACCAGAAATTCTCAATCGTGTTGGTGTGAATGTCACCACGCACATATTCTCTGCGTATGTGATTGATGATGTCGTGCCGGTGCGTGTTCTTTACGGTTTTGTATGCCGCCAGCTGATCGGTAATGACTCGCGCATCGGACGAAACACGATCCTTCACAACCCCAACGAGGATTTGCTTGCTGGCGGTCGGGATTTGATAGGCTTGCACTTTGCCTTTGCGCTCGACAAGTCCAACGACGGGCATTTTCGCCCACGGATCACGCTTGCGGCGCTTATCATAGCGGCCCCCGATGTACGTCTCATCCACTTCGACAGTGCCGCCCAAGATGCCAGCAGGCTCTTTCATTGCCTCTCTAATGCGATGGCAGAGGTGCCACGCGGTTCGGTAATTGACTTTCAGGTGCCGCTGCATCTGGCAGGCCGATACACCCTTTTTCGCCTCACAGATCAGCGCAATAGCGGCAAACCACTTTTTCAGCGGCAAGTGCGAATCATGGAATATCGTTCCAGCGGTCGGGCTGAAT
>Ga0307372_10006968_pt1 | contig 16355 bp, 19 predicted proteins | sample OX1MG_FD_202533 | JGI IMG/M metagenome (GOLD analysis project Ga0307372, IMG submission 202533) | Soil microbial communities from Risofladan, Vaasa, Finland - OX-1 | ecosystem: Environmental > Terrestrial > Soil > Coastal area > Acid sulfate soil | place: Finland: Risofladan, Vaasa | collected... | reverse complement strand
AAGGACGCCGGCTGGCCCTCCTCCTCGCCGTGCTCGACAAACGCGCCGGCCTCACGTTCGCGCAGCTCGACGTCTTCGTGAACGTCGTCGGCGGCATGCGGCTGCAGGAGCCAGCCGGCGATCTGGCCGTCGCCGCCGCCCTCGCGTCCAGCATCCACGATCGCGCGCTCCCGCCCGACGTGATCTTCCTGGGCGAGGTCGGACTGGGCGGCGAGGTCCGCCCCGTGTCGCAAGCCGAACGGCGCCTGGCCGAAGCCGCCAACCAGGGAATCACCACGGCGTATCTTGCCGAGCGCGGCATTCCCAAGCGTCGTGATCCGCGCATCCGCACGGTGGGCATCCGCACGGTGGACCAACTGTTCGGGCGGCTGTTCGGATGACGCCGCGCGACGTGGGCGTGGTGATCGTCGCCGCCGGCGCCGGCACGCGCGCGGGAGGCGAGGAACTCAAGCAGTTCCGGTGGATCGCCGGCAAGCCGATGCTCCTGCACTCCCTCCAGACCTTCATGGCGCATCCCCGCGTGCTCACCGTGGTGTGCGTGCTGCCGCAGCGCTTCGCCGGCGATCCGCCGCCCTGGATCTTCCAGTGCGACGTGGACCGCCTGCTCGTCTCGGTGGGCGGCCGCACGCGCACCGAGTCGGTGGCCAACGGACTCGACGATCTCGCCGACGAGGCGCAGATCGTGCTCGTCCACGACGCCGCGCGGCCGTTCGTGGATCTGGCCACGATCGACCGCGTGATCGCGGGCGTGGAGCAGGGCACGGCCACGGTGGCCGCGATGCCGGTCGTGGACACGCTCAAGGAACTCGACGACGCCATGCAGGTGGTGCGCACGGTGGACCGCGCGCGCCTCTGGCGCGCCCAGACGCCGCAGGGATTTTCCCGCGAGACGATCGTGCGCGTGCATCGCGCGGCCCACGCGCGGCGCCTCCAGGCCACCGACGACGCCGCGCTGTGCGAGCAGTTGGGAGTCCCGGTGGCCGCGGTCCGCGGCAGCGAACGCGCGCTCAAGGTCACCGAGGAGGCCGACTTCGCGCGCGCCGAGGCGCTGTTCCCGCTCGCGCCATGAGAGCCGACTCGCTCAGCTATCCGTTCTGGTCGGACGAGGAGATCACCGCCGCGATCCGCCCCGCGCTCGAGCAGATGGAGCGGCGCCGCGTCCTCGCGTATCCCACCGAGACCGTGTACGGGTTCGGCGGCGCGATCGATCGCGATTCGGTCGCCGCGCTCATCCGCCTCAAGCGGCGTCCGCCCGGCAAACCGTTTCTGCTGCTCGTCGACGGCAGCGAGACGCTCGCTCGGCTGGATCTGTCGCTGCCCAGCTACGCGGCCAATCTCGCCGCCCGCCACTGGCCCGGCCCACTCACGCTCGTGCTGGCGGGCGGCGAGCGCCGCGTGTCCTCCCAGCTCCGCGGCCCGGAGGGCGGCGTGGCCGTGCGCTGGACCAGCCACCCGGGCATCGCGCGGCTCATCCGCGCCCACGGCGACGCCATGACTTCAACGAGCGCCAACCGCCCGGGGGTTCCGCCGGCCACCACCGCGGGGGAGATTCTGGCCCAGTGGGGCGAGGCCGTGGCCCGGGGCGATCTCCGCGTCCTCGACGGCGGTCGCCTCGCGCCCTCGCCGCCGTCAACCGTGGTGGACTGCATGGGTCGTCATCCGCGCGTGATCCGTCCGGGCGCCATTCCGGCCCGCGTGCTCAGGGAGAGCGTTCCCACACTCATCGGAGACGCTTGAGCCGTGCGCATCCTGTTCGTGTGCACCGGCAATACCTGCCGCAGCGCGCTGGCCGAAGCCATCGCCCGCAAGCTGACCATCGAGCGCGGCATCGTGGACATCGACGTGGCCAGCGCCGGCACGAGCGCGTGGGACGGTGCGTCGGCGTCCGATGGCGCCCTGCTCGTGGGCCTGGAACGCGGGCTCGACTTGAACGCGCATCGGTCGCGGCAGCTCGATCGTGATCTCGTGCAGTCGGCCGATCTCGTGCTGGCCATGGGACCCCATCACCTGGAACGCATCGAGGCGCTGGGCGGCGCGGGCAAGGGCCACCTGCTCACCGCGTACGCGTCGCGCGGCACGCAGGCCCGTCCGGTGAACGACCCGATGGGTGGCGAACTCGACGTGTACCGCGCCACCGCGGACGAGCTGGAGCGCGAGGTGCTGCTGGTCCTCGATCGCGTCGCGGCTGAACACGGCTCGGGACCGGCGTGAATCCGCGTCCCGGGCGGCTGGTGCTGCTGGGGCACCCGGTGGGCCATTCGCTCTCTCCCCGGTTCCAGAACGCCGCGCTGCGCGCCGCCGGCATCCCGCTGGTCTATGAGCCGCTGGACGTGGCTCCCGCCGACCTCGACGCCGTGCTCGAGGCGCTGATCGCCCAGCGGGCGGCGGGCAATGTGACCATCCCCCACAAGACGCACGTCGCCGCGCGTTGCGCGCGTCTCGCGCCGCTGGCCGAGCGCACGGGCGCCGTCAACACCTTCTGGACCGACGGGAACGTGCTCGTGGGCGACAACACCGACGTCGATGGCTTCGACGCCGCGGTGCGCGCCCTCATGGGCGGAGCGCCCTCGGGCGCGGAGATCGGCGTGGTGGGCGCCGGCGGCGCCGCGGCGGCGGTTCTCGCCGCAATCGAACGATGGGACGGCTGCCACGCGCGGCTGTACAATCGCACGGTGGACCGGGCGCACCACCTGGCGGCACGCTTTGCCGGCGTCACGCAGGTGGTCCGGTCTGCCGAGGACGCGGTGTCCGGCGCCGCCCTCGTCGTCAACGCCACGGCGATCGGACTCGCCGACGACTCCCTGCCGTTCCCGCTCGATGCGCTGCTTCCCGACGCTGCCGTGCTCGATCTCGTGTACCGCCCCGGACGCACCCCGCTGGTTCGATCGGCTGCGGCGCGCGGCCACCGCGCGGACGACGGCCTGCGCATGCTGGTGGAGCAGGGCGCGTGCGCCTTCGAACGCTGGTTCGGCGTCGCGCCGGACCGGGCCCTGATGTGGGCGACGGTGACCCCGGGCCGCTGAGCAGGCGCGCGCGCGGAGCGGCCCACGCCCTGCGCGATCTGTTGTTGCCGCTCGTGTGCGCGGCGTGCGCGCGCCCACTCGACGCCGGGGAGCCGGGCATCGTCTGCGGGCGGTGCTGGTCGCGGCTGGCGCTGCTGCCGCACCCCCTCTGCCCGCGATGCGGGCATCCGCGCACGCGACCCGAGTGCGCCTGGTGCGAACTCCTGCCCCCGTTCGTGCGCGCCGCCCGGTCGGTGGCCTGGGTACACCGGGGCACCGGCCAGGCCATCGTGTACGCCCTCAAGTACCGCGGGTGGCACGCCGTGGCCGCCGGGATGGCGGACCGCATGGCGCGGATCCCGTGGCCGGCCGACGTGGTGCGCGAGCGGGCGGCCCTGGTGCCGGTGCCGCTCGCCGCCGGCCGCGAGCGCGAACGCGGGTACAATCAGAGCGAACGCCTGGCGCGCGCGCTGGCGGTGCATTGGGACGTCCCCGTGTGGGCGCACGCCGTGGAACGCATCCGCCACACCACGACCCAGACACGATTGACACCGGAGCAGCGCCTGGTGAACGTTTCAGGCGCGTTCGGCGCGCCAGAGGTGGCGCGTGCCGCGCTGCGACGATCGCACGTCGTGCTCGTGGACGACGTGGTGACGACCGCCGCCACTCTCAATGCATGTGCCGCCGCCCTGCACGCGGCCGGCGCACGCGTTATCAGTTTTGTGACCTTCGGCCGGGCGCCCGCGGTGGGCGACCGGTGACCGACATGGGAGACGACGATGGCGATTCGTGTGGGCATCAACGGCTTCGGCCGCATTGGACGCCAGGTGCTGCGGGCGGCGAAGCTGCAGGGCGTGACCGACCTCGAGTTCGTGGCCGTCAACGACCTGACGGATACCCGCACGCTGGCGCACCTGTTCAAGTACGACTCGGTGCACGGCACCTACGACGGCACGGTGACCGCCAGCGCCGACGCGATCACCGTGGACGGCCACACGGTGAAGGTGCTGGCCGAGAAGGATCCCGCCAAGCTGCCGTGGAAGGCGCTGGGTGTGGACATCGTCCTCGAGTCCACCGGCCGGTTCACCAAGGCCGCCGACGCGCACAAGCACATCGACGGCGGCGCCCGCAAGGTGGTGATCTCCGCGCCCGCCACCGGCGAGGACATCACCCTCGTGATGGGGGTGAACCACGACAAGTACGATGCCGCCAAGCACCACATCATCTCCAATGCGTCGTGCACCACCAACTGCCTGGTGCCGATGGTGAAGGTGATTCGCGACAACTTCGGCTTCGTGCGCGGCAGCATGACCACGGTCCACAGCTACACCAACGACCAGAACATCCTCGACCTGCCGCACAAGGATCTGCGCCGCGCCCGCGCGGCCGCGGTCTCCATCATTCCCACCACCACCGGCGCCGCCAAGGCCACGGCGCTGGTGATCCCGGAACTCAAGGGCAAGATCGACGGCATCGCCGTGCGCGTGCCCACGCCCGACGTTTCGCTCACCGACCTCGTGGTCGTCACCGAGAAGCCGACCACGGTGGACGCCGTGAACGCCGCCTTCAAGGCCGCCGCCGCCGGCCCGCTCAAGGGCATCCTGCAGTACACCGAGGAGGAACTGGTGAGCGTGGACTACGTCGGCAATCCCCACTCGTGCATCTTCGACGCCAAGACCACGGCGGTGATCGACGGCGGGCTGGTCAAGGTGTGCGGATGGTACGACAACGAATGGGGCTACGCCGCCCGCTGCGTGGACCTGTTGCGCCTCGTCGCCCAGAAGCTGTGAGCCCGGCGTGAACAAGAAAACCGTACGCGACCTGCCTGACGCCGACGTTCAGGGGCGTCGCGCGCTGGTGCGCGTGGACTTCAACGTGCCGTTCGACGATCAGGGGCGCATCACCGACGACACCCGCATCCGCGCCGCGCTCCCCACCATCCAACTGCTGCGCCAGCGCGGCGCCCGCGTGGTGCTGCTGTCGCACCTCGGTCGGCCCAAGGGCAAGCCCGACGCGAAGTACTCGTTGCGGGCCGTGCAGGCGCGCCTCGCCGAGTTGCTGCCCGGGCAGCGGGTCGTGTTCGTGGACGCCACCCTGGGCCCCGACGCCGTGGCCGCGACGCGCGACCCGGCCGCAGACGTCGTGCTGCTCGAGAACACGCGGTTCTTTGCCGGCGAGGAGAAGAACGACGATGCGGTGGCCCGACAGATGGCCGAACTCGGCGACTTCTACGTGAACGACGCCTTCGGCAGCGCCCACCGCGCGCACGCCTCCACCGAGGGCGTGGCGCGGTACCTCAGGCCGGGCGTGGCCGGCCTGCTCATGGAACGCGAACTGCAGTACCTGGGCGCCGCCCTCGCCGATCCCACGCGGCCGTTCATCGCCATCCTCGGCGGCAGCAAGATCTCGGGCAAGATCGACGTCGTCGAGGCCTTGCTCCCCAAAGTGGACGCGCTGCTCATCGGCGGCGCCATGGCGTGCACGTTCTACAAGGCGCTGGGCTTCGAGACCGGCACGTCGCTGGTGGAGGACGATCGCGTGGACATGGCCCGCGATCTGCTCGAGCGCGCCGGCACGCGCATCATCCTGCCGCACGACGCCACCGTCGCGCCGTCCATGCGCGAACCCGGCAAGGCCCACGCCGTCAAGCGCGACGCCATCCCCGCGGGCGAGGCGATGCTCGACATCGGCCCCGACACCGCGAAGTCGTACGCGCGGGCCATCGCCACCGCCCGGACCATCCTCTGGAACGGCCCGATGGGCGTATTCGAAACACCGCCGTTCGATGCCGGCACCACCGCCGTGGCGCGCGCCATGGCCGACGCCACCGCCACCGGCGCAACCACGATCGTCGGCGGCGGCGATTCCGCGGCCGCCGTCGACCAGGCCGGCTTGTCGTCGCGCATGAGTCACGTGTCCACCGGCGGCGGCGCGGCGCTGGAATTTCTCGAAGGCAAGACGCTCCCCGGCGTCGCCGCGCTCGACGACGCCTGATGCAAGCGCCGATCTTCGCCGCCAACTGGAAACTCAACCTCGGGCCCACCGAGGCGCGCGCCTTCATGCAGACGTTCATCGCCGCGTATCCGGCGCGCGACGATCGCACCGTGATGTTCTTTCCTTCGGCGCTCGCCTTCGCCGCTGCGCGCGCCGCGGCCGGCGCGCGAGCCGACCTCTGGTTCGGCGTGCAGAACATCGCCGCGGCGGAGAAGGGCGCGTTCACCGGCGAGAACTCGGCGCCGATCGCACGCGACGCCGGCGCCACGTGCGTGCTCGTGGGCCACTCCGAGCGGCGCCACGTGTTCGGCGAGACCGACCAGGCCACGGCGGACAAGTGCGCGCTGGCCCTGGCGCACGGATTGACGCCCGTGCTGTGCGTGGGCGAAACGCTCGACGAGCGCCAGGCCGGGCACACCGACTCCGTCGTGCTGCGGCAGCTGCGCGTGGGCGTGAGCAAGCTGGCAGCCGCGCAACTCGACCAGTTGGTGCTCGCCTACGAGCCCGTATGGGCCATCGGGACCGGACGCAACGCCACGCCGGACGACGCCGCCGCGGTCCACACGGTGCTGCGCTCGGAGGTGGCAAAGCTGGGCGCCCGGATGCGCGTGCCGATCCTGTACGGCGGCAGCGTGAGCCCCGCCAACGCCGCGAGCCTCCTGGGCGCCGACGGTGTGGACGGATTGCTTGTCGGTGGCGCCAGTCTCAACCCGGAGTCCTGGCAAGCGGTGGTGAACGCCGGGTGAAGGCGGGGAATTTGGCCCGCGGACTTGACGCACGGTCGTAAGTGTCGTGATATTTAGAGCTTACGACAGATTCCATTCTCCATCTCCGCATACCAATGCTGTACTCGATTCTCCTGGTTCTCCTCGTCATCGATAGTCTGGTCCTCCTCGCGGCCATCCTGCTCCAGAGCGGGCAGGGCGGCGGCATGGCGGCCACATTCGGCGGCGCGAGCAGCTCGGCGGATGCCATCTTCGGCAGCCGCCAGGCAGGCAACCTGCTGACCAAGACATCGTGGTGGGGCGGAGGGCTGTTCCTCGCCCTGGCGTTCATGCTGTCGCTCGCGTCCTCGCGGAGCACCACGCCGCAGTCGGTGCTGGACAACACCTTCCAGACGCCGCCTGCCGCCCCGCCACCGGTGACCACCGGCGGTGGCGCCATCCCGCTGCAGACCGCGCCGGCCACCACGCAGCCGGCAGCGCCGGCCGCGAAGACGCCTCCCGCCGCCCCTTCAGGCACCAAGAAGCCCTGACGCGCAGGTGACACTCACACGGCACCAACCAGGGTTCCTCCTCCTCGAGGACGGAACCCTTTTTCACGGCGCGCTGCGCACCGACGCTCCCACGACGGTGGCCGAGGTCGTGTTCACGACCAACATGAGCGGCTACCAGGAAGTCTTCACCGATCCGTCGTATCGCGGCCAGATCGTCGTCATGACGGCGCCGATGATCGGCAACTACGGCATCAATGAGGAAGACCCGGAGTCGGCCGGCGTGCAGGTGGCCGGCGTCATCGTGCGCGAACTGTCCAACGAGTACTCGAGCTGGCGCGCCGATGGCGATCTGGCCGGGTGGCTGGGGCGAGCCCAAGTTCCGATTCTCGAAGACGTTGATACGCGCCGCCTCACTCGGCACCTGAGAACCGTGGGCGTGATGCGCGGCGTGATCGGGGCCGGCGACGCGCCCACCGACGACGCGCGCGCCGAGCTCGAGGCGTGCCCGTCCATGGAAGGCCTGGACCTGGCATCTCGCGTCACGACCCGCGAGCCGTATACCTGGGGCAATCCCGCCGCGTCCAACCACATCGTGGCGTACGACTACGGCATCAAACGGAACATCCTCCGCCTGTTCGAGGCGCATGATTGTCGGGTCACGGTGCTCCCCGCGGAGACGCCGGCCGAGATGGCGCTCGAACTCCAACCGGACGGGATCTTCCTCGCCAACGGGCCGGGCGATCCGGCGGCCGTGACCTACGCGCCCGCAACGGTTCGCAAGATCGCCGCGGCGGGCGTGCCGATCTTCGGGATCTGCCTCGGACATCAGATCCTGGCGCTGACGTTCGGCGCCAGGACCGAGAAGATGGCCTATGGCCACAGGGGCGGAAACCATCCGGTCAGGGCCGTGGCCACGGGACACGTCCTCATCACGTCCCAGAACCATGGGTTTGCGGTGGCGGGAGACGAACGGGGCATTCCTGGCGCGCCGGCGCTGGAGGTCACGCACGTCAATCTCAATGACGGGAGCATAGAGGGCTTGCGCCACAAGGAGTTACCGATTTTTGCGGTGCAATATCACCCCGAGGCGGCTCCAGGCCCCCATGACGCCAGGCCATTGTTCGACCAATTCATGGACGTGGTCCGCAATTCCGGCGTCTGAAAGCCCACAACCTCTTGACACACAACACTTAACGGCCATAAGTTCGGGGAGCGCTCAAGCCTCAGAGCGCCTGACCCCGAGGCTCTTCAATGACCAAAGCCGATCTGGTCGAGCATGTAACGGCGCAGATCGCCCGGACTGCCGGGCCGATGATCTCGAAGAAGGACTGCGCTCGCGTCGTCGACGCCTTTCTCGAAGCCATTAAAGACGCGCTGCACGATCAGAAAAACATCGAAGTCCGCGGGTTCGGCACCTTCAAGATTCGCCATCGCAAGACCCGGATGGCGCGCAATCCGCGCACCGGATCTCCCGTCGAAGTGTCCGCCCGCCCAGTGCCGGTGTTCAAGCCCTCCAAGGAGTTGCGCGCTCTGGTGGCCGATCTGGACATCGAGGACATCGAAGACGATACCGACTCGATCGAGGTCTCCAAGGCCTGACCCGATCCCGGGTTCCCTTACCGCCCCGGCGTCTGACGCCGGGGCGTTTTGTTTGGACAACTGCTGCCGAGCGCTCGCGGCCAAGCCGACACCGTGTCGTGCTTTCCTCCGGTCCCCTCTTCGCATAGCATTCGCCCCATGACCGTGCGCGTGCTGCTCTTCGCCTCCTATGCCGACGTTCTCGGTGGTCCGGAGATCCGGCTGGACCTCCCCGACGGATCCACCGTGCGCGAGCTGCTCGACGCCTTGCGACGCCGGCCCGGCGCGCACCGGCTTCCGCCGGCTCCCCTCGTGGCCGTGAACCAGCGCTACGCCGGCCTGGGCACCCCGGTCACGGCGGCCGATGAAGTGGCGATCATCCCTCCGGTGGCGGGGGGATGATGCGAGGCGCGATCGTGGACCGTCCGCTCGATCCCTCAGCGCTGCTCGCCGAAGCCTCGGACCCCGCCCATGGCGCGGCCGTGCTCTTCGTGGGCGCCGTGCGCGATACGAACGGTGGGCGCGGCGTTCGCGGCATCGAGTATACGGCGTACCGCGAGATGGCCGAGCGCGAGTTGGCCGACATCCTTCGCGAGACGGGCGCCCGGTTTCCCGGCGCGCGCGCGGTGGTGGAACACCGGTTGGGCACCCTGGGGCTGGGCGAGGCGAGCGTGGTGATCGCCGTGGGACACGCGCACCGCGGCGCGGCATACGACGCCTCGCGCCACGTGATCGAGGAGATCAAGCGCCGGCTTCCCATCTGGAAGCGCGAGCACTACGCCGACGGCACGCGGGAGTGGGTGCACGCCGGAACGGGCCTGGCGCAGCCCGCGGAGCAGGCGCGATGAGCGAGGCGCTGCGCGATCAGTTCGGCCGCAGCATCGAGTACCTGCGGATCTCGGTCACCGACCGGTGCAACTTCCGGTGCCTGTACTGCATGCCCGCCGAGGGACTGCAGTGGCTGCCCAAGACGGAGATCCTCTCGTACGAGGAGATCGCCGAGACGGTTCGACAGCTCGCGCCGCTCGGGCTGCGCCGGCTGCGCATCACCGGCGGCGAGCCCACGATTCGGCCCGACCTCGACCAACTCGTTCGGATGCTCAGGGCCGTGCCGGGCATCGAAGACATCGCGCTCTCCACCAACGGCGTGCGCCTGGGCGCGCTCGGCGCCCGGCTGCGCGAGGTGGGACTGGACCGCGTCAACATCAGCGCCGACAGTCTGCGTCCCGACCGGATCGCGGCCATCGCGCGGCGGAACCTCGGGTTCGATCCGGTGGCGGCGGCCACGGCGGCGCAGGACGCGGGGCTCGATCCCATCAAGATCAACGTCGTGGTCATGCGCGGCGTGAACGACGACGAGGTGGAGGATTTCGCGCGTCTCACGCTGGAGCATCCGTGGCACGTGCGATTCATCGAGCTGATGCCCGTGGGAGACATGCGCGACCTCACCTGGGAGCACGTGGTCCCGAGCGACGAGCTGCTGGTGCGCCTTCGCACGCTGGGCGAACTGGCGGCGGCTCCGGGGCCCGCGCGCGGCAATGGTCCGGCGGTGTACTACCGTCTGCCGGGCGCCGCCGGGTCGATCGGCGTCATCACGCCGATGTCGCACACGTATTGCGGCTCCTGCAACCGCGTCCGCCTCACCGCCGATGGGCGGTTGCGCACCTGCCTGTTCGGCGACCACGAAGTGGACCTGCGCACCCCGCTGCGCGCCGGCGAGCCATTGGAGCCGTTCTTCCGCCGGGCGCTGGCCGAGAAGCCCAAGGAGCACGCGTTGCTGCAGATGCAGATCGGCGGGCTCCGGGCGTTGTCGCAGGTCGGGGGTTAGCCAGGCCGGACGGCACGGCACGCGCCGCCATGGCGTCGCGCACGGGCGGCACGATGCAATGGGGACCTGCTGGGTCCCCTTCGTGCGTCGCGCGCGAGACCCCGATGCCGCGTGGCGCGCGTGCTCGGCGGTCCGCTCCCGGCACAACGGATCTGCCGGGAGCGTTGCTCGCACTCGGGCAGCGGAATACTTTTCTTTGGCTGTTCACTACTTCTTCTTCCGCGATGGACTCATGGTCAACAAGATCACGGTGGTCGGCGCAGGCAACGTCGGCGCGACGACCGCCCAACGCGTTGCAGAGAAGCAACTCGCCCGCACGGTCGTGATGGTGGACGTGGTCGAGGGCATTCCACAGGGCAAGGGTCTTGACCAGTGGGAGTCGGCTCCCATTGAAGGATTCGACACCCGTGTCATCGGCACCAACAACTACGACGATACCGCCGATTCGGACATCGTCATCATCACCGCCGGCATCGCCCGCAAGCCCGGGATGTCGCGCGACGATTTGCTGAACACCAACGCCGGCATCGTGAAGTCGGTGAGCGAACAGATCAAGAAGACGTCGCCCAATGCGATCATCATCGTCGTGTCCAATCCGCTCGACGTGATGTGCTACGTGGCCAAGGAAGTCACGGGCTTCCCGCGGCAGCGGGTGATCGGCATGGCGGGGGTGCTCGACACGGCGCGCTACCGCGCGTTCCTGGCCGAAGCGCTGGACATCTCGGTGCGCGACATCCAGGCGATGGTCCTCGGCGGCCACGGCGACACGATGGTACCGCTGATCTCGTACACCACGGTGAGCGGCATTCCGGTCACGCAGCTCATCGACCGCAGCAAGCTCGACGCGATCGTCGAGCGGACGCGCGCCGGCGGGGCCGAGATCGTGAAGTACCTCAAGACCGGTTCGGCGTACTACGCGCCGTCGTCGGGCGCCGTCCAGATGGCCGAAGCGATCGTGAATGACGAGAAGCGCATCCTGCCCTGCGCGGCGTGGCTCGAGGGCGAGTACGGCCAGAAGGGCATCTTCCTCGGCGTGCCCTGCAAGCTGGGACGCAAGGGCATCGAGCGCGTGCTCGAGGTGGAACTCACGTCGGAGGAGCGCGCGGCGTTGGCCAAGAGCGCCGACGCGGTACGCGAACCGATGAGCGCGGTCAAACTATGAGCGGATCACGCGATGCGGGAAGGCGGACCAACCGGTCCACTTCCCGCATCGCGCGTTCCGGCGTTCCCCACCCGAACTTCCGATCACGATGAGCTGGTTCGTCAATCTGTACCGGTCCACAATCGGGAAGAAGATCATCATGGCGGTCACGGGGCTGATCGGTATCGCCTTCGTGGTGCTGCACATGGTGGGCAACCTCCAGGTCTTCATCGGTCAGGACAAGTTCGACGCATATGCCGCGCTGCTCCACGGGCCGCTCGCCGAGGTGCTCTGGGTGGCTCGCGCCGTGCTCGTGGCGGCGGTGCTGCTCCACGTGCTGATGGCCTGGCAGCTCACGCAGCGGGCTCACGCCGCGCGGCCGGTGGACTACCGCATGCGCCAGGCGCAGGTCTCCACGCTGGCCTCGCGCACCATGCGGTGGGGCGGGGTGTTGCTGCTGGCATTCATCGTGTTCCACATCCTGCACTTCACGGTGGGGACGATCGACCCGGCGGGGGTGTTCCACACCACCGACGCCGCGGGGCGGCATGACATCTACGGCGACGTCGTGGCCAGCTTCCGCATCTGGTGGGTATCGGGGTTCTACCTCCTGTCGATGGCGTTCCTGGGGCTGCACCTGTTCCACGGCGCGTGGAGTTCGTTGCGCACCCTGGGCGTGGCGCGCCCGTCGGAGCATCCGCTGCATCGGCGCATCGCGGCCGCCGTGGCGATCGCGGTCTGGCTCGGCTTCACCCTCGTTCCGCTCGGCGTCATCGCCGGCATCGTGCACTAGCCATGGAACTCAAGTCGCGCACCCCCTCGGGACCGGTCGCCGAGGCGTGGGACAAGCACAAGTTCGACATGAAGCTCGTGAACCCCGCCAACAAGCGAAAGTACACGGTCATCGTGGTCGGCTCGGGGCTCGCCGGCGCCTCGGCCGCCGCTTCGATGAGCGAGCTGGGGTACAACGTCAAGAACTTCTGCTTCCAGGACTCGCCGCGGCGGGCCCACAGCATCGCCGCCCAGGGCGGCATCAACGCCGCCAAGAACTATCCCAACGACGGCGACAGCATCTGGCGCCTGTTCTACGACACGGTCAAGGGCGGCGACTTCCGGTCGCGCGAGTCCAACGTATACCGGCTGGCGCAGGTGAGCGTGCAGATCATCGACCAGTGCGTGGCGCAGGGCGTGCCGTTCGCGCGCGAGTATGGCGGGCTGCTCACCAACCGGTCGTTCGGCGGGGCGCAGGTCTCGCGCACGTTCTATGCGCGCGGGCAGACGGGGCAGCAACTGCTCCTGGGCGCGTATCAGGCGCTGGAAAAGGAGATCGCCAAGGGCGGCGTGACGATGTATCCGCGCACCGAGATGCTCGACGTGATCGTCGTCGACGGGCGGGCGCGGGGCATCGTGGTGCGCGACCTCGTCACGGGCAAGATCGAGAGCCACCTCGCCGACGCCGTGGTGCTGGGCACCGGCGGGTACGGCAACGTGTTCTTCCTGTCCACCAACGCCAAGGGGTCGAACGTGACCGCCGCCTGGCGCGCCTACAAGCGCGGGGCGGCGTTCGCCAACCCCTGTTACACGCAGATCCATCCCACCTGCATCCCGGTGAGCGGCGAGCACCAGTCCAAGCTCACGCTGATGAGCGAGTCGCTGCGCAACGACGGGCGCGTCTGGGTGCCCAAGAAGGCCGGCGACACGCGCGCGCCGGGCCAGATTCCCGAGGCGGAGCGCGACTATTATCTCGAACGGAAGTATCCGAGCTTCGGGAATCTGTCGCCGCGCGACATCTCGTCGCGCGCGGCCAAGGAAGTGTGCGACGAAGGGCGCGGCGTGGGGCCGGGCGGTCGAGGCGTCTACCTCGACTTCGCCGACGCCATCGCGCGGCTTGGCCAGGACCTGATCGCCGAGCGCTATGGCAATCTGTTCGAGATGTACGAACGGATCACCGGCGAGAATCCGTACAAGGTGCCGATGCGCATCTATCCCGCCGTCCACTACACCATGGGCGGGCTGTGGGTGGACTACAATCTGATGAGCACCATCCCCGGCCTCCACGTGATCGGCGAAGCGAACTTCTCCGACCACGGCGCCAACCGCCTCGGCGCAAGCGCGCTGATGCAGGGGCTTGCCGACGGGTATTTCGTCATCCCGCTCACGATCGGCGACTACCTGGGGTCCAACAAACTCGAGCCGATCACGCCCGATCATCCCGAGGTCCGCGCCGCCGAGACGGCCGTGACCGAGCGCACCAAGCGCCTGCTGTCGGTGAACGGGAAGCGCTCGGTCACCTCGTTCCACCGCGAGCTGGGCAAGCTCATGTGGGAGTACTGCGGCATGGCGCGCAGCGCCGACGGGCTCAAGCATGCGCTGGCCGAGATCCCCAAGCTCCGCGAGGAGTTCTGGCGCAACGTCACGGTGCCGGGCACGGGCGTGGAGTTGAATCAGTCGCTGGAGCATGCGGGGCGCGTGGCCGATTTCTTCGAACTCGCCGAGCTGATGTGCACCGACGCGCTCCACCGGGAAGAGTCGTGCGGCGGCCACTTTCGCGTGGAGCATCAGACGGCGGACGGCGAGGCCAAGCGCGACGACGAGCACTTCGCGTACGTGGCGGCCTGGGAGTACCAGGGCGACGGGAAGGCGCCGGCGCTCCACAAGGAACCGCTGGCATTCGACAACGTGCACCTGGCCACACGGAGCTATAAGTGAGACTCACCCTTCACGTATGGCGGCAGCCGGCGGCCAATGCCGGAGGGCGGTTCGAGCGATATGAAGCGCCCGACGTCAGCCCCGACATGTCGTTCCTCGAGATGCTCGACGTGGTGAACGAGGGACTCATCGCCCAGGGCCAGGTGCCGATCGCGTTCGATCACGACTGTCGCGAGGGGATCTGCGGCATGTGTGGCATGGTGGTGAACGGCGTGGCGCATGGGCCGATGAAGATGACCACTACCTGCCAGCTGCACATGCGGCATTTCAAGGACGGCGACGAGTTGTGGATCGAGCCGTGGCGGGCCCGGGCGTTCCACGTCGTGAAGGATCTGGTGGTGGATCGCAGCGCCTTCGACCGGATCATCCAGGCGGGAGGGTTCATCAGCGCGCCCACGGGCGCCGCCCAGGACGCGAACGCGATTCCGGTATCCAAGCAGGACGCCGATGAGGCGATGGACGCCGCGGCCTGCATCGGCTGCGGCGCCTGCGTGGCAGCGTGCCCCAACGGCTCGGCATCGCTGTTCACGGCCGCCAAGATCTCACATCTCGGGCTGTTGCCCCAGGGGCAGCCGGAGCGCTACCGGCGCGCCCTGCGGATGGTGGCGCAGATGGATCTCGAGAACTTCGGCGGGTGCACCCTGTTCGGCGAGTGCCAGGAAGCGTGTCCCAAGGGCATCAGCATCGACTTCATCGCGCGGATGAACCGCGACTATCTGGGCGCCGTGGTGACCGAGCGCCCGGAGAAGGCGGTGGGCGGCGCGGGCTGACGCGACGGATCAGAGCCGCGGCAGCGTCACCCCATGCTGCCCCTGGTACTTGCCCTTCTTGTCCTTGTAGGAGATCTCGGGCTCCTCTTCGCCCTTGAAGAAGAGCACCTGGGCGATCCCCTCATTGGCGTAGATCTTGGCGGGGAGCGGCGTGGTGTTCGAGATCTCCAGGGTCACGAATCCCTCCCATTCCGGCTCGAAGGGCGTGACGTTGGTGATGATGCCGCACCGGGCGTAGGTGGACTTGCCCACCGTCACCGTGAGGATGTTCCTCGGGATGCGGAAGTACTCCACCGAGCGGGCCAGGGCAAACGAGTTGGGCGGGACGATGCAGACGTCCCCCTCGAACTCCACGAAGCTCTTGGGATCGAAGTCCTTGGGATCCACGATCGAGTTCAGCACGTTCGTGAAGATCCGGAACTCCCGCGCCACGCGCATGTCGTAGCCGTACGAGCTGACGCCATAGGAGATGACGCCGGCGCGCACCTGGCGGTCTTCGAAGGGCTCGATCATCCCGTGTTCCTTGGCCATGCGGGTGATCCAGCGATCGGACATGATGCTCATGAGGGGCCCGAGAGAGGGTGGCGGTGGGGGCGGGGACGGCTGGCCGCGCGCCGGAATGTATCCACCCACGCCACACGCGCCAAGCGTGTCGGCGGGACGTGAGGAATCCGGTTGACCCCCGCCAACACGCTGGATAACTTTTCCGCGCTGGAGCTAGTGAAAGTTTTCACGAAGTCTGGAGCGCCATGGAACGCACGTATTTCCCCGTCCTGCTCCTGCTCGGCTTCGCCATCGTCAACGCGGTGGTGATGCTGGGGCTCTCCCATCTCACGCTGCGTCCGCGCCCGACGCCGGTCAAACAGGCCGCGTACGAATCCGGCATGCCGCCGCTGGGCGACGCCCGTGAGCGATTCTCGGTCAAGTTCTACATGGTCGCGGTGCTCTTCATCATCTTCGACATCGAGACCGTGTTCATGATTCCGTGGGGTGCGAACTTCCGCGAACTGTCGTGCGCGGTGCCCCTCGTGGGCGGCGCCTGTCCGGCAGGACAGATCTCGTTCTTCGGCCTCGGGGAGATGCTGGTGTTCATGGCCATTCTCCTCGTCGGTTTCCT
>Ga0307372_10006966_pt1 | contig 16361 bp, 18 predicted proteins | sample OX1MG_FD_202533 | JGI IMG/M metagenome (GOLD analysis project Ga0307372, IMG submission 202533) | Soil microbial communities from Risofladan, Vaasa, Finland - OX-1 | ecosystem: Environmental > Terrestrial > Soil > Coastal area > Acid sulfate soil | place: Finland: Risofladan, Vaasa | collected... | reverse complement strand
GAACACGGTATCGAGGCGTTGAGCATCATCAAGGCGGTGCGCGACATCACCGACCACGTCCGCCAGGTCGCCGAGGAGCGGACCGGTTACGACGCCGGTGCGCGCGCTGCGATCCCGAAGGACGACATCCTGCGGATGGTAAAAGAGCTTGAGACGCAGATGAAGGCGGCGGCCAAGAACCTGGAGTTCGAAAAAGCGGCGGCGCTACGCGACCAGGTCGTCGAATTAAGGCGTGAGCTGGTTGGCACCGACGCTGAGGAGCTCGCTGCCTTCGCCGCCGCTGCCGGCCGCAGTGGCCCGCTCCGCTACGGCCGCAGCCAGGCCGGTGGCCGCGACCGCCGGCGCCGCTATCAGAAGTGAGCTTTGTGCCGCTACAATCGTATATACTGGTCCGGCGAGTGTTCGATTGGGATGACGCCAATGGGGCCACGTCTGGGAGCGGCATCGGGTCACCCGCGATGAAGCCGAGGAGGGGGCGACCGACGAACGCCGCTTCAGCTATCCCGGTGCGTCCGCTGGCGAACGCAGAGTGGTGGTGGTGGGTTCGACCCAGGCGGGCCGCATTCTCGCCGTCGTCTACACGATTCGCAGCGGACGCTTCCGCGTAGCAACAGCGAGGGACGCGAACACATGGGAACGAGAACGGTACCGGCGACAGAGGCGGCGCAAGTGACTGCTGAGCAATCGCTGCCGGAGGTGACGCGGCTCGAGGACATCCCCGCGTTTGCCAACGACGAGGACGCGGCCACGTTTTGGGATACCCACGCGCCGAGCAAGGGGTTCCTGGAGGATGCTCCGGAGGTTGCTGAGTGCTACCTTCCACCCACACGTCCCCGCACGACGCCCGTTGCCATCCGCTTCGACGCCGACACGCTCGCTCGCCTCAAGGCGATCGCAAAAAAGAAGCACAAAGGCTACCAGACGCTCCTCAAGGAGTTCGTCGCCGAGCGCCTCTACGAAGAAGAGCAACGCGAGGGGGTCATCCCGCCCGGTAGGCGACGATAGCACGGGGAATGCGACGGAGGTCTCGCCGGGCTGTCGCCGCTATGAAGTCCGCAGGCGTGGGTCGAGGAGGTCTCGCATCGCGTCTCCAAGCATGTTGAACGCGAAGACGGCAAGGCTCAGGGCGATGCCCGGCCCCAACGCCATCCACGGCGCTTGCGTCATCCAGCTGCGCGCTTCCCGGCTGAGCATCCCACCCCAGGTCGGCGTATCGGGTGGGACACCCAGCCCAAGGAAGCTCAGTGAAGCTTCTATCAGGATTGCCGTGCCGAGACCGAGGGTCGCGAGCGTAATAGTGGGCGGCATCACGTTTGGCAACACATGGACCATGATCATGCGCATGTGGCCGCATCCGATCGCTCGTGATGCCTCCATGTAGGTCGAGTTCTTCACCGTGATCGTGGCACTACGGATGATGCGCGAACTGCTCACCCCCAGGAGCAGGCCAACGGAAACCATGAGGACCACGTTTGACGTCGAAAACAGACCAGATTTAGGTAGCACCGGGATGGCGTGCCCCCGGAACACTGCTGCCAGCGCAAGCAGGAAGACGAGCGCCGGGAAGGCGATGAACGCATCAACCAGGCGTTGCGTGAGCATGTCGATTGCGCCACCGAAATATCCGCTGACCACTCCAACCGTCAGCCCGATGACGGTCGACACAAGCACTGCCAGGAAGCCGATAGTCATGGAGACGCGGGCTCCGTAGACGACCCGGCTGAACACATCACGCCCGAGGTTGTCGGTCCCCATGAGGTGTCCCAGCGACGGCGCCGACAACCGTTGCCCCGCTCCCAATTCGTTTGCGCCAAACGGGGCTATCGAAGGGCCGATCACCGCCATGGCGAAAAACACCAAAACGATAATGGCGCTGGCAAAGCCGAGCGGCTTCTCCTTCACCAGCCGCCGGAAGACGTCGACGTAGAGGGGGAGCCGGCGCGTCCGCTGCAGTTCAGGGAGTACATCGAGTGCCACACTTTGAGCCATCAGCAGACCGTCCCCATCTGGATGCTGAGCGCGTTCATGCGTGGCTCACCCGTGGGTCGAGCATCCCGTACGAGACATCGACAATGAGATTGACCAGCACGACCACAATCGCCAGGACAAGCACAACGCCCTGCACTGAGGGGTAGTCGCGTTCGAGGATGGCAGTCACAAGGAATCGGCCGATGCCTGGCATGTTGAAGATGCTCTCAAGAATAATCGTCCCCCCGATGGCCGCGCTCACCTGGAGGCCGATGATAGTTATCACGGGTATCAGAGCGTTCTTGAGGGCGTGGCGGAGGATGACGCTCCGCTCTCGGAGACCTTTCGCCCAGGCCGTGCGCACGTAATCCTGGCGCAGCACCTCCAGCATCATCGTCCGGGTCATCCGCATCACACCACCTGCCAGGCTGAACCCGAGCAGGAGCGCTGGGAAAAAGTAGTAATACAGGTGGTTGCCAATGCCGGCGGACCAGCCTTTGTAGATCAGCGGTGGCGACCACCCGAACCACTTCTCCGGGAAAACGATCAGCAGTGTCCCGGTGAAGAAATAGGGCACCGAAAGCGCGAGGATCGCGAAGCTGCGCGCGCTATAGTCCCGCAGCGTGTCTTGCCGGATGGCGGAGATCACCCCGATCGGGAGCGCGATGATCAGGCCCAGGAGCACGGCCATGGTGCCGAACTCCGCTGTGACCGGGAGACGCGACCGTAATTCCACGCTGACATCGCGCCCCGTCCAGGGGGACTTCCCGAGGCGCCCCCTGGCAACATCGCCAAGATAGGTGACGAACTGGATGGGGAGGGGCCGATCGAGCCCCAGGTTTTTGCGTAGCGCCTCGCGGTCCGCCTGCGTCGCGTAAGGCCGCTCCGCCATCATCTGGTCGACGAGGTCGCCCGGCACCAGCCGCATCACCATGAAGCTCATGAAAATGACAAGGATCACCGTCGGGATGGCCAACAGGAGCCGCCGGACTATGTAGTCGACCAATGCCTCACCCCCTCATCCCGCCTTGGAGACGCCCGCCCGAATCCGCGTTCACGAGCTGAGCCAGACCTTCTCCACGCGTCCGTTGTAGAGATCTGTCGACCAGAACCAGTCCTTGACGCGGGGATCGGTGAAGTTGTGGTTGTTGGTAGTGAACATAAACGACATCGGGAAATCCTGGACGATCATCTTCTGAGCATCCTGGACGAGCTGCTGCCGCTTCGCCGTATCGAGTTCGGTGGCCTGCTTGTCGACGATGTCGAAGATCGCGGTATTGTAATGCTTGAAGTATGTGGCATTCCGGCCGAAATAGGACGAAAGGTTTTCGTCCGGGTCGGGGCTGTTGAGTGGTGTGTGTTGAGAAAACGTGTACTTGTACGAGTACGTTTGGTTGTAGTAGGCCGCGAGCTCCATTGGCTTCAGGTTCAGCGTGACGTTGATCTTGGCGAGCTGCTGTTTGAGCACCTCGCTGATCTGGTCCAGCTGCGGAGTCGTCGATGCCCAGATCATGTCCCCTGCGAATCCGCTCGACTGGCCGGCCTGGCCCATCAGCGTCTTTGCCTTTTGCAGGTCGAACCCGGCGAGTTCCTGCGTGAGGGCCCACTGCTTGTAGATGGGCAGGATCGGCCCAAACGTCGGGACGCCGTCGCTGGAATAGACGAGGTCGAGGATCTGCTGCTTGTTCACCGCTCGCACGATCGCCTCGCGCACGCGGATGTCATCGAACGGCTTCGGGTAGGGTTGGGCAGCGGTGGTCGGCGGCATTCTGAATTCTTTCCAGAATTGGCTGGGCACGTCCTGCACATTGGCGTCCGGGCGTCCACTCTTCACGCGCTGCAGGTCTGACTGGCCGAGCACGGCGGCGTCCACGCCCTTGCTGATGAACAGCGTCGCCGCCGTGGCCGGGTCGGGCACAATCACCCACGTCAGGTTGTCGATGTGTGGCAGCGACGGGCGGAAGTAATCGGGGTTCTTGACGAGCTCAAACTTCACATCCTTCTGCCACTCTTTGAGGATGAACGGCCCGGTGCCGATGGCGTGCTCGGTCAGGTCGCCATACTTGTCGACGACCTCCTTGCAGATCATCAGGGTCCATGGGCTCGCGATGTAACTGATAAATGGGGCATACGGAGCCTTTGTCTTAACAGTTAGCGTGTAGTTGTCAGGAGTCGTCATGCTGTCGATGTGGTTGAGGAAGTAGTACGCGTGCTGAAACTTCCCCGCCTGATTCGTCATTTGCCGCTCGATACTGTATTTCGCATCGGCAGATGTGAATTCCCGGCCATTGACCGGTGGGAGGTTCTGGAATTTCACCCCTTGCTGGATCTTGAACGTGTAGGTCATCGTATCCGGCTGTTCCGGCATACCTACGGCGAGGTCTGGCTGGATGGAACTCAGGTCCGGTGCGAACTGGAGCAGCGCGTTGTTGGTGTTGTCCGTGATCGCGGTGTTATAGGGGAATGTGTCGAAGTGCGGGTCAAGACTTCGAGGCGAGCCACCCATGAGGAGGGTGAAGTGCCCGCCTTGCTTCGGCGTTTGCGCTTGTGCTGCGGTCGGACTGCTCCCGCTCGCGCTCGTGGGTGTGCTTGAACTGCTGCTGGACCCGCCACAGCCAACCAGCGCCAGGCCGGCGCCGCCGGCAGCCAGGCCAAGCGCCCCGCCAGCGAACCTGCGTCGCGAGACCCTGCCGGCTTTACCGCGCGAAGTCCAGAAGTTCCGTTGCGAGAAGTCGTCTGCCACAGCTCAGCCTCCAGGGGAGACCGCTCGCCGCTGCATCGGCTGCAGCGCGTCGCGGCCTCGATTTGGCGCAACCCTACGCGGGGCGTTCCTGGCCTGTCAACAGGCAGGTCTATCGTTGACATAGAGGCGACACATGTGTGGAGCCTTGCCACGCTTGGGCGCGCTAGCCGACACATAAGGGCCGCTTGCCCCCGAAACAGGAGGCCCATGGCCGCTGCCAACCGGCGCGCGTGGATGGACAGTGGTAGGGATCGCCCCGAAGGAGTTCTTCTCAAATGACCTCTGTCATGCAACCTCTGCACGACGAACACCATGAGCTCTTCCCGCGGCTCGAATTGCTCCGAGTCGCCGCTGAAGGTGTCGGTACGGTGCCGCTCCCGGTGCTCCGCGAGGAAGTCGATGCCGCCATCGACTTCCTCGCGCACAGTCTCCTCCCCCACGCAGAAGCTGAAGAACGCGTGCTCTATCCGATCGTCGGCGAAGCACTGGGCTCCCCGCGGGCGACGGCCACGATGTCGCGCGACCACACCGAGGTCCTCCGTCGTACGCACGAACTCCAGTCCGTCGCGGTGCGTATCCCCCATGCCACCGACACGGACCTCAAGAATCTGCGCCGCGTGCTCTATGGCCTCTACGCCGTTGTGGAGCTCCACTTTGCCAAGGAAGAGGAGATCTATCTCCCGGTGCTCGAGTCCTACCTTTCTGCGGAGACGGCGCACACGATGTTCGAAGCGCTCGAACGCGCTGCCGCGGAGGCGAAGACAGCCGGCCATCCCGCCTGATCTCCGGTAGCCTCAGCCCGGCCCGGAAACTCCCTCCCCAGCGCGGCTGCTACTCGCCCGCCAGGAACCGTCGCGGTACGTCCACCATCATCGTGTGGAGGATCTCCTCGTCCACGCCGGCCTCGCGCAGGGCCGGCAGCGCGACGTTGCTGACGAAGGTGTAGCGCGTGGGTTGGCTGCCATCCGGCGGCTGCGCGCCCTGCAGGATGGGGGCTGGGGCGTAGTCGTGGCCGAGCATCAGTCGGTGCGCCCAGCCACGGTCGATGAGTGCTTTCACCGTGGCGTTGCGCGCACGCCAGTCGGGGCGGTCTCCGCCGCCGGGGTAGCGGTCCATCGAGAGAAACACGCCCTGGTTGAGCAGCGATTCCAGGTATGGCACGTCGGTGGTGTCGGCGCTGTGGCCGATGCAAATGCGGTCCATCGGCGCGCCTTCTTCACGAAAGATCTCCACCTGGCGCGTCCCCACTCGCTCGGGCGCCCAGTGGTGCGTGCTGATCGGACATCCCGTCCGTTTCAACGCCCGTGCTGCTCCGCGCAGGATACGCTCGCCCTCGGGCGTCACACCGCCCATGTCGTTGGCAACTTTGATCGCACCTGCCTTTATGTCCGTCGTGCCGATGCCAACCTCGATCTCCCGCACGAAAATCGCCGCGATCTCGTCGAGGTCACGCGCCCAGAACGACCGCGGAACGTCGCGCCAGATGCCGGTCGCGACGATTACGTTCATGCCCGAGGCGGCGGCGACGTCTCGCACGAACTCCACGTCTCGCCCAAGATCCGGCGTCGTCAAGTCGATCAGCGAGTCGACCCCGCCGGCACGCGCCTCCTTGAGTTCGCGCACGGTGTTCGCACGTGTCGCCTCCCAGTCGAAGCGCCAGGGATAGTGGTGGTTGTCTTCGCCCATGCCGACCAGCACGTGCTCGTGACTCAGCGTCACGCCCAGCTTCGCAGCATCCATCGGCCCCAGGACCGTCTCGATCGTTGCCATCGCGGCTTACCTCCGTAGTGGCCGATTCTACGAGCTTGCAGCGGGCGCGCGCTCCGCGGCATTTGCCATACGCTGCTGCGGCCACCGCCCGCCCCGCCCGCGGTGGTAGAGTGCGTGCAACGCCACGCTCAGGAGCGCCGCCATGCCTGATTGGGACTCATCCGATATCTCTGCCCCACTCCTTCGCCTGCCCTACGGGATCCTTCTCGTCGGTTCGAAGGACGGCGACCAGGTCAACCTCATGACGGCCAACTGGGGCACGCAGTGCTCATTCGAACCGCGGCTCTATTGCGTCTTCATCGAAGCCGATTCGCACACCCGCAAGCTCATCGATGGCGGCGGCGTCTTCACGATCTGCTTGCTTCCGGCCGATTCGGAGCATGCCGTCAGCCTCTACACGAAGCCGGCTGAGGTGATTGGCGACAAGCTCGGCGACCACGACTTCTTTTTTGCGCCGCAAACCGGGGCTCCGGTCTACGCCGAGTCTGTCGCATACTTCGAGTGTCGCGTCACCGACGCGCGGCCCGTGGGCGACCACATCCAGTACACCGGCGAGGTTGTCGGCGGTGCTACTCGCACGGACGAACGTGCCTGGACGTTGCAGGACCTCGGTTGGGATTACGGCGGCTGACTCGTACCCCGTCGTCGCCCGCGCTGTAGACTCGGCCTATGATCGTCCTCCTCTATGGCGCCAACGAACTCGCCATCCGCCGCCGCCTCCGCGAACTTCGCGACGAGGCCGATGGCGGAACCGGGATGGTCGATAGCAACGTCGATAGCATCGATGGAGCGAGCGCGAAGCCGCAGGACATCCTCGCCGCCGTGATGTCCGTCCCTTTCCTGTCGGCGAGGCGCCTCGTCGTGGTCGAGCACCTGCTCGAACGCTTTGAGGCCCGCGCCGACCAGCGTCAGCCACGCGCGCTGACGGCGTTCGAGCCGCTTTTCACAGCGCTCGAGTCTGGCATCCCCGATTCGACGATCCTGGTTTTCATCGGGGCGCCATTCCTCGCTGCTGGCGCGCGGCCGATGGCCGTCGGACCGAGGAACCCGATGGTGATGCGGCTGGCGAAGATCGCTGGTGTCCTGAATGAAGAACAGCCCGAACTGAAGAAAGAGGAACTCTCGCGATTCATTCGCGAAGAGGCCGCGGCACGCGGGATCCGGCTGCGCCCCGGGCGCTTCCCCGATCGCTTCCAGCCCGGCGAGCTGATCCCCCAGGAGTCGGACCCGGCCGCGCTGCTCGCCGCTCTCTTCCAGGGCGACACGCTCACCCTCGCCAATGAACTCGATAAGCTCAGCCTCTATGCCATGGGCGGCGATGTCACCGTCGCTGAAGTCAACCGCGTCTGTTCGGGCGGCCGCGAGACAAGCCGCTTTGCCTTTGCTGACGCAATCATGGATGGCAAGCTGCGCGATGCTCTGGACGCACTGATGATCCTGCGGCGCGATGGCGAGAGCATGCAGGGCCTGCTTTCCGTGCTCGCGGACGGTTACCGCCGCGCAGCGACGATCCTCGATCTGCTGGATGCGGGCGCCACGCCCGAAGAGATCGGCCGGCACATGGGTCCGGCTGGAAAGTGGCCAAATCTTCGCGACAATGCCATCCGCCGGGCTCGCGGGCTTGGCCATGATGGCCTCTATGCCGCCTACGAAGCACTGGTCTCCGCTGACCGGACGCACAAGCTCGGTGAAGTGGATGAAGAGGTCAGCTTCGAAATCCTGATCGCGAAGCTGTGCTCGTTCAGCGGGATGGCCCTTCACCATAGCCGCTGAATTCTTCGCGCCGCGGGCGGAACGCTCGCGCATCTACCCCTGCCAGATCGGGTTGTAGCAGGCCACCGGGTGTGCGTTCGATTCTCCGGTCGCCAGTGGTGGTGGCGGCTCCGCGCGGCACGCCGAGAGAACCTTCGTGCAGCGGGCAATGAACGGACAGTGCTCGGCCGGCTCCGAAAGCTCCGGTGGCGTGCCCGGGATCGCCAGCAGGTTCCGCCGGCCATCCAGTCGCGGGAGCGTGGCCAGCAGCGCGTGCGTATATGGGTGTAGCGGCGTCTTCAACATCTGCGTTGCCGCACCCGTTTCAACGACGCGCCCGGCATACATAACCGCTACGTCGTCGGCGACCTGGGCGACGACGCCAAAATCGTGCGTAATCAACAGGATAGATGTGCCGCGCGTCTCTCGCAGAACGTTGAGCTGATGCAGGATCTGCGCCTGGATCGTCACATCGAGAGCGCTCGTCGGCTCGTCCGCGACGATCACGTCCGGGTCCAAGGCGGTAGCAATCCCGATCATCACGCGCTGGCACATGCCGCCCGAAAGCTGGAACGGGTAGGCTTTGGCCACGCGCTCCGGGTCGGAAAGGCCGACATTGCGGAGGATCTGCAATGACCGCTGCCGTGCTTCCTTCTTGTTCATCGAAACGTGGCTGGTGAGCATCTCCGCCACCTGCGACCCGATCGAAAGCACCGGGTTCAGCCCGGCCACCGGGTCCTGGAAGATCATGGCGATGCGCCGCCCGCGAATGGTGCGCAGGGTTTGTTCCGGGGCCGTCAGCAGGTCCTGACCGTCGAACATCACCTGGCCCGAGAGGATTTCACCCGTCTGCGGCAACAGCCGCAGGATCGACATCCCGACCGTGGTCTTGCCTGCACCCGATTCGCCGATGAGGGCGAGCACTTTGCCTCGCTCCAGGTCCAGCGAAACATCATCGACCGCATATGTCACCGACTCCTTGGTGCGGTATCGGACATTGAGGTTTCGGAGGCTCAGGATCGGCGTCGTCATGGCAGCGGCTCGAACGTCCACCCAGTCTACTGCCCGAGGGCCGTGGTGTGGGCGCGTCCGCGCGCGAGTCTAGTCGCTTGGACGGATCGACGAGATGAAGCGGCCCTGCACTTCGCAGTTGTCCGGCGTGGTGTAGATCGGCTTCATGCTGCTGTTTGCCGGTTGCAGGCGGATCTTGCCGTTCTCGTGGTAGAGCCGCTTGAGCGTCACCTCGCCCCGATCCTTCAGCCAAACGGCTACCTTTTCGCCGTCGTTTGCGGCGCGCGCAGGCTCCAGGAACACGATGTCGCCGTCGTCGATGAGGTCATCGATCATCGATGTGCCCTTGACGCGCAGGGCGAACACGTTCTGCCGCCCTTTCACCATGTCTTCCGTGACCGCGACTGTGTCGTCGGCGTCATAGCCCCAGCGCTCACTGGAAGGGACGGGGATCGGCTGGCCCGCAGCGATCGTGCCGACGATGGGGATCTCGATGATTCGGGCACGCCGGCCCTTCGCCCCGAGCAACTCGATCCCCCGCGAGACTTCACGGTCACGCCGGATGTAGTTCTTGTCTTCGAGCTTGCGCAGGTTGTAGTCCACCACCGAGGTGCTGCTGATGCCGCAGCCCTCCTGGATGTCGCGAATGCTGGGTGGATAGTCCTTGTCTTCAATAAAGGTGCGTAGGAACTCGAGGATCTGCTGCTGCTTCCCGGCGAGCTCTTTCATAATGTCCCCACTTCGGCGAACGAATGTTCGTAGCAACTTTAACAATGCCGCCGGGTTATCGTCAAACCTGTTCCGAACGGCAGACCTTCGCGGGCCGTGCTCCGTGCCCGGTTGCCGTCCGCGTCATGCACCGGCACGATGGTGGGCATGCCCGAAACCACATCCCCCGCCCCGGCCCTCGTTATCGCTGCACACCCCGACGATGGTGACTTCGGCGCCGCTGGCTACGTCTCACAGCTCGCAATGGCCGGCCGCGACGTCTTCTTTCTCGTCTGCACAAACGGTGCAAAGGGCACCTCCGACCGCGGGATGCCGCGCGAACGCCTCATCGCCCTGCGCCGCGACGAGCAGCGGGAAGCCTGCCGCCGCATGGGTGCGAAGGACGTCGTCTTTCTCGACCACGAAGACGGCGAACTCATCTACGACCGCGTCTTCCTGGAACAGTTGGTCCGGCAGATCCGCGTCCTTCGGCCGTCCACGGTCCTCACGCACGACCCCACGGACATCATCATCCGCGACAGCTTCATCAACCATCCCGACCATCGCGCCACCGGCACAGCCGCCCTGGATGCCGTCTATCCCACCGCGCGGGACCATCTGAACTTCCCCGAACATCTCGCTGCGGGGATCGAGCCGCACAAGGTCCAGGAAGTGCTGCTCTGGAGCTCCAACCAGCCCAACTTCGAGGTCGATATCAGCGCCGAACTTGACCGCAAAATCCACGCGCTCACCGCTCACGTGACACAGTTCGGCACCCAGGACGACTTCGAGGCCTTTTCCCGCGAGCGCTGGAAGGACGACGACGGCCGCTATCGCGAGCGCTTCCGGCGCATCGAGCTGCAGTTCTGATCCGCCGCGCCCCGGCAGGTGCGATACCCTGTGCGGGTGGTTAGCGAGCATGAGGCGTCAGCTCCGGTTGAGTCCGATGGCGTCCGGGCGCGCGTCCTCGAACTCGCCGGCGCCGAAGGTTTCCCCATCGTGCGATTCGCGGCGGCAGCCCCGCTCCTTGCTGCACGCGCCGACGCACTCGCGGGCCTTGCGGAAGGCAGGCTCGATGGCATGTCCTGGATCACACCTGGATGGCTCACGCGGGCGACCGACCCCGCTGTCTTCCTCCAGGGCGCCCAATCGGTGATCCTGCTCGCCCTCCCGGACCACGCGGCGGACCCGCCCGGCAACCGACCCCTGAGCGCGGGCGATGCACCCGCCCGCGGCCGAATCGCCCGCTATGCACGTGGCCGCGACTACCATCGCGTCTTCGAACCAAAGCTGCGCCGTATCGCCCGCACCATCCGCGAGGAGTTTGGCGCCGAGGCCCGCGCCACCGTCGACTACGGCCCATTGCTCGAACGGCCCCTCGCCGCCACGTCCGGCATAGGCTGGCTCGGCAAGTCGACGATGCTGCTCGTCCCGGGATTCGGCCCGTGGGTGTTGCTCGGAGCGGTCGCCACGACGCTCGCTATCGCGCCAGACCCGCCGCTGAAGAAGACGTGCGGCGTCTGCACGCGTTGCATCGTCGCCTGTCCCACCGGTGCACTTTCGCCAGAGGGCAACGTGTTGGATGCCCGCCTCTGCATCAGCTACCACACCATCGAGAACCGCGGGCCTATCCCCCGCGACCTGCGCCCGCTCTTCGGCGGCTGGATCTTCGGCTGCGACGATTGCCTCGATGCCTGCCCGGTGGGCGCGGCCAACCATACAAGCCACCCGGACTTCGTCCCGGCGTCGCTGGATGATGCCCACCCCGAACTCGCTCCTCTCCTTCAACTTGATGCGTCCGCCTTCGAAGAGCGTTTTCGCGGCCGGCCAATCATGCGTGCTCGGCGCGATGGCTTCCTCCGCAATGTCTGTGTCGCCCTTGGCAATACCGGAACGCTGGCGGACCTTCCGGCGCTGCTGGCCGCGCTCGCCGACGAGGCGCCGCTCGTGCGTGGCCATGCCGCATGGGCGGTTGCGCGCCTCATGTCCAGGCAAGCTGCGTTACCCGCGCCCTCGGCCCGTCCCTCCGCGGTGCTTGAGCAGCGCCTCCTGATCGAAGACCATCCCTTCGTCCGCGAAGAGCTCGAAGCCGCACTGGGACAGCTTCGGGCGACGCGCAACAGCCTCCACCGGAGCCAACCATGACCACCTCCCCCGAGCTTCCCCTCCTCGAACGCCGCCGCATCGAAGCGGGTGTGCTTGTCCCCATCATCCGGGCCATGCAGGCAGAATTCGGTGCCGAACGCGTTAACGAAATCGTCGGAAGGACTATCCGCAACATCGCCCGCGCCCAGGGTGAGGCGGATCGCGCGCGGCACCACGTCGAAACCATGCACGACCTTGCCGAGCGCTCCGCCAAAGGCCCGCTCGCCGAGGGTTCGCTCATCGTCGATGTGGTCGAACAGACGGACGAGCGCTTCGGCTTCAACGTGACCGCCTGCAAATTCGTGGAGATGTATGACGCGATGGGGGCCCGCGATCTCGGCCCCCTGCTCTCCTGCGGACGTGATTTCGCCTATTTCGAAGGGCTCGCGCCGGGAGTCTCCTTCGAACGCACCCAGACACGGATGCTCGGCGCCGACCACTGCGACTTCCGCTACCGCAAGGATTGAGGCCCGCCGTCGTCGCCGTTTGCAGCGCTCGTGATTTGGGCGAGCCGCGGGCGGCGTTCGCGGCTCGCGATCACCTATACTCAAGCTACATTGGCGCCGCCGGCGCCCTCCGCGGTTGATGCAATGCGCACCTGCAGACTGGCCCTCGCACAGATCGACTCGACGGTGGGCGATATCGCCGGGAACGTCGCTCGCATCCGCGCGGAGATCGTGCTTGCACGGGACGCCGGGGCAACGATCGTTGCCTTTCCCGAGTTGATCGTCACGGGATACCCGCCCGAAGACCTCGTGCTGCGGCGAGCCTTCTGCGCCGCCTCGCGCGAAGCCATCCCGGGCCTCGCCAGCGGTACGCGCGGCATCATCGCGATCGTCGGGTTCGTCGATTGGGTGGATGGTGACGCCGCCAACGCGGCCGCCATCCTCGCCGATGGCCGCTGGGTGGATACCTACCACAAGCGCCGCCTGCCCAACTACGGTGTCTTCGATGAGGAGCGCTATTTCGCGGCCGGGAAGCGCGTCCCCATCTACCACGCCGGCAGCCTCACCTTCGGCGTCAGCATCTGCGAAGACATCTGGTACCCGGGGCTTCCGCTGGATGCGATGGCCCTTGGCGGCGCCGAATTGTGTGTCAACATCAACGCTTCGCCCTATGACCGGGGCCGCGTCCACGTGCGCTCTCGTATGCTCGCCACCCGCGCTGCCGACAACCTGATCGCCGTTGCCTACGTCAACGCCTGCGCCGGCCAGGATGAACTCGTTTTCGATGGCAACTCCCTCGTATTCGGCGCCCAGGGGGAGCTGCTGGCGCGCGGCAGACAGTTCCGCGAGGAGTTGCTCATCGCCGATATTGACCTCGACGCCGTCGCCCAGCGCCGCCTCCACGACCCGCGCCGGCGTGCGGAGCTCCGGAGCCGGGACGGTATCAGTGGCGTCGAACACATCGACCTCGCCTTCGGACCTCCGGCTGCCCCTCTGCCGGCCGCGCCCGCCACAATCGCACCGCTCCTCGACGATGAGGCCGAAGTGTGGGAGGCGCTGAAGCTGGGGACGCGTGACTACCTCGCCAAGACAGGGTTCCAGGATGCTGTGGTCAGCCTTTCCGGGGGTATCGATTCGAGCGTGGTCGCGGCTATCGCGGTCGATGCCATCGGCGCGGAACATGTCGTCGGCGTTTCGCTGCCGAGCCGCTATTCCAGCGCGCACTCCCGCGACGATGCCCGCGAACTCGCCGCGAACCTGGGCATCCGCTATCTCAGCATCCCCATCGAACCCGCCCACGCGGCAATGCTCGCAATGCTCGCGGATGCCTTCGAAGGCACCGATGCCGGTACCGCCGAAGAGAACCTCCAATCGCGCCAGCGCGGCAACGTGCTGATGACGCTCGCGAACAAGTTCGGCTGGATCGCGCTCACGACTGGCAACAAGAGCGAGATGGCAACCGGCTACGCGACGCTCTATGGCGACATGGCCGGCGGCTTTGCCGTCATCAAGGACGTGCCCAAGACACTGGTCTTCAAGCTGGCGGCCTGGCGCAACCGCCAGGCCGGGGCCCCGCCCATCCCCGAAAACGTGCTCACCAAGCCGCCCAGCGCCGAGCTCAAGCCCGGCCAACTCGATGCCGATTCGCTGCCGCCCTACGAAATCCTCGACCCCATCCTCGAAGCCTACGTCGAAGACGACCAGACTGCCGAAGAGATCATCGCTCGTGGGTTCGACGCGGCCACCGTGCAGCGCGTGATCGCCCTTGTCGACCGCAACGAATACAAGCGCCGGCAGGCCCCGCCGGGGGTCAAGATTACCCAGCGGGCCTTCGGCCGCGACCGGCGCTTCCCACTCGCCGCGCGCTACCGGCTCGGCTGAGCGCTACCCCGCGCGAACGGGTCATCGATGGCGAAGAGCCAGTTCCCACTGGCCTGGCGCCGGCCCACTTCCGTGGCACGGATCGACATCTCGGCCGTGTTCCCATCCGGCGTGGTCGCGGTCGCCGACCAATCGCTGTGCACGAGCGCGAGGTCCGTGCCCGCCTTCACAGCCTTGACTGCGTCGAGCCGCAAAGCCATCTTCGCCGCTACCAGCCCCACCAGCTGAACGCGGATCTGGTCCAGTCCCACCGCAGGTGTCCCGTCCTGCCCGACAAGGACCGCCGTCGGCTCATAGAGCGCGAGCACCGCCTCGACGTTTCCCGCGTTGATGCCTTCGCCGAACAGTCGATCGAGGTCCTCTGGCGTGGTTGCAACCATGGCTTCATCTCCGGAACGGAATGGCCGCCATGCTAGTTCGTCCACGTAAAGAGTGTCAACTCAAGCCTGTTCGCGCCAGGCGGTTGCACCTTGCCGTTGGCTCGTGTCTGCTGGGGCCATGCCACCCATTGAGGCAGTCATATTCGACTTTGGCGGCGTGATCGTGCCCGGCAGTCCCGCCGGCGATGACCCGAACTCCCCCTACGCCGTCCTCGAACGCGAGTACGGACTACCTGCCGGCTTTCTCTGGCGTGCGGTCTATATCGAAAACTCGGGCTGGCTGCGGTTGCGCGTCGGCGAGGGCGACGTTGCCGAATGGGATAGTGTCTCCCACCAGACGATCGCGGCGGCCTCCAGCGCTGCGACGGCGGATGCCGTCATGGAGGCGCTCGCGGCGGACCGGCCGGAGCAGCGCCGCATGTCAGGTACGCCACCAGTCTTCAATACCGGCATGATCGCGCTCATAAAGCGCCTGCGCCGGGACTTGAAGGTTGGGCTGCTATCGAACGCCCGTCCCGGGCTGGAAGACGACCTTGTGACCCACTACCAGGTCTACGGCCTCTTCCACGACGTCATCAACTCCGCGACCGTCCATCTCGCGAAGCCCGACCCCCGCATCTATCAGCTCGCCGCCGCGCGGATCCGCGTCCCGATAGACCGCTGCTTCTTCACCGACGACCTGGCACACAACGTGGCGGCCGCGCGCGACTGTGGCATGACGGCATATCAGTTCGACAACGCCGAAAATCTCGTGAACGCGCTCGCTGAAGCCGGCGTCCACGTCCCTCTCTAGTCTCTCGCCGGCGGTTTGGTGCTCCTGGGGTGCTTCGCCCGCCGATAGCGTGTCCTGGTGTCGAACCGTTCCCAGCCCTCGTCATAGGCCGCGCGGGCGCTCTTGCGGCCCTCATCGATCACGTCGTCGGCGGTATCGCGGATGCCCAGGACCACCGCACTGACCCACGCGGCCACGAAATTATCGCGCCAGCGCGATCCTCGCTCGGATGTTTCTCCGCCGGGCTCTTCGCTGCTCACTTGCGGCGACCCTTCTTGCGGCGGCCGCGGATCCGGTCCGGCAGGTTGGCAATCGCCCCCACGCCGCTGCGCACGCCTCTCGCGATGCTATACACGCGGATGATGGGCGAGGCGATAGTCTCGCCCGCGAACTCGGTTGTCCCCCGGATGTTGTCCAACGACTCCCGGAGCGAGTCGATTGCCGGGACGGCGTTCTCCCGGATGACCCGGCGTAGCAGCAGCACGAGGAAGAGCAGCGCCACCAGCAGGGCAATCATGACAACTCCGGCGATGAGCCAGAAGGCAGCGGTGAAGACGATCACGATGTCGCGCCACTCGCTCCAACTCTTCGGGGGCGCCCATGAATTCGGGACCACCTGGCCCGGTACGAGCTGCGCACCGAAGTAAGACGCAATGGCCGCGATCACCATCCAGACCACGAACAGGAAGACAGCACCGAGGACCATGGTCCGCAGAAATCGCATTCCGGAAACCTCCCGAACCTTTACGGATGATAGTGGCCCCCTTCACCTTGAGCAAAAAATC
>Ga0307372_10006965_pt1 | contig 16363 bp, 13 predicted proteins | sample OX1MG_FD_202533 | JGI IMG/M metagenome (GOLD analysis project Ga0307372, IMG submission 202533) | Soil microbial communities from Risofladan, Vaasa, Finland - OX-1 | ecosystem: Environmental > Terrestrial > Soil > Coastal area > Acid sulfate soil | place: Finland: Risofladan, Vaasa | collected... | reverse complement strand
GTCCCGTGAGCTCTCGCTCACGACGCCGGCCTGTCGCGCTTCGTCGAGCGCGGCCAGCAAGGTCGCCTCGTCGCAGTCGATGGCCTGGCCCACCGTGGCGATGTCGAACTCCTCTCCCATCGCCGAGGCGGCGGACAGGACGCGCATGCACACGCCCGACAGCTGGCGCAGGCGCCAGTGCACGACGTCGCGCAGCCGGTCGGGCAGCAGGAGCTCGTCGGCGTTGGCCACCGTCCACGCCTCGAGCGAGCGTCCCGCCTCGTTGAGGTCCCGGACGACCTCCTGCAGGAAGAACGGGTTCCCACCGGTGTGGCGCTGCAGATTGGCCGCCCCCACCGCCTCGGGGTCGGTGAGCGAGCGCCCGATGGCCGCCTCCACCAGCTCCTGGGTCTCGGCTGGCGACAGCCCGCCCAGAGCGACGCGCTCGACCGACGCCGTGCGGCGGATGCCCGCCAGGGACTCGGAGAACCATCCCGCCACCTTGGCGTCGGTCTGGCGGTAGGTGGCCACGATCAGCACCGGGGACGGCGACGTCGACCGCAGGAGGTACTCCAGCAGCAGGAGCGAGGGTCTGTCCGCCCAGTGCAGGTCGTCGAGCACGAGCACCAGCCGGCGACGAGCGGCGATGGCGTCGATCCACCGGCTGACGGCATCGAACGCCTGGTAGCGCTCGCCCTCGCCCTCGCGTTCGCGTTCGCCCTCGCGTTCGCCCTCGCCCTCGCGTTCGCCCTCGCGTTCGCCCTTGCTTTCGCCCTGGCCGTCGCTCTCGCCCTCCGGCCCGCCGTCGACGAGGAGCCCGCCGGCGCCGTGGTCCTCGACCAGCTCGGGCACGATGCGGCCGAGGACCGGGGTCAGGGGCCCGACGTCGGCGCGGACGAGCGATGCGGGCGCACGGCGCGCATAGCGACCCAGCGCCTCGCGGAACGCCTGGTACGGGCACAGCGGCTCCTCGTCCCAGCGGCCGTGCAGAACGAGGTCGCCGTCGGCGTCGAACTCGCGTGCGAACTCCGCGGTGAGGCGGGTCTTGCCGATGCCGGGCTCCCCGGTCACCAAGAGGAGCAGTTGCTCCCCCGCGACCGCTCGCAGTCGGGCCGATCGCGCCACGTCGAGCTCGGCGAGACGCCCGACGAAGCCCACCGCGCCCGCCGGTGCCAGCCACGAGAGATCCGAGAACTCGGCACCGGACGGCGCCGCCCGCCGGCGTCCATCGATCGGCTCGTCGTCGGGCGCCGGCACCGCCGCGCCGGTCGCCGCCGGGAAGGACGCCGGCGCCGCCGGCGCCAGGGCCAGGCAGGGGTCCTGGCGCAGGATCGACTGTTCGAGCTCGGCCACCGCCGGTCCGGGGTCGATGCCGAGCTCGTCGCGCAGCACGCCGCGCAGGCGGGCGAAGCACCGCAGTGCCCCGGCTTGTGAGCCCGAGCGGTACAGGGCGAGCATGAGCTGCCCCCAGAATCGCTCCTCGAAGGGGTGCTCGGCCACCAGTGTCTCGAGCTCGGCGATCACGTCGCCGTGCCGGCCGGCGGCGAGGTCGGCGGCGATCCGGTCGCCCAGGGCGGCCAGCCGGGCAGCGTTCAGGCGCGTGGCCTGCGTGCCGACGAACGGGAGCGACTCCAGGCCGGACAGCGGTGGCCCTCTCCACAGGTCGAGCGCGGCGCGCAGCAGTCCCGGTGCGTCACGGGGGCTGTCGGACGCCGAGGTGGCGCGCGCCCGCGCCACGAGCCGGTGGAAGGCGGTCACGTCGACCTGCACCGCCTCGGCGTCGAGCGAGTACCCGTTGGCGACGCGGACGATGCACCGGCCCTCCGGTCCGAGCGTCCGCCGCAGGCGGTAGACGAGCCCCTGCAGGCTGGCGACCCCGTCCCTCGGCGCGTGATCGCCCCAGAGGTCGTCCACCAGCCTGCTGGTGGACACCGGCTGGCCGGGCTCGAGCGCCAATCTGGCCAGGAGGGCCCGTTCGAGGGTGCGGGAGAGCGCGACCTTGTCCCCGTCGACCTCGACTTCCACAGGACCGAGCAAGCGGACGGCGATCACTGTGGTGGCCCCCCTTCACCCCCGGCACAGAGATTGTACGCGTCACCTCGGCCGCGATCTCGGGGACCGAACACGCATCGCGGGAAAGAGCTCACATTCGGTGGTGGCCAGGGTCCGCACCGGCGATCCTGTGAGCCGCGTGTCGGTGGGATGTGAGCGGCGCGCCCCACTCTGGTCGCGAGCCAGCGGGACAGCGGCACATGCCCCCCACGTGCTGAACCTGCGAACTCGGACGGGGCGGGCCGGTGGGGTGCGCGATGCCGCCCTACCGGCTGCGGCCCCGTCCCGCGGCCAGGCCCACCCGGATCAGCCGGGGGAGCAGCGCCCGCGCTCCACGACGACGGCCGCCACGGCCAGGGAGAATTCCGTCCAGGGCGCGCCCCGACATGTCGAGCACCGACGCCAACCTGGCGTGAAGGGGGTTCGGGTCGCCGTCACGGGTGGGCGAGCCGCACCCGGTGGTCGCCGGCACGCCCGGCCTGGTCGTCGAGGCGGAGCGATGCGACGTTCCCGTGCTCGGCGACGAGGACGGCGGTCGCCCCCTGGACCGGTACGACGCGCCGGACAGCGGTGGATCACTCCCGAAGGCGAAGCCCGCGCCGCGCTCGAGCACCATGGCGGAGAGGGTCTCCCGGGCCGGTGCAGCCCGAGGATCACGCCGTCGAGCACGAGTGACGGGCATGTCGTGCCGGTGTTCGTCGTCGACGTGGCCCTTCTCGCGCCGGCGTACGAGCCCGTCGAGCACCGGGCCGGTCGTGCTCGCGTCGACTTGCGTCGCGCCGGGGGGTACGTGGCCGAGGACTGGTCTGCGCGCCGAGGTGCAGATCCGCGCGGCACAGCCGGCGGAATCGCTCATCGCGGCTCGCCTCCTCGTGGCGGCCCCTGTTGTTGTGTCGGCGTTGTGATTCGACACAGGTGGGCGGATCGGACGCGCGGTACCGGGCACACCCCACGACCATTGGCCTCCGTCACCAGCGCGTTCGTCGCCCGTGGCCCCGAAGCGCCCGTGTGTCTGGGAATTGCGTAAGAACCGGTACCCGTGACGCGGCCTGGCTGGGCGCCCCCAGTATGCGCCGATGACGCCATGCGCGATGAAACGAAGGAGCAAGGATGCTAAGGTCCCGCTGGGGCATGTGGCCGATCTCTGTACGTTTCTGTACGGATCGACTGTTGGTGAATCGCGCCCCTCCTTCGAGGAGGTTCTGTGGCACGAGATCAGAGCGTTCGTAATCGGGTTCTCGCATATCTTGCAGAGCAGGGACCGATCGAAGACGCAAGCGGCAAGGCGACCTCGGCGCTGAAGCAGGCGATCGGGTACGAGGGAACCGACGCCGGGTTCACCCAGGTCGTCGCCGCCATGGCCAAGGGCGGCCTGCTCGACCGGGAGATCAAGGGAAAGCGGACATACCGGATCTCGCGCAGTGGGGGCGGTGGGGCCCAGGCGGCGGTCGTGTCGTCGGTTGAGGTGGCCGAGGGCGCGATGGACTACGACGAGCTCGCGGCCGCGCTGCTCGCGCGTGTCGCCCGGGTCGCCGCCGCGCCGGCCGAGGGGGCCGACTCGACGTCGTGGGCACGCCGGCGACTCGAGCAGCTCGAGGCGCGCAATGCGGTGTTGCAGCGCGACGTGGCCCGAGCGAACGCGGAGACCGAATCGGTGGTCGCAGAGCGCGACGCGTTCCGGGATCAGCTCGAGGCCGCACAGCACAACCTCGAGCTCCTGACCGACCGGCTCAAGGAGCCTCCGCGTGGGCAGGGCAGGGCCGCCGAGCGCCTCGGGCCGGACGAGCAGACTCTGTTGCACCAACTGCGTCACCGCCGGCCCCCGAGGACAAGGTCGCCCGAGCGAGCCAGTTGACTGCAGGCCCATCTCGTGCGACGAGGTGGGCTGTGAAGGTGTCTGTTCAGGCCACCGAGCGTCAGCGCTCCAAGGGATCAGCGCTGTTGTCCTGCCGGGCGATTGCCCACGGTTCAGGTCGCTCGCCGAGGATCTCCAAGAGCTGTCCGACCCTCGACCTGCCGCGGACGTACCTCGTGAGCACGGATATCGACGCCCGTCCACGGTGAGATTGCACGGTCGGCGCGGTCAACGAGTCGGCGCGGTCAAAGTGATTGTCCGAGATATCACTCACGGCCCCAGGCGAGGTCACGGGACCCGTGGGCAGAGGGGGACCGGATATGGACGATCACGTGCTGCTGCGTTACGCGTGAATATCGTGCATAGATAGAATCAGCTTCATGGTCTCGCCCGTCAGTATCAAGGCCGTCAGTATCATGGCCGTCGGTGCTGCTGCACCCTCGCTGCGGCTGCCTGCCGCCGAGGTGGCGGCCGCGTGGGGCACGAGCGGCGGCAAGGGTCAGGCCGCGGTGTGCGCGGCCGACGAAGACGCGCTGACGCTGTCGTGGCTCGCTGCCGTGCGGGCGCTCGCCACGGCGGCGTGCTCGCCCGGCGACGTCGACGGCATCTGGTGGGGCACGAGCCGGCCGCCGTTCGCCGAGGGCCCGAGCCTCGCGCTCCTCAGCGCAGCGCTGCGGCTGCGGACCGAGGTCGGCGGTGCGCTGCTGAGCGGCTCGGCCCACGCCGGCATGGAGGCCCTCGTCGCCGCGTGGGACGCCATCGCTGCCGGAAGCGCGGCGACAGCCTTGGTCGTTGCCGGCGATGCGGTCGTCCCGGGCGGGGGCACGGGTTGGGAGCCGCGGGTGGCGGCAGGGGCGGTAGCGCTGGTGCTCGCCGCCGGCTCCGGTCCGGCTTCGCTCGTGTCGAGGACTCAGCGCACGCGTCCGGTGCTCGACCGTTACCGGGGCGACGGCGAGGGCACGACGCGTGATCTCTACGACGGGCGGCTGTTCCGCGAAGAGGTGTTCCTTCCGATGCTCACCGAGGTCGGCCGGGCCGTGGGAGAGGCCGACGCCTGGTCGCTGCCCGACCCCGACGGCCGGATGGGTGCTGCGCTCGCCCGCAAACTCGGTGCGGACGCCTCCGCGTCGGCGGCTGCGTACGCCGAGCTGGGTGACACCGGCGCGGCGGCGCCGCTGCTGGGCCTGCGCGTCGCCTTGCGCTCGTCGGGGCGCGCCGCAGTCGTCGGTTACGGCGGGGGCCGGGCGACCGGCGTCGCGCTCCAGGTCGACGCCCCGGTCCCCGGCGCGGACGACGCGTTCGACGACGGCGCCGTCGTCACGTACGCCGAAGTGCTGCGCGCTCGTGGTCAGCTGGTACCGTCCGGAGAGCCGATCCCCATGGGCGTGCCACCGGGCGGAGCCGGGCACGTGCGAGGTGGTGTGGAGCTGCTGGCGCTCCAGGGCGGCCACTGTGTGGAGTGCGGCGCGATCAACGTGCCGCCGTCGGTGCACCCGGCGTGCATCCGGTGTGGTGCGAACAAGTTCGAGGTGCGAGACCTCGAACGGACCGGCACCGTCCACACGTTCATCGTGAACCACTCCATGCCAGCGCCGTTCGTCGCACCGCTCCCGCTGGCCGTCGTCGACCTCGACGACGGTGCCCGCGTGCAGCTGCAGGGGATGCCCCAGGACGCCGCGCAGCTCCGCATCGGTGATCGGGTGGAGCTCCTGCTCCGTCGCTACGCGGTCGAGCGGGGCGTGCCCGTGTACGGCTACAAGGTACGGAGGGTCGCATCATGAGCTGGAACCGTGTCGCCGTCGTCGGCGCCGGCCTCATCAAGTTCGGTGAGCTGTTCGAGCAGAGCTATGAGCAGATGGCGGCGGGGGCATTCGAGGCGGCGCTCGCCAACGTCGACAAGGGTATGTCGCGCGACGCGGTCGACTTCGCTGTCGTCGCCACCCAGCGGGGCAGCCTGTGGGGACAGGAGAGCATCTCCGGCAACACCGTGCCGAGCGCGCTCGGGCTGAACGGCATCGCGTGCACCCGGGTCGAGAACGCCTGCCCGAGCGGGAGCGACGCCTTCCGCATGGGCGCCATGGCCGTGGCCAGCGGCGTCCACGACTGCGTGCTCGTCATCGGCGTCGAGAAGATGCGCGACAAGTCGTCCGACGAAGGCCTCCTCGCGCGCGCCGCCGCCGGGCACCCGATCTACACGCGGGGCGAATCCGCCCCGGCGCTGTTCGCACCGTTCGCCACCCGGCACATGTACGAGTTCGGCACCACTCGGGAGATGCTGGCGAGCGTCGCGGTGAAGAACCACCACAATGGTGCGCTCGATCCGTATGCCCACTTCCAGAACGAGGTGACGGTGGACGACGTCCTCAACGGCCCGCCGGTCTGCCACCCGTTGCACCTGCTCGACTGCTGCCCACAGACCGACGGTGCCGCCGCCGCGCTCCTCGTCCCCGCCGAGCGCGCCGCGGAGTTCACCGACAAGCCGGTGTACGTGGCGGGTTTCGGTTTGGCGACCGACCACCCGTGGATGCACGAGAAGTCCTCCTATGTCGGGATCAAGGCCACCACGCTCGCCGCGGAACGTGCCTACCGGATGGCCGGGCTGACCCAGGCCGAGATCGACATGGCCGAGGTCCACGACTGCTTCACGATCACCGAGATCCTCGACATCGAAGACCTCGGCTTCGTCGACAAGGGCAAGGGCGGTATCGCGTCGATCGAGGGTGACACGGCGCTCGGTGGGCGGATCCCGGTCAACACCAGCGGCGGCCTTCTCGCCAAAGGCCACCCGATCGGTGCCACCGGCGTCGCCCAGCTCACCGAGTGCTGGTGGCAACTGCGGGGCCAAGCCGAAGAGCGCCAGGTCGAGATCCGCCACGGCAACGTCCTGCAGCACAACGTCGGTGGACGCGGGTCGGGCGTGGCGGTCGTGAACATCCTCACCACGAACACCGATTGACGATCGAAGGCTTCGGCGCGGCAAGGGGAGGCTCGGCGATCCACGATCATGGGTGCGTCGCCATCGTCGGCGGCGGGTTGGTGGGCGCTGTTGCGGCGCTCGTGTTCGCTCAGCAGGGTGCTCGGCGATCCTTACCGCAGGCGTCCAGCTCACGGGAAGCGTCGACGGTCTCGTCGAGATCGGCGCAGCCGTACTGCGCTGCGCGAGCTGCAGGTGGCCGAGAGAGCCCTCCTCGAGAGGCACCGATCACCGGAGCGAGCCGCCCTTGCCGGCGACCTCTTCGGTCGGGTCGGAACCGGCCCACCTCGGGCCAAATGCCGCCTCGTCGGGGGACGGGATCTCTTTGAGGATCGCGTCCGCATTCAAAGAGCAGGCGCAAATGGTCCACCGCTCTCATGGAATGGGGCGATCGCACACTGCGAGCCGCTGTTGTGGCACCGCGCTGCGGTCGGCATCGCCGCCGCTCGACTCGTGGCCACGGTGTGATCCCAGGTGCCCGCCCCAGCACCGGCCGCCGGCGTCAGCCGGGGTCTTGGTAGCGCGCCACCGAGAAGGCGAAAAGCAGCGGGATGTCGAGGGTGAAGACGACCAGCGAGGCGAGCATCGCCCCGAGCATCGCCCCCCGGGTGTGGTCGAAGATGAAGATGAAGGCCAGCAGTGCGCCGATGCAGCCGTAGGCCAGGAACGTCCAGCCGAAGACGCGCCGGAACACGGTCCAGGCGAAGGGCCGGATCCGGCTCACGATGGCGGCGTTGACGACAAGGAGCACCCCCCCGATGGCGATGAGGGTGGCGGCCGGCCCCCCTGGCGCGGGGCGGGGCAGATGAGCGGCGAGGTAGATCCCGGCGGCGATCACGAAGGCCAGGGTGGCCAGGGCCAGCCCGGCCACGGGGGGCATGGCGCGCTCGGCGCCCGGCACAGCCTGCGTCATGGTGGCGTCGGTGGCGTTCATGTCGTAGCCAGCCTGGTCATGATCATCAAGGTTGCCACCTGGAGGGCGCCGGTGATCCCGGCGGTGTAGATGAAGCGGCGCATCAGCCGCCCGATGCGCTCGCCGTTGGGGATCGGCTTCTTCAGCTCGAAGAGCACGGCCAGGTTGGCCGGCTCGAGGAGCCCCAGGGCGATGATGGCCATCACTCCGACGACGATCATCGAGGCCACCACCCAGCCGTGGTGGGTATGGCTGCTCAAGATGAAGCCCTCGTGCCGGGCGAGCTGCCATCCGGCGGCCAGGGTGACGATCACCAGCGTCGGCATGAGCAGGAGCATCTTCGGCATGAACCGGGCGGAGAACTCGACCCGCGCCGGGATCGATAGCCGCCCGAGGATGGGGCCGACGATGAACCCGACGAAGAGGTCGATGCCGGTCCACAGCCCGCCGCCCACGACGTGGAAGAAGTCGAGCGCCCACAGCCGGTTCGAGGCGATGGCTACGACCAGCGCCACCAGGACCACGGCCACCGCCGGGATGGCGCGCAGCGGGACGATCTGGAAGTCCGGCCTCGGCGGCGCGCCCGCTCCGGGCGCGGCCGCTGCCGGCGCCTCCACGGTGACGTCGGCCATCTGCTCCCCCCTTCCGACGTGCTCCTCGGCAGATTCGGGCTCACACTACGCCTCGGCGCCGCTCCCGGGCAGGCAAGTGCCGGCCCCCGACCGGGAGACGGCATGACGCTGTCGAAGCGACCGACGACGCGCCGGGGGACCCTCACACGAGCAGTCGCCCCCGGGTTCGAGAGAGGCTCATCTGCTGGTCGGTTGGTGGACAAGGAACTGGGGCCCTCACCAGGCGTGATGTTGTGTTTCTGACAACAGCGGAGGGAGGGGGATTCGAACCCCCGGACCGTTGCCGGTCAAGGCTTTTCAAGAGCCTCGCATTCGTCCGCTCTGCCATCCCTCCCGGGGTCGCACGATACCGCCGCTTCAGGACGGGCGGATCTGCGACCGCAGTGACCGGACCCAGTCGTCGGCGTCGCGCCATGCGGCGTCGGCGCGGGCGCGCACCGCGGGGCCATGCTCACCGGCGGCGGGGTAGGAGCCCAGGAACTTCACGCCCGCGAGCTCCGCGTGCAGGACGCGCAGGCAGTCGGCCACGACCTCGTCGGCGATATGCCCTTCGAGGTCGATCAGAAAACAGTAGTCGCCGAGCCCGCGTTTGGTGGGTCGCGACTCGAGCTTCGTCAGGTTGATGCCGCGCGCCGCGAACTCGCTCAGGATCGCGTGCAGGCTCCCGGGTCGGTCCTCGCGCTGGAAGCACACGATGCTCGTCTTGTCGTGACCGGTCGGCGCGGGCAGTCCCTTCGACGCCAGCGCCACGAAGCGCGTCTGATTGTCCGGGTGGTCCTCGACCGCGGCCACGAGGACGTCGAGCCCGTAGAGGTGCGCGGCCAGCTTCGGTGTGAGAGCGGCGGTGTCGCTTCGGCGTTCCTGCCCGACGATGCGCGCCGCCTCGGCCGTGGAATTCGTCGGCACGACTTCGGCATCGGGGAGCCGCCCTGCGAGGAACCGGCGACACTGTGCCGTCGCATGGGGGAACGACAGGACCCGCGTGATGGCCCCGAGGTCCGTCCCCGCCGGTCCCGCCAGGTTGATGTGCACGTCGAGGACGACCTCGCGCTGGATGAGCAGGTCGGCCCCGAAGACCAGGCTGTCCACGGTGATGGGCACGGAGCCCTCGATGGAATTCTCGATCGGGACGAAGGCGAGCGAGGCACGGCCGCTCCCGACGGCGTCGACCGCTTCGGCCAGGGTGGCGGCCGGGACCACCGACGCCGTGGCGTAGTCCGGCTGGGTGAACAACGCCTCCTCGGTGAAGGTCCCGGCGGGGCCCAGGAAGACGATGACCTCCTCGCTCGTGGCCTCGCCGGTCGCAGGTGCATCCATGTGCGGCAGGATAGTGGGCACCCATGGACGAGCCCGCCCTGCGCCAATTGCTCGACGACGTCCGCTCCGGCGCCGTCGCGCCCGACGATGCCGTGGCGCGCCTGCGCCGCCTTCCCTTCGTGGACCTCGGCTTCGCCCGCGTCGATCACCACCGGGCGCTGCGCCAACGCGCCTGCGAGGCGGTCTACGGACCGGGGAAGACACCGGAGCAGTGCGCTCGGATCGTGGCCGAGCTGCTGGCCGAGCCCGCCGACAGCCCGGTGCTGCTCACCCGCGCCGACCCCGCGCAGGTGGCGGCCGCGCTCGAGGCCTCGCCCGGCGGGGAGGTGACGACGCCCGGGACGCTCGCCACGGTGTGCTGGCGCCCGGCGCCTCGTCGCACCGGGCGGGTGATGGTCATCACCGCCGGCACCGCCGACCTCCCCGTGGCCGAGGAGTGCACCGCCGTCCTGCGGGCGTTCGGGTTCGCCCCCGCCCTGGTGACCGACTGCGGGGTGGCAGGGGTGCACCGGGTCCTGGCGTCGGTCGACGAGCTGGCCGATGCCGATGCCGTGGTGGTGGTGGCCGGCATGGAAGGGGCACTCGCCAGCCTGGTGGCCGGCATCACCGGCGCGCCGGTCGTGGCCGTGCCCGTCTCCACGGGGTACGGGGCCGCGCTCGAGGGCGTCACCGCCCTGCTCGCCATGCACGCGTCGTGCGCCGCCGGCCTGACGGTCGTCGGCATCGACAACGGTTTCGGTGCGGCGTGCGCCGTGGCCCGGATGCTCCCGTGACCCTGCCGACCCCGGCGTCTTCTCCGTCGTCGTCCTTGCTGCCATGGGCGCCCGACGAGGAGGGGCCACAGCCGCGCACGCTGGCGTGGTTCCACTGCTTCGCCGGCATCGCCGGCGACATGGCGCTCGGGAGCCTTCTCGACGCCGGCGCCGATCTCAGCGAGGTGCTCACGCTCCTGCGCCGCATGCCCGTGGGGGGGTGGAGCCTGCGGGCCGAGCCCGTGCTCCGGGCAGGCATCGCGGCGACGCGTGCCGTGGTGGAGGTCACCGACGACGTCGTCGTGCGGACGCACGCGCACATCGTGGGGCTCGTCGAGGAGGCGCGCCTGCCGCCTCGGGTCGCCCGTCGCGCCCTCGTCACGTTCGCGGCACTGGCCGATGTCGAGGGACGCCTCCACCGGCGGCCGCCGGGGCAGGTGCACTTCCACGAGGTCGGCTCGCACGACGCCATCGTCGACGTGGTCGGCACGGCCGCCGCGCTCGAGGTCCTCGGGGTCGACGAGGTGGCGGCCTCACCCGTGGCGACGGGCCTGGGGACGGTCAGGAGTGCGCACGGCTTGCTCCCCAACCCCTCGCCGGCGGTGGTCCGGCTGCTCCGGGGCATTCCCACCTGGGGCCGTGACCTCCCGGTGGAGCTCACGACGCCGACGGGCGCCGCCATCGTGGCTGCGCTGGCCGGGCAATTCGGGCCGCTGCCTCCGATGCGCATCGCCGCCACGGGCTTCGGCGCGGGGGCCCACGAGCTCGACGGCCTCCCCAACTGCACCCAGGTGGTCGTGGGTACGGCGGTGGCCCGTCCCCCTGCTCAGGGCCAACCCGTCGTGCTGCTCGAGGCCAACCTCGACGACGCCACCGGGGAGGTCCTGGCGCATGCCGTCGAGGCGATCATGACGGCGGGAGCGCACGACGCGTGGATCACGCCCGTGCTGATGAAGAAGGGCCGGCCGGGGCACACCGTCAGCGCCCTCGCAGACCCTGCCCTCGCCGACGCCGTGCGGGCCGTGCTGCAGGAGGAGACGGGCACCCTCGGCGTCCGCGGCGCGGTCCTCGAGCGTTGGCCCGTCACCCGGGAGACGGCCAGCGTCGAGATCGACGGTGTGCGCGTCGGCGTGAAGGTCAGCCCCGGCCGGGTGAAAGCCGAGCAACGAGACGCCGCCCGGGCCGCCGCCGCGAGCGGCCGGCCCCTGCGCGACGTGCTCTTCCGGGCGGAGGCCACCTGGCGGTCCCGCGCAGACGATCCCCAGGGTGGTCACGACGGGTCGCCGCCGGGGCCCGTTCCGACCGTGCCGCCCGAGCGCCCCGCACCCGCCTAGTAGCCCTTGGTCGGTCCGGGTGAGCGGTCCCCGGCCCGGGCGCCGGCGGACGCCGGTACCGTGGGTTGCGATGGACGGATCCGTGCCTCGCGATCAGCAGGAGCCTCCCGACGATCCCGAGGCGTGGACCCACGAGCAGTGGATCACCTGGCTCGAGGCGACCGACGATCCCGACGAGGGCGCGGCCCGCCGCGGTGCCGGTGGGCGGCGCTGGCGTGACCGGCGCCCGGCCGGCGTTCTCGGGGCCGCCATGCTCGGCCTGCGCGACGCCATCTACGGCCGGCCCGACGACGAGGTCGTGATCGTGGCCGACGCCGGCGGTGACCCACCCGGCGACGACCTGCACGAGGTCCACCTCGACCTCGAGCACCCCGAGCGGTCCGAGGTGGTGGTACGCCGCCGCCGGCCGCCCGAAGCGGGGGAGGGGGCGTCGCATGTGGGCGACGAGGTGCAGCGGTAGCCGCCGACGAAGGTCGAGCGGCGTCGGTGCGTCGACCGCCAGGGTGAATTTCCTCGATGTCCTCCGGGCCCATCTCCTCCATTCGGTCGATCCCCCCGCCGTCGTAGGGGCGACCCCGGCGACGTCGCGCGCCGGCCGCGTGGGCCGCGTCCCGCAAGCGACGGCCTAGCCTGCGGGGCGATGGTGGCGTGGGTGGGGACCTCGGGTTGGCAGTATGCGCACTGGCGAGGCGGCTTCTATCCCTCCGGCGTTCCCCAGGCACGGTGGCTCGAGTACTACGCGGCCCGGTTCCGGACCGTCGAGGTGAACTCCGCCTTCTACCGACTGCCCGAGGCGTCCACCGTCGAGAACTGGGGGCACAGGACCCCCGACGACTTCGTGCTGGCGATGAAGGCGAGCCGCTACCTGACCCATGTCCGCAGGCTCCGCGAGCCCGCCGGCCCGGTGTCGCTGCTCCTCGACCGGGCCCGGCACCTCGGCGCCAAGCTCGGTCCGGTCCTCGTCCAGCTACCCGCCACCTTCCAGGTCGACGCCGCCGCCCTCCGGGACACGTTGGCCCAGTTCCCGACGGACGTGCGCGTCGCCTTCGAACCCCGGCACGACTCCTGGTACACCGACGAGGTGGCGGACGTCCTGTCCACGAGCGGCGCCGCGCTCTGTTGGAGTGACGCACCCGGGAGGCGTTCCCCGCAGTGGCGCACCGCCGACTGGGGATACGTCCGCTTCCACCAGGGCCGCGCCCACCCGGCGCCGTGCTATGGCCGGGCCGCGTTGCATTCGTGGGCGGAGCGGATCGCCGGCGTGTTCGAGCCGTCCGAGGATGTGTTCGCCTACTTCAACAACGACGGCTGCGGGTGTGCACTGCGCGACGCCCGTCGATTCGCGCTCGCCGCCGGCAAGGTCGGGCTCCGCCCCACGCGTGTCCCCACGGCGCGCGACGTGCAGGGGTGCGGGACGGAGGGATGGTCGACACGCTGACGCGCGTCGCCACCGGCTGCGTAGACGGCCGCGCCGCTCGGCCGCACGCTATCCGGAGTGCCCCGCCGTCCACTGCAGCAGCTGCACCTCCGGCCAGGTGTTCACGATGCGGTCGGGCGGGACGTCGGCGTCCGCCGCCTTGCGGCAACCGTTGCCGAGCCATTCGAGCTGCCCCGGGGCGTGCGCGTCGGTGTCGATCGACACCAGACATCCCGCCGCCACCGCCAGGCGGAGCAGGGGGTCGGGAGGGTCGAGGCGCTCCGGCCGTGCGTTGATCTCGACCGCGGTGCCGGTCCGGGCGCACGCCTCGAACACCGCGGCGTGGTCGAACTGCGACTCCGGCCGGCCCCGGCCCACGACGATGCGGCCGGTGCAGTGCCCCAGGATGTCGGTGTGGGGGCTCTCGATGGCCGCAACCATGCGCCGGGTCATCTGGGCGCCGTCCATCTTCAGCTTCGAGTGCACGCTGGCCACGACGACGTCGAGCCGGGCCAGGAGCTCGGGGTCCTGGTCGAGCGATCCGTCCTCGAGGATGTCGACCTCGATCCCGGTGAGGACGCGGAACGGGGCCAGGTGGGCGTTGACGGCCTCGACCACCTCGAGCTGGCGCAGGAGCCGCTCGGCGTCGAGCCCGTGGGCGACCGTCAGGCGCGGGCTGTGGTCCGTGAGCACCATGTACTCGTGGCCGAGCGCGGCGGCGGCCTCCGCCATCTCGGGGATGGGGCTTCCCCCGTCGGACCAGTCGGAGTGGCTGTGGCAGTCGCCGCGCAGGAGGCTGCGCAGCACGGCGGCCTGGCCGTCGAGGACGGGTCGGGGCTCGTCCTCCAGCTGGCGGAGGTAGGACGGCACGTCGCCGGCGACGGCCTCGCTGATCACCCGGGCCGTGGTGTCACCCACTGCGGGCAGGTCGGTGAGGCGACGCACGCCGGCCAGCTGCGCCAGGCGGGCCGGATCGGTCTCGTCGACGGTGGCGGCCGCATGCCGGAAAGCCCTGACCTTGTAGGACTCGGCACGGTCGGCCTCGAGCAGATAGGCGATCCGGCGCAGCGCGGCGGCAGGGTCCACGCTGCAGAGGCTATCGAGCGCCCGACCGGTCGGGCGCCGGGCAGAGACCCTCCACGGGGCCGATCCGTGCCACCATCGACCCATGGCAGCCGGGCCCCCCACCATCGCCCTCGAGGTGGACGGGCACACCGTCAAGGTCTCCAACCCGGACAAGGTGTTCTTCTCGGCTCGGGGCGAGACGAAGCTGGACCTCGTCCGGTACTACTTCGCCGTCGGGCCCGGTGCCCTGCGCGGCGTGTACGAGCGCCCGACCGTCCTGAAGCGCTACCCCGACGGCGCCGAGGGGCCGTTCTTCTACCAGAAGCGTGTGCCTGCGTCCCGGCCGCCGTGGTTGGAGACGGTCACGGTGAGCTTCCCGAGCGGGCGCCACGCCGAGGAGCTGTGCCCGACGGGCGTGGCGCACATCCTGTGGGCCGTGAACCTCGGGTGCCTCGACCTCAACCCCTGGCCCGTGCGGCGCGCCGACGTCGACCATCCCGACGAGCTGCGTGTCGACCTCGACCCGCAGCCCGACGTCCCGTTCGAGGCGGTTCGACAGGTGGCACTCGAGGCCCGCGCCGTGCTCGAGGAGCACGGCCTCGTGGGTTTTCCCAAGACATCGGGGTCGCGCGGCATCCACGTCAACGTCCCCATCGAGCCGCGCTGGACGTTCACGGAGGTCCGGCGCGCCGCGCTGGCCCTGGCGCGCGAGCTCGAGCGCCGCATGCCGGGCGTCGCCACCTCGGCGTGGTGGAAGGAACAGCGGGGGCGGCGGGTGTTCGTCGACTACAACCAGAACGCCCGGGACCGGACGGTGGCGTCGGCGTACTCCGTCCGCGCCAACCCCGAGGGCCGGGTGTCGTGCCCCGTCGAATGGGACGAGGTCGCCGACGTCGACCCCGGCGACCTCACCATCGCCACGGTGCCGGCGCGCTTCGGGACCGTCGGCGACCCCGCGGCCGCCATCGACGAGCGGCGCGGCGACCTGGGCCTGCTGCTCGAGCTGTCGCACCGCGACGAGGCCGGGGGGCTCGGTGACGCCCCCTGGCCACCGCACTTCGCCAAGCAGCGCGGGGAGCCGCATCGGGCGGCGCCGAGTCGCTCGCGTCGCCCGGGGGGCTGAGGACCCAAGCCATTGCCCGGGACGGGGTCACGCCCGGGTCCGGGTCAGGCCCGGGCCGGGGTCACGCCCGGAACACGGCGTCGAGCTCTTCGGGCACCGCCGTGTCGAGCTGCGCGTAGGTGCACGACTCCGGCCGCCGGTCGGGCCGCCAGCGTCGGAACGTGGTGGCGTGCCGGAAGCGGTCGCCCTGCAGGTGGTCGTAGGCCACCTCGCACACGAGCACCGGGTCGAGCGGCTCCCAGCGCAGGTCCTTGGTGGCGTTCCAGCGTGACGGCGCGCCCGGCTTTCGTCCGGCGGCGGCTCGGTCCTCGAGCTGGGCCCAGCCCGCCCACGGGTGGCCGTCCAACGACGCCGGTCGGTAGGGGGCCAGCTCGTCGACGAGCTCTCGCCGCCGGGCCACCGTGAAGGAGGCCGATACGCCCACGTGGTGAAGGACACCGTCGTCGTCGTACAGGCCGAGCAGCAGCGAGCCGACGATCCCGCCGGCCTTGTGCCAACGGAACCCGGCCACGACGCAGTCGGCCGTGCGCTCGTGCTTCACCTTCACCATGACGCGTTCGCCTTCGCGGTACGGGAGGTCCGGGCGCTTCGCCACGACGCCGTCGAGCCCGGCTCCCTCGAAGCGCGAGAACCAGTCGGCGGCGACCGCGGGGTCTGTGGTGGCCGGGGTGAGGTGCACCGGGGCCTCGGCGGCCCCCAGGGCTTGTTCGAGCAGGGCGCGTCGCTCACGGAACGGCTCACCCCGCAGGTCGCGGTCATCGAGCGCCAGGAGATCGAAGCCCACGAACGACGCCGGCGTCGAGGACGCCAGCAGAGCAACACGCGACGCCGCCGGGTGGATCCGCTGGAGCAGCGCGTCGAAGTCGAGGCCGGCCGAGCCCGCGATCACGATCTCGCCGTCGACGACGGCACGCGCCGGGAACGACCGGCGGATCGGCGCGACGAGCTCC
>Ga0307372_10006964_pt1 | contig 16363 bp, 12 predicted proteins | sample OX1MG_FD_202533 | JGI IMG/M metagenome (GOLD analysis project Ga0307372, IMG submission 202533) | Soil microbial communities from Risofladan, Vaasa, Finland - OX-1 | ecosystem: Environmental > Terrestrial > Soil > Coastal area > Acid sulfate soil | place: Finland: Risofladan, Vaasa | collected... | reverse complement strand
CTTGGCCCACCACTGCATCTCCCACGTCAAGGACGTCGACGGGGTGTCGTCGGCCGCGCTCGTCCTTGCGGCCAAGGGCGGGACGTTCAGGTTGACCGACTACGACGACCTTCTCAAGGAGATCGACTCAGTGCCTGTCTCGGCGACGGGCGTCACCATCTGCGACCTCGGGACGAACGCCTCGAACTTCGGGGAGTTCGTCGAGCGCCTCGCCGGCCTCGCGAAGAGGATGCCGGTCACGTACATCGACCACCACTACCTCACCGAGGAAGCGAAGCAGGAGATCCTCAAGACGGGGGTCGAGCTCATGCACGACGTAAGGGACTGCGCCTCGATGCTCACCTACCTCACGTACAAGGGCAGCCTGCCAGAAGGGGCGAGGCTGCTCGCCCTCTACGGAGCGGTCACGGACTACATGGACACGAGCGCCAACGCGAGCCAGATGATGGAGACCTTCGACAGGCAGTTCGTACTCCTCGAGTGCACCATGCTCGCCTACGCCCTCGCGAAGAACGGGCGAGACTACGCATATCCGGAGATGCTCGTTAGGGAGCTCGCCAACATGAAGGCTCCTCATGCGATCGACGACGTGGGGAAGGACGCGCTCGAGCAGGCGGAGGTCGTAAGGCGGCTCGCCGACGAGGTGAGGATGGAGGGGACCCGCCTCGGGAGGCTCGCATACATGAAGACGGGGGAGAGCTCGACGGGAAACGTGGCGAAGCTCCTCCTCGGGGCGTTCGGGGTGCCCGTGGGGGTCGCGTACAAGGAGAAGCCCGGAGGCTCAGCTGAGTTCAGCCTTCGCAGCACCTCGGAGAGCAAGATCCACTTGGGGAAGGAGATAGGGATAATCGCACAGAAGCACGGAGGGAGCGGGGGAGGTCACGAGAAGGCGGCAGGCTGCTCGGTCCCCACTTCTGAGGTCCAGGGGCTCATCGCCGACCTGGAATCGCGCCTGGAAGTGGCTTCGTGAGACCCGGCGAAGACGCTCTATTGCGCGCCGGAGATTTCGGGTGCCTTGATCGCCGCGTCCGATGCGTCGGCGAGCTTCTTGAGCAGGGACACGACCGCATCCACTTCGTCGGGTTCTAGGGCTGAGAGCGCCTTCTCGACGAACTGCCTGTGCAGGTCCATGCCCTTCGCGTAAGCCTGATCCCCTTTCACGGTGATTGCGATGAGCACCTCTCGCCTGTCCTCCTTGCTCCTCACGCGCTCCACGAGGGCTCCCTCCTCGAGCTTGTCGACTATCCCTGTGATAGACGGCTGGGAGAGCATGGTCTCGGCGCAGAACCGGTTCATGGGCGAGGAGCCCTGCTCGCGGAGGACCCTCAAGATGCGAAGCTCCGCCAGGGAGAGGCCACCGCGCAACAGGTTCTTCTCGACGTCGTGCTGGAGGCGCTTCCAGTTGTTGACCATGGAGCGCCAGAGATCGACCTCATCGAGCGGCCCTTGGTTGGTTTCGCCCGCGACATTTGCCCTCTTTGCGGCCTCGCTGTGCGAAACCAAAGGCTAGCTCACTCTTTCCCCGGCTCGCTTGCGGGGACCTGGTCCCCCGTCGACTTGATCACTGGGATGACCTGAGACTGGGGCTCCCGCAACGGCGTGGCGGCGACGGGCTGGACCAGCTTTCGCTTCCCCATGCCGAACCACGAGGCCAAGGCCGCAACGAGGCTGAGCGCTGAGGCGATGTAGAAGGCGTCGTGCAGGGCAGACATGAACGCCGGCGCGATGGCGGTGGGAAAGAATGTGTTGCCGGTGAGAAGGCTCTGCGTTGATGCTGGCAGCGAGCTCATGACCGAGGGAGGGATGAGCGAGCCGACCGGGTTGTATCCCAGGAACGCCGCGAAGAGCGCCGCGGTGGGCGGGAGGCCCTTGAAGGCGCTCGCCAGCTGCGGAACGCCGGCGGTCGTCACGGCCGCTGTGAGGGCGGGCGCGAGGCTGGCCCCGAGCGCCACTAGGACGATCGAGAAGAAGACCGCGGTGCTCGCGGTCATTCCCGTGTTCTGGACCGTGGCCCGCATCCCCGAAGCCGCGCCCCTGGTCTCGGGCGGCACGGAGTTCATTATCGAGACGACGTTGGGGCTAGCAAAGAGACCTCCGCCGAGCCCCATGACGAAGATTATGGCGGCGAACTGCCAGAAGACGAAGTTGTAGGGAAGGAACGTGAGAAGGAGGAGGCACGCCGCCGAGATGACCATGCCGCCCGTGGCTAGCTCTCGTGCACCCCCTCTGTCGGCGAGGCGCCCGCTGATGGGCCCCATCACGACGAAGCCCAAGAGCATGGGGGTGATGTAGAGACCCGACCAGAAGGGCGTGGACTGGTAGCTGTAGTTGTGGAGTGGGAGCCAGATCCCCTGCAGCAGGATGATCAGCATTATCTGCGTCCCGCCCCTCCCGATCGAGGCAAGGAAGGAGGCGATGTTCCCTGCCCTGAAGGCGGCTATCTTGAAGAGGTCGAGCTTGAACATCGGGTCCTGCACACGGCCTTCGATGAAGAAAAAACCGGCGAGGAGCGCGGTGCCCGCGATCATCGAGCCTACCACCCACGGGTTCTCCCAGCCAAAGTAGGAGGTGCCATACGGCAGCAGCCCATAGGTCACGCCCACCATGAGGAGGGTCAGCCCTCCGCCGAATGTCACGTTACCCCAGACGTCGATCTTTTGCTTGCGCTTCGGCTTCGCGACCTCCTTGAGCTTCAGGAAGGCCCACGCCGTCGCGAAGACGCCTATGGGCACGTTGACGAGGAAGATGTATCTCCAGTTGATAGCGGCAAGGACGCCGCCCAGCGTCAGGCCCAACATAGAACCCGCGATGACGGCGACCATGTTGATCCCCAGGGCCTGACCCCGTTCCTTCTCGGGGAACGCGTCCGTGAGGATGGCGACCCCGTTCGCGAAGAGGAACGCGGCGCCCACCCCTTGGACCATCCTGAAGATGATGAGCTCGAGGGCGCCGGCGTCCCCCGTGTTGGGGGTGAGGTACCCGAGGATCGAGCCGACCGTGAATATCGCGAACCCGAGGGTATACAGCTTCACCCTGCCGTAGATGTCAGAGAGCCGCCCGAAGGTGACGAGCAGCGTGGCGGTGACGACGCTGTACCCGAAGAGGATCCAAAGCAGGTATTGGAAGGAAGAGAGAGGGTTGATGTGGAGCCCGTTGAAGATGGCGGGGAGGGAGATGAGCACTATCGTGCCGTCCAGCGATGCCATCAGGACGCCGATGGTGGTGTTGGAGAGCGCGATCCACTTGTACTGCAAAATAAACACATAGGCGCCGAATCATTAGGTTATAAACAATTCGTTCCCTAAGAATCACCTTTGGACAACCTGACGCCCCCTGGCAGAACTGGCACGAAAGGAACGGGAGCCGAAGGACTACTGCGCGACCCAGGTCAGGACGCGCATCGCACGACTATCGACCCGCCCATCTGCCTCTCGGTGATGCCGACCTCGCCGAAGTACTTTGCGAGGAGCCGGCAGAGCGACTTGTTGTCCAGGACGAGCTTGTAGGTGTCGTGCAGAGACCCGAACCTCAGGCCCGGACGTCCGCCAGTCAGGAACCCTATGAGAGGGGGCGCCACGCGGATGTAGCCCCCCACCAGGGCGGCCTTGACCTTGGACGCCGGCTTCCCCAGGTCGCAGAACGCGAACCTCCCCTCCGGGCGGATGGCCTGCCGTATCTGCGTCAGCGCGGTCTCGAGGTCCTGAGAGTCCCTCAGGGAGAACCCGGCGACCGCCGCCCCGAAGGCGCCGGGCCTGAACGGGAGGAACTCGAAGACGCACTGCACGCGGTCGAACTCTGGAGCCCTGGAGAGCATCTTCCGGGACGCGTCGGCGAGGACCGGGCTCCCGCCGGCGTGCAAGACCACCCTCGACAGCGTCCCGGGCCCTGCCCCTAGGTCGAGGACGAGCGCCCCCCTGTCCGCCCCGACGGCGAACGAGGCGACCTCCTCCCTCATCGCCTTGTCTGAGAAGAGCGAGATCCGGCTCGAGCCCTTCTCGTAGATCGGTATGATGGCCTCGAGGGAGTCGACCACCCCCTTCCACTTCGAGTGGAGCCCTGGCCTTCCCGGGTCGCCGGCCTCACTCGAGCCTGTCAAACCGCTTCATCGCCTTCGGGATGCACGCCACCACGTCCGAGGCCACGACGTGGAGGCCGAGCTCCTTCGCGGCTTCTGCGCCGGCGAGCCCGTTGACGTAGGCCGCGCAGCAAGCGGCTTCGAACCTTCCTAGACCCTTCGCGGCGAGGCCGGAGGTCACCCCGGTGAGGACGTCGCCCGTCCCCCCGACGGTCATCGCGGGCGAGTGTGTGACGTTGAGCCCGACCCTGTCGCCGTCGCTCACGACGTCAGTAGGGCCTTTGAGGAGGACCACGACGTTGTGCTCCCCGGCCGCCTTCTTCACGAGCGCGACCCTTTCGTCGAGGGCGTCAGGGAGCTTCAGCCCGAAGAGCCTCTCGAACTCGCCCGCGTGGGGCGTGACCACCATCTTCGCTTTCTGGACCTCTGGCCCCTCGAGGATTTGCGGGCGGAGGGCGTCCGCGTCCACCACGAGCGTCTGGCACTTGCCAGAGAGGGTCGCCAGCGCATTTTTCAGCTCGTTGGGGTTCTGCGGCCCCAGGCCCGGCCCTATCCCTATGCATCCCAGCTCCGGGAGCCAGCTCGCGAGCCGCGAGGCGTTTCCCCGGGTGAGCTTGCTGTCGGGCAGCGGGAGGACTATGAGGTCAGGAGAGAGCGACCTGACGGGTGTGGCCACCATGGCCGGGACCGCCACGTACACCAGGTCGACGCCCGTGCGCGCGGCGCCCATGGCGCACAGGTAGGGCGCCCCGTGGTACGTCCTGCTCCCCCCCACGACGCAGACCACCCCGTTCATCCCCTTGTGCGAGTCCTTCCTCCGGGGCGGGATCCTGCTCTTCACGAACTCCTCGTCTATCTCGATAGTGGAAGTGGGACCCATCGCGACTCTCGAGCTCCTCTCCTAGAACGAGTATTGCTGCTTCTTGGGCGGCTCGAGCGTGACGAGAGTCTCTATCGGGCAGTTGAGCTTCATGCGCTCCTTCAGCTTCGGGAGGGAGGCCTCCATAGAGGCGATCGTGAAGATCCCCACGGGCCGCGCCCTCGCCTTCTCGGCGAGCCTCACGAGTGCGTCCAGAGTGACCCCCGACCGGATGAAGTCGTCCACTATCAGGACGTGCTCCCCCTTCTTCAGGGAGCTCTTCGGGAGGAAGAGGTACTTTACAGAGTCCGGGGAGTAGACCATCCGCTGCTCGTAGAACTCCTCCGCGGCAAGGTCGCGCTCCGTCTTCGCTATCGCCACGCTCACGTTGAACTCGTCGGCTATCTCCACGGCGAGCGGCACCCCGTCGACCTCCATGGTGAGGACCTTTTGGACGTGGGAGGGCTCGAACTCGCTGTAGACCACCTTCGCTATCTGCTTGAGAAGCCCCACGTCGGTGACCACGTGCGTGAGGTCGTAGACCCCCTCGCCGGTCATCCTGATGTGCTCGGTGACCATCCTCTTGAGGAGCCTCTCGCGGAACACGGCGACGAACTTGTCGGAGCGGGAAGGGCTCGGGAGGACGTGCCCCCTCACGTACCTGCTGAGGATCGGCGCCGAGAGCCCGAGTATCGCGGAGAGCTCCTTGTAGCTGTAGCTCTTCTTCAGCGTAGAGAGGAGCTCGACCGAGGATATCCTCGACTTGACCTCAGCGACGCGGCTCAAAGTGTCTGCGTGTCCCGACGCGGCCATGTAGAAAAACCTTCGCAATCCCGCTCAGGATTAACACGTTCATGAATCGGCTGGCCTAGTGCCCTAGCCAGACGCGGATCTGCATCGGAAGGAAGGACTTGTCCGGATAGAAGATGAAGAACCAGAGGAAGACCCCCGCCAAGAAGATGTAGGCGACCGGACGGGGGAACCAGCTCCGGGTCAGGAAGTAGGCGCCGCCTATCGCGAGCGAGGGGACGGCGGAGATGAAGTAGTATGGATAGGTGATGCGCCCGTAGTAGAAGAGCGCGACGTATCCGAGGAAGACCACGAGGAACCACAGGAGGGCGAGGCGCGCCAGGCGGAACTCGCTCGCGTCGGACTCGGACGCGAAGGTCCTGCCCCTGGTCTTCCACCAGAGGTAGGCGGTGTAGCCCCCCCAGAGGTAGACTAGCCAGACCTCGAACTGGTTTGTGACGCCGTAGTACCCGGCTGAGACGTAGGTGTAGGCGTTCGCGCCCGCGGTGACCTTCACGCTGGTGATCAGGTATCCCACCGGCGAGTAGTATGTTATCCAGTTCCATGGGGTGATGGGCGAGTGAAGGACGGGATCGGTCCAGCCCTGGCTGGTGGGGGTCATGGTGAGAGAGGCCCCGTACTTCAGGATGAAGTCGATCTGACCGACGAACGTCGTCGCGGTGCCCGCGCCGAAGGCACCGTCGTAGATCTGAAGCCCGACGGCGAAGACGATGAAGACCGAGAGGACCAGCTTCGTGGTAGAAACGACGATCTCCCTTCGGCTCCCCGGGGCGAAGAAGAGGTGGTAGAGGAACAGCACGAGCAGGAGGAAGATGGCCGTCTCCTTAGTGAGGGCGGCGAGCGCGAAGGAGATGCCCGCGAGGATCATGCTGTCGAACTTCCACCAGCGCACCTTCGCGAAGTAGAAGAGGAACCCGAGGAGTCCGAAGAAGATGGCGCCGACGTCTATGACCGCGATGCTGGAGTGGACGAAGAAGAGCGTCTCGAACGCCAGGAGGAACGCGGCGTAGAGCGAGAGGCGCTGGTTCTTGGTCGTGGTCCAGCAGATCCCGAAGACCACGGGCACGCTGAAGGTCCCGAGGAGGACCTCGAAGATCCTCCAGCCGAACGCGGTGTTCCCGAAGACGGCGATCCCCGCGGCGACGAAGGCCTTGGAGAGGAACGGGTGCTCCAAGTTGCAGTTGTCGGCATAGGGGGCGCACTTCTCCCCAGAGAGCATCGTCTGCGCGGCGGGCACGTAATAGACCTCGTCCATGATGCAGCCCTGGACGTTCTTCGAGGTGTCGTTGCAGTTGGCGGCGTCCGGGAGGTTGATGGTGTAGAGGTGCGCCGCGAGCAGCCCAAGGACTATCAGGGCCAAGAGGAAGACGGTCTTGCGGTAGGCCGGGTACGAGAGAAGCGCGTAGGCGAGCGCCAGCGCAGCGGCGGCCGATGAGGTGCCAGCGAGGATGAAGGTCATCGGGGCGAGCACTCCGGTAGCGACCGAGGTGGGGGCGTAGGCGTGCGTGCCTACGACGACCAGGGCCAAGAGGAGGTCGACGAGCGAGACCGCTGCGAGGAAGGCTACGACGAAGCGCAGCGCGAGATAGCGCTGAGGGGCGCTCACACGGCCCTCGCCCGAGAGCACAGTTATACGGTTTGCGAGAGATTTCGCGGATCCTTGCGTCTGCTGCTCTCGGGAAGGAAATAATTCCTATATACCCTGTCGGGAGGCTCAGGCAAGGAAACTAGTTGTCATCAGTGATATTTCGCAGGTTCGGGGAGGAGTTGAACGCCTTCCTAGGGAGGCACGTCGTGGTTGTCACCGGGGACGGGAAGGAGTACACCGGCCAGCTCGTCGGAGTCGACGAGAAGCTCAACATCGTGCTGGACAAGGTCGTCGGCGCGGGGCCCAACATCTTCAAGGTCGCGATGAACGGGGAGAACGTCCGAGAGATCAGGCTGACCGAGAGGCCGTTCGACTTCAAGGCCCTCGGCGACCGGCTCAGCAGGGTCTTCCCCGGCCTCGTCTCCGTGAGGGAGGACATCGGGGCGATCATCGTCATGGAGAAGATCAAGGTCACCGACAAGGGCGTCACGGAGGGGACCGGCCTCGCCGCAGACAAGGTGAAGGCCATCTTCGACGACTACATGCGCGAGCCGAAGAAGTAGCCTACGCGATGATGTTCGGGTATTCGATCTTCGTCGGCGCCCAGTCCTCGAGCTTCCCCTCTAGGTATCTCTGGTAGGCGCTAAGGTCGAGCAGGCCGTGCCCCGAGTTGTTGAAGACTATGACCTTCGCTTCCTTCTTCTCGCGGCACCTAAGGGCCTCGTCGATGACGAACTTGATCTCGTGAGCTGACTCTGGCGCCGGGATGATCCCCTCCGTCCTGGCGAAGGTCACCGCGGCCTCGAAGACGTCCGTCTGGCCGAAGGCGACGGAGCGCATGTAGCCCTTGTTGATTAGGTGCGAGATTATGGGGGCCATCGCGTGGTACCTCAGCCCCCCCGCGTGGATGGGCGGGGTCTTGTAGTCCTTGCCGAGGGTGTACATCTTCAAGAGCGGCGTCATCCCCGCGGTGTCCCCGAAGTCGTAGGTGTACTTGCCCTTGGTCGTGTGGGGGACTGCGCTCGACTCGCAGGCGACGAAGTCCATCGGGAGCTTCTTCGTGATCTTGTCGCCCATCAGGGGCAGGCAGAAGCCGCCGTAGTTCGAGCCTCCTCCGATGTTCCCGACGACCACGTCGGGCTGGACGTCGAGGAGCTCCAGCTGCTTCTTCAGCTCTAGCCCGATGACCGTCTGGTGCAACAGGACGTGGTTCAGCACCGAGCCCAAGCTGTACTTGGCCCCGTCGTCGGCCAAGACGTCTTCGACCGCCTCGCTTATCGCGATGCCCAAGGAACCCGGGTCGTCGGGGTCCTTCGCGAGGAGCGACCTCCCAAACTTGGTCCTGCTGCTCGGGGAGGAGACGCACTCCGCTCCCCAGGTCTCCATCATAGTCCTCCGACCGGGCTTTTGGTTGTAGCTTGCGGCCACCATGAAGACCCGGATCTTGAGTCCGAAGTAGGCGCCCGCCACGGAGAGCGCTGACCCCCACTGCCCGGCGCCGGTCTCGGTGGACAATCTCTTCGTCCCCTCCTTCATGTTGTAGTAGGCCTGGGCAAGCGCCGTGTTCGGCTTGTGGCTCCCGGTCGGGTTGGCACCCTCCCACTTGTAGTAGATCTTCGCGGGCGTCTTCAGGAAGTTCTCCAGCTTGTACGCCCTGAAGAGCGGCGTCGGGCGAGGGAGCCAGCGGTATGCCTCCATCACCTCGTCGGGGATCTTGATCCACCTCTCCTGGGAGACCTCCTGCGCGACGAGCTCCTTGGCGAACAGCCTGAAGAGGGGTTCGGGTGACATCGGCTCGTGCGTCCCCGGGTCGAGGGGCGGCGGCAATCGCTCGGGAAGGTCCGCCTGGATGTTGTACCATGACGTTGGAATCTCGTCCTGCTTCAGGAAGGTCGCACGCTCTTTGGGGGCGCTCATGCTGGCCTGTCAGGAAGCCCTTGGAACTAATAAAGTTCTGTCAAACCTACGGTAAAGGCCGTGAGCTCGACTTGGGCTTCGGCTCGGAGGATCGGAGCCGTCGTCGTCATCGTCTCGTTCCCTTCACGGCTTCATCTCTGCCCCGCGCTCCTGGGCGAACCTCACCCAGACATTTTATCTTGACGCGCCTCGCGATGTTTATCGCGGCGTTGACGTCGCGGTCGAGCGTGGCACCGCACGGGCATAGCCAGCTCCTATCAGTGACTTTCAGCGTTCTGTTGATGCGCCCACAGGCGCTGCACTTTTTCGACGTGTGCGAGGGAGAGGCGCATTCACCTGCGCTCACGCCCGAGCGGCCTTGTAGTCCATGAAGGATTGCAGTCGACGGAATGGCCGGAGCGCAATCCTTCGCCGCCTCGCCTTCCTTCTCCGTTCCCCTTTTTGCGGGCGTACCTGATTCCTTTGAGTCCCTCGAGCACGATCGCCTCTTTGTTCGCCCTCGCCTTCTCCACAATCAGCGTCGAGACCCTGTGGAGAGTCTGGACCTCCCAGATTCGACAACGCCGGGCGGCCCAGCGCTCGCCACCGAAACTGCTAAAGCCAAACCGAGGCTGGGCACAATCCTTGAGACTGGTCCTGGCCGGCTTCGGGGTGGTCGGGCAGAGCTTCGCCCGGCTCTTGATGGCCCAGGAGAGGGAGCTGGCGACCAAATACGGGCTGGTGCCTCAGGTCGTCGGCATCATGGACAGCTCTGGATGGCTCATAGACGAGCACGGCATCGACCTCAAGAAGGCCCTCAAGGAGAAGATGGAGCCGGGCAGAGTGGCCTGGAAGGGTGCGGGGAGAGAGGCATCCAAGCGGCCCACTGAGGTGATACGGGACATCGAGGCAGAGGTCCTAATCGAGGCGACCCCGACGAACTTCAAGACCGGGGAACCTGGCTTCTCCCACATGAAGGCGGCGTTCGAGAGCAGAAAGCACGTCGTGACTTGCAACAAGGGCCCCCTTGCGCTAGCATACTACGCCCTGCACGAGCTCGCGAGGCACAACGGCGTCGAGCTGAGGTTCAGCGGGGCGGTGGGCGGAGGGACCCCCGTCCTTGACTTTGGGAAGACGTGCTCCATAGGCGACCGGCTGACCGGGATAAGAGGGATACTCAACGGCACGTGCAACTACATACTCACCAAGATGGAAGGGGAGGGCATCCCCTTCGACGAAGCGCTGGAAGGGGCGAAGAAGGCAGGCTACGCGGAGGCTGACCCATCGCTCGACATCGACGGTTACGACAGCGCCGTGAAACTGGTCATCACCGCGAACCACCTCCTCCTCAGCAAGGCCGGGATCAAGGACGTGGACGTGAGAGGGATCAGGGGGATCTCCTCGAAGGACGTGCAGAAGGCGAGAAAGGCAGGGAAGGCCGTCAGGCTGATCGCCTCGGCGTCTCAGGACGGCGGGCTGACCGTGGAGCCCACCTTGATCGACCGGGAGCACCCTCTGTGCATCAACGGCGCCAACAACGCGGTCGAGTTCGAGTGCGAGTACTCAGGCCCGAAGGTCATCATAGGGAAGGGGGCCGGGGGACCAGAGACAGCGTCTTCCTTGCTGAGAGACTTGCTGGAGATAAGGCGAAGCATAAACAGGCCCACGGAGGCGATTCCGAGCTACAGGTTCGGCGGGGTGAGCGGAGGGGGGTGGAGCTGAGATGAAGGTCGTCATGAAATTCGGGGGCAGCTCGGTCGCCTCCGCCGAGCGCATCAAGAACGTCGCCGAGAGGGTGAAGGGGAGCGGGAAGGGCCACCAGGTTGTGGTCGTCTGCTCGGCGATGGGCGACGTCACGGACGAGCTGCTCGCCCTCTGCGCCGACGCCTCGAAGGGCATGGAGAAGCCAGTGGAGGAGCGCCTGGCCTCGATTCGTGAGACGCACCTCGCCGCTCTCACGGCTGCGGTGAGCGACAAGGCCGTGAGGCGGAAGGTCCTCGGGATGCTAAACGTCACGCTCGGTCAGCTGGAGAAGCTGGCCCGGGGGAGCACAGTGCTTGGCGAGCTGACTCCAAGGTCGAGGGACGCGATCCTCGCCTGCGGGGAGAGGCTCTCCAACCCCATCGTGATGGGGGCGCTCCTCGAGCGGGGCATGGACGCAGTCTACATGACCGGCGGGGAGGCCGGGATAATGACCGACGACAGGTTCGGCGACGCCACCCCCCTGATGGAGGTCACGAAGTTCCAGGTCAGGGAGAAGCTCGCTCCGCTCCTTGCCGAGGGGAAGACCCCGGTCGTCACGGGATACATCGGGGCGACGCAGCGCGGGGACACCACCACGCTCGGCAGGGGCGGCTCCGACTTCACCGGGACGACGATCGCCGCGGCGATCGACGCCGACGAGGTCTGGATCTGGAGCGACGTCGACGGGCTTATGACAGCGGACCCGCGAATAGTCCCTGACGCTCGCGTCTTGCGCGAGATCTCTTACGAGGAGGCCGGCGAGATGGCGGTCTTCGGTGCCAAGGCGCTGCACCCGCGCACCTTGGAGCCCGTCGCGGAGAAGGGGATCCCCGTGAGGTTCAGAAACACGTTCAAGCCCGAGGACCCGGGGTCGTTGGTGAAGCGGAACCCCAAGCTCTACTCCAAGAACGTCGTGAAGGCGGTGGCGCTCGTGAAAGAGGTGGCGGTGATAACCGTGACGGGGGCGAGCATGGTGGGGAAGCCCGGCAGCGCCTCCCGGATCTTCGACGTCATGGGGCGCAGCGGCATCAACGTCCTGATGATCTCGCAGAGCGTCTCCGAGTCGAACATCAGCATGGTAGTGGCAAGGTCGTCGATGGAGAGGGGGGCGAACGCGCTCGAGCTCGCGCTGCTGGGCCAGGGAGGCTACAGGCACATACTCACGGAGGACGACGTCAGCGCGATTGCCATCGTGGGCGGCGCCATGAGGACCACGCAGGGCGTGGCGTCCACGGCCTTCGGTGCGATCTCAGCCAAGCGGATAAACATCAAGATGATCGCCTCGGGGTCGTCGAATCAGAACCTGTCGCTCATCGTGGCCGAGAAGGACGCGAAGGACACGGTGAGGGCGATCCACTCCGCTTTCAAGCTCGACAAGCTGAACTCCCGCTAGGCCCAGGCGGACCTTTGAGATCCTAGCCGTACCTGTAGCGCACGCCCCGCCCTCCCGCCGCCGGCTCGAAGGAGACCATCTCCTTGGGACCTATCTCCCCGCAGGTCCCGCACCCCACGCACGCGCCTCCGTCGAAGGCCACTGTGCCCTCGAGGAGGTCCTTGACGGTCTCCCTGTAGGCGAGGACGTCGAGCCCGCCCTTGCTTTCAGGGGAGGAGGCTACGAGCTTGAAGTTCGCGGCATACAGGTCCTTGTACGATGTGAACCGGCCCTTCGGGGTCACCAACGAGAAACAGCCGACGGGGCAGCTCGGGACCCAGGGCTTGACCGAGGACTTGGAGGCCGCCTCGACGTCGACCGTGATGGTCGCGGAGGGGCCGTCGGCCTCAGCGGGCGCGGATGGTCTCAGGGGCGGCGCCTTCTCGTGCGAGGCATCGAACCTCACGCGCTTCGAAAAGAGCGAGGAGGAGAAGAGGATCCGCGGCAGAGTAGAGTACGCGAAACCGCTCTCGCTGAAGAAGCTCTCCCTCCCCGACCTGTTCACGTCTTCGTAGAGGGGCGCGAGCTTGTCCTTGTAGCGCGAGAGGTTGGAGGCCCGGAACGAGCCTGACTCGCTCGCGAGCAGGTAGGCCTCGGCCGCCATGATTCCGCTCGCTATCGCCCTTCGCATGCCGTCGAAGAGGGGGCCGATCTTGATGAACGCCCCCAGCGCGTCGCCCGTTGCGAGGTATCCGCTCGCGTAGGGCTTCTTCAGCATCGCGGTGGGACCCCGCGGGATGTTGTGCGCTGAGAACTCGAGGAGCTCGCTCCCCTTGAGGAACTCGGCGGCGTAAGGGTGCGACTCGAAGGACTCCAGCACGTCCTGGAGCGTGCCCACCTTGTCGAATCGCTCCGTGAAGGCGCGCACCATCGAGTCCACCGACGCCACTATCCCGACCGAGACCGTCTCCCGGTTCGTGTACACGAATGCGCTCCCGCTCACCCCGAGCATGAAGTCGCCGAAGCAGTTGACGGCGCGCCCCTCTCCCTCCCTGAGCTTGAAGCGCCTGTCTACCTCTTCCCTCGGCAGACGGAAGACGTGCTTGACCGCGTGATACAGCTGTCTCGGCCCTAGGCGCTCCCTGAGGCCGGCGGCCTCCACGAGGCCAGAGGTCACCCCCGCGGAGTCTATGACTATCTTGCAGCGGATGTCTCCGTGCGAGGTCTTCACGCCGAGGACTGCCGGCTCACGTTCGCCCCTCTCCTCCCCCGCCCTCTCTCCGCCAGCAGAGTCGGTGAGGAGCGCGCTGACCGTTGTCTCAGTCATGAGCTCCGCCCCCGCCGCGGCGGCCTTCTCCGCGAACCAGCGGTCGAACTCGCTCCGGGTCACGGTGTAGTTGTGCCCGGTCTGGATCTCGACGGTGAAGAGCCCCAGCCTCGCAAGGATCGAGTTCCCGTCGAGGCGGTACTGCTGGTAGCTCCCCGACCTTTGGTCGGGAGCGGAGAGTATGTCGACCTCGTGGGAGAGGACCTTCCTCTCGAGCGGGGCCTCCGACTCGAAGTCGGGGAGGAGGTCCATGAGCCCGTAGCCCTTTGTGAAGTCGCCGTAGAGCACTCCTCCCGAGACGTTGCCCTCTCCGGGGACCTTCGCCCTCTCGACGAGGAGCACCTTCACGCCCTTCCGCGCCAGCGTCAGCGCGGCGGCGGAGCCTCCAGGCCCCGCCCCAACGACGACTACGTCGTATTCGGCGGCGGCGGCGCTCAAGCGCTGTCGGGGAGGGCCTCGAGCGTGTCGATGAGCTTCGGCACGAAGTCGTAGAGGTCACCGACCACCGCATACTGCGCGGCGAGGAGTATCGGGGCGTCGGGGTCAGGATTCACTGCCAGGATCTTCTTCGCCCGGATGCCCGCCCTGTGAGGGGCCGACCCGCTCACCCCCAGCGCGATGTAGAGGTCTGGGCTGATGAGCGTCCCGGTTTGGCCGAGCTCGTGGTCCCTTGTGATTATTCCTTCAAGCGCCTTTACTTGCGCCATCACGAGTTCTCTCGAGGCGCCTATCTCGGTCTTCAGACCCCACTTCCTCTCGATGAGGTCCTTCAGCTCGGTCGCGAGCTTGTAAGCCTCGATCGGGTTTCTGGGAGTGCCGTCCGCTCCTCGGCATATCCCCATCCCCAGCCCGATCACGACGCTGGCGTGGTCTAGGTCGACGTTGGGCGTCGGCAGCTCGACGAGCTCCTTCACTATGAATGCGTAGGTCTTGCCTGGGCGGGGGAGTGGCACTTTCTCGACCTTGGCGTTCGCCCTTCTGCTCGGGTCCCTGGCCAGCGGGGAGAAGCTGCCCGGCTTCAATGTCGCGACCTGCGGCCTGTGGCGGGGCGTCCAGATCTTCGCGACCCTGCTCCCAAAGTCAGGCCTGACCTGAGTCATCGTCTTCGGGAACATCTCGTTGAACTTGGGGTTGAAGTAGTCCTGGACCTCAAAGTCCACGTTGTCCGTCGCGAGCCCGGAGTTTACCCTGTACGCGAGCCTCGCCGCGATCTCCCTCCCGAACTCGGTCGCGAGGAAGATTATGGCGTAGGGCTTCCTCTTGATTATCATCGCCTCGAGGGTGTCGATTATCCTCAGAGTGTGGTAATTCCGCAGCGCGGGGTCGTCGACGACGAGCACGTAGTCCGCCCCGTAATCGATCGCCTCCTCCGCGAGGCCCTTGAGGCTGCTGCCAAGGATCAGGCCCACGAGCCTTTGTCCTACCTGGTCGGCGACCTTCCTCCCTGAGGCGAGAAGCTCCAACGAGTCGTTGGACAGGTGTCTGTCCTGCCGCTGGAGGAAGACCCAGACGTCCTTGTAATCGGCAAGCACGACCTTCGCCGATGTCGTGGCCGGGGCGGCGGTGGCGCTCATGCCAGAAGCTCCGCCCCTAGCATGGCTAGCGTGAACGTGGTGAGCGCTCCTTTCGCCGTGAGGTCGTCCTTGAGCGTCTGGGGGAGCGCGTCCGCGACGTCGCCCTTCTCGAACGGCCCATATTCCTTCCCCTCCCAGGCTGTCTTCTCGGCCTTTCTCGTGAAGACTACGCTCTTGCCCAGGGTCTTCTGTCCCGATGGCGCTCCCATCATTATGGCGGGCCCGACGATCACTGCGGAACCGCCGAACCCCAGCCTCGCCGGGTCGGCTTCCAGGATGTCGGCGGTCCACTTTATCGGCTCCTTTATCTTGCCCTTGTAGTAGTTCTCTATCACGCGGTCAAAGTCGACCGATTGGATGGTCTTCGCCACGTACTCTGGCGCGAAGGTCATGAGGACGGGTGACTCCATCTCGAGCCTCTGTATCGACCTCCCTATCCTCCTGCCTGCATGGATCCTCAGGGAGTCTGGGTCGACGTCCAGCTCCTCCACGTACGTCGCGTGAGGAAGCTCGATGCCCATCTTCTGTGAGACGACCTCAGCGACCTGGGGCCCGACGCTGCCGGTCTCGCCGTCGCTGGTCCTTATCCCCGCGACGATCACGAACCTTGTCACGTTTGCTCTCTCCGTCTTGAGCCGCGCCACGGCTTCGTCGCGCGAAAGGTTGCCTTCGACCAAGTGGCCGATCATCGAGGTGCGGTCCCCCGGATCCTCGTTGTAGACCTTGTTGGGCAGCACGTTCTGGTCGTAGAGTTCCCGCGCCTTCGCCTCTATCTCCTGCATCGAGGAGCCGCCGGTTATCAGCTTGATCAGGGCGTCGAAGGGGGCGATGTGCTTCTCATATATCTTGAAGACCGCGAGCCCGACCGCATATGAAGTGGCGACGGTGTCGGAGCCCGCCAGCCGCGGGTCGCTGAGGATCATCTCCTCGTCGACGCCGGTCGCCTCCGCGTTGTAGAGGGGCATGAGCACGGGCTTCAATCTCACATCCGGCCCCATGCTCAAAGTGACGATCTTTCCGCCGACGCGCCTCTTCAGGTAGTCTGCGGCCTCGATGGCCTTCTCGTCGTTCGGGTTGACGATCATCTCCATCTCGTTTCGTTGGACGATGTTATCGACC
>Ga0307372_10006963_pt1 | contig 16365 bp, 12 predicted proteins | sample OX1MG_FD_202533 | JGI IMG/M metagenome (GOLD analysis project Ga0307372, IMG submission 202533) | Soil microbial communities from Risofladan, Vaasa, Finland - OX-1 | ecosystem: Environmental > Terrestrial > Soil > Coastal area > Acid sulfate soil | place: Finland: Risofladan, Vaasa | collected... | reverse complement strand
AGCCGGCGGTGCGGCCAGCAGCGCGGCGGGCCGCGGCGGCGGGGTGGCCCGCGCAGGCGAGGTGGCCCGCGCAGGGGCAACCGCGCTGGAAGCCACCGGCTTCCGACTGGGTGCCCAGACAGTCGCGCGACTGGCTGGTATCGAGCTCGCGTCCATGGCACCGGCGTCTGCGCGCGCCATACTGATCATCGATCGCAACGATCTGCCGGAGGCGGCGCGCTGGGCGCACTCGCTGCGCGACCACGGCGCGCGGGTGCAGTACCTCGCGTTGCCGGGATACAACGAGATGGCGTCCCGGCCGCATACCGCGCTCGTGCCGCAGGCGATGATCGTCGCCACGACGCAATGGCTGCAGAATCTCGGCCGCCAGGCGCAGGAGCGGGCGCACGAGCGGGCGCAGGAGTGGGCGCCGGTACGCCCGAGCGCCGAGCGGGTGGATGAGCGCCCAGCCTCGGTGCGGCTGCGCGTGGATGGCAAGGAGGTGCTCGAGCAGGCGGTGTTTCTCGACGCCGAGCGGACCCTGTTCGGGCTGCTCTGCGAGCCGGCCACGGGTGCCGATGCCGATGCCTATGCCTATGCCGGCGATGGCCGCGGCGTGATCCTGCTCAATGCCGGCGCGATTCATCACATTGGCCCAAACCGCACGTATGTGACGTTGGCCCGGCGCTGGGCGGCGCGCGGTTACCGCGTGCTGCGCATCGACCTGGCGGGGCTGGGCGACAGCGACGCGCGTGCCGGCAGACCCATGAACGAGGTCTATCCGCCGGGCGCGCTGGCCGATGTGCGCCTGGCGGTCCAGTTCATGCGCGAGCGCTACGGGGACACTGAGCTGACGCTCGCCGGGCTGTGCTCGGGCGCTTATCACTGTCTGCGGGCGGGGGTGGCCGGGCTGCCGGTGCAGCGCCTGCTGATGATCAATCCGCTGACCTATTTCTGGAAAGACGGCATGACCCTCAGCGATACCCAGGACGCCGAGGTCCTGCGCGGACCGGCGATTTACCGCGAGCGCATGCGCTCGGGAAAATCCTGGCGCAAGCTGCTGACCGGGCGGGTGCCCTTACGGCCGATCGCACACACGCTGATGCAGCGCGCGCGGCTGGGGCTCGACAGCGCTCGGCGCAATCTGGCGCGGCGGCTGCGCATGCACCTGCCCGATGACTTGGGCTCGGAGCTGCAGGAGCTGTGTGCGCGCGGCGTGAGCGTGGTGTTCGTGTTCGCGCGCGGTGATCCGGGTGCGGCGCTGCTGCGCACCCAGGCCGGCAACTCGATCCGTCGGCTGGTGCGTCGCTGCCGCGTGCATTTCATCGATGGGGCCGACCACATCTTCAGCCAGAGCACTGCACGCGCGCGGCTCGAGCGACTGCTCGCGCAGGAACTGCTGGCGGTGCAGGCGAAGCCGATGCGAGCGGCGGTGTCGGGGATGGCCCAGGCGCCGGGAGCGGGCGATGCGCCTCAGCGCGAGGAATAGGCGCTGATCGCCAGCTGCGCCTCCTTGGTGGTGATCGGCACGGTGTGTACAGCCGCGGTCGCAAGGAAATCATCGACGTCCTTTGCGGCTTCGTCGATGCTGGTGTGTCGTTTGCGGCAGATGGCCGCCACAGCTTCGAATATCGCTATCGGCGACGTAATGGGTGAACGTGCCGATTCGAGCCGATCCGCCAATGCGTCGGCGTCTGCCTCTCGTGTCAGAATGGCGACGATCGCGGAAGCATCAACGAACACGGCGCATCTTTTCGGTATCGCCGCTCAGCTGATCAAAGAACGCCTTATCGGCTTTCAATCCGGTCGACGGTCGAGCCAGCACGCGGTCCTGGAGCGCACGCAACCGCTCCCGCAGTGGTAGCGCCTCGTCCAGGCGCCGCAGTTCATTTTCCAGCGCCGTCTTCACGGCATCCGTCTTGTTTGAGTGCTTACGCGTCGCAAGCTCTTCAGCGAGCCGGTTGACCTGTTCGCTGCGTATGTTCAATGGCACGCCGTGCCGCCTCCGTGTAGACGCGTATACGACATAGTATACACGCAATGGCACGGTTTCGCTGGCGCAGGCCTGGTCGTCCGGGTCGGCGGCCGCTAGCGCTCGTATTGCCTGAACACCGCATAGCTGCAGTAGCACGACAGCAGCATCAGGACCCCATCGGGGGCGAGCAGCCGCACGCTCTGCGCCAGGCCCAGCATCTGAAACACCCCAGCGTCGTAAGCTGCGTACAGCGAGTGCAACCAGACCGCCACCAGCGCCGCGGTCAGCAGGTAGACCAGGAACTGCGACCACGATTTGAGCAACGCCGTGCCGATGCAGGCGACTGCGGCTGCGGCCGTGACGATGGCGAACGGCCATGAGTGACGCGAGATCGCGATCCAGCAGGCCAGCGCGCAGTACACCGCCAGCAGTGCGACGGTGATCAGCATTCGCAAGGGCGTGGGCGGCGTGGGTGCGCTCGTCATGAAGCACCTGGGCAGTCAGGCAATCGTTGATGTGATCCTAGGATGATAGCCGTTTCAGCAAATGCGCCACCATGGGACTGCGAGGACGCGCCTCGTCAGCGGAAACGTCTCAGTCCCTCCGTACAGCAGCAACGCCCCATCCGAGGAGCTGGCGTATTCGTCCAGGAACGACTCGAGTCCGCGGGCGTCTGCCGGTGCCAGGCGCGTTGCCGCCTTCACCTCGATTGGAATCGTGCGTGTTGCCGTCTCGATCACGAAGTCGACTTCTTCGCCCGATGCGGTTCTCCAGTAGAGCACTTCGGGTCGCCGGGCCTGTGTATTACGCCATGCGAGCAAGTCCATCAACACGAGGTTTTCCAGATGCGGGCCGCGCGGCTCGGACTCACCGGCCAGATGCAATGCGAGCGCGGTATCACACCAGTACAGCTTGGGTGCCTTGATGAGTCGTTTGGTCCGGTTCACGGAGTAGGCGGGTAGGCGTATTGCCTGAAAGCGGGTGAACGGCCAAAGTGTGACGTAAAGCGCACGGCCGGCAAGCGTCTCCCCGATCTGCTCCATCATTAGCAGATTCGCGGAACCGGTGAGCACGAAGCGGCCAGGACTGCGCCTGGGGTCCCGGTCCACGGCGCGTTTCACCGCAATGAGCACGTCTCGCGCTCTTTGCACTTCGTCGATGACGAGCTTGGGGGCGCGGTCTACGACCGCTTCAGGGTCCGCGGCCGCCTGGGCACGCAGATCGAAGTCATCGAGCGTCAGGTAGGGACGCTGGGCGAGTTGGGGCAGCGAACGTATGAGCGTCGTCTTGCCGGTCTGGCGGGCGCCGAGGACGACGACCACCGGAGAGACTTATGTATGATAATCATACTTCGAGAGAATTCAACATGTGGCGAGGGCGCCCCACGCAGTTGGCGAGGGCGCCCCCGACGCGCCGCGCGCCCCGCTCGTCACCGCCCCTTGAAATCATCCGGTACCAGCTGGTGGCGACCGAGCAGCTTGTAGAAATCCGTGCGGTTGCGCTTGGCGAGACGGGCGGCCTGGCTGACGTTGCCGCTGGTGATCTGCAGGATCGAGGACAGGTAGCTGCGCGTGAACTCATCGCGCGCCTCATCGAACGACGGCAACTTGCCCTGCACCCCCCCGAGGGACTGCTGCACCAGCTCCACCGGGATGATCGGGGTCTGCGACAGCGCGACGTTCTGGCGCACCACGTTCTGCAGCTGGCGCACGTTGCCGGGCCAGTCGCTGGTGGCGAGCAGCTCGACCGCTTCGGGCGCGTAGATCTTGCGGGTGCCGCTGTCGTGCGCGATCTGCGCGAGGAAGTGCGCCACCAGCACCGGGATGTCCTCGCGCCGCCGTGCCAGCGGCGGCAGATCGATGTGCACCACGTTCAACCGGTAGTACAGGTCCTCGCGAAACTGTCCGCCCGCCATCAGCTGCGTGAGATCGGTGCGCGTGGCGGAGATCACCCGCGCGCTGATCGGGATGGCCTCGCTCGAGCCGATCGGGCGGATCAGATTCTCCTGCAGCACGCGCAGCAGCTTCACCTGCAGCCGCATCGGCATGTCGCCGATCTCATCGAGCAGCAGCGTGCCGCCCTCGGCGTTCTGGAACAGGCCGCGATGATCATCAGTGGCGCCGCTGAAGGCGCCCTTGACGTGGCCGAACAGCTCGCTCTCGAGCAGGTTCTCGGCGATCGCGCTGCAATTGACCACGACGAAGGCGCGGTTGCGTCGCGGGCTGGCCTTGTGGATCGCACGCGCCAGCAGCTCCTTGCCGGTGCCGCTCTCCCCGGTGATCAGCACCCGTGCGTCGGTGCCGGCGACCATGTGGGCCTGCCCGAGCTTCTCCTCCATCAGCGAGCTGCGGGTGATGAAATCCGCGCGCCAGTCCTGGTCGGTATCGATGAAGCCGGAAATGCGCAGCGCCTTCTGCACCTGGTCGAGCAGCTCCTGCTTCTCCACCGGCTTGGTGAGGAAGCCGAACGCCCCCATCTGCGTGGCCTGGACCGCGTCGGGAATGGTGCCGTGCGCGGTGAGCAGGATCACCTTCAATCCTGGCCAGCGATGCTGCAGCTCCTTGAGCAGCCCGATGCCGTCGAGCTGGTCCATGCGCAGATCCGAGATCACCAGATCCGGCCGAAAGCGCGAGGCCGCGGCCAGCGCCTGCACCCCATTTTCCACCGCCTCGACATCGTAGCTCTCGGCGCGCAGGCGGATGGTCAGCAACCGCAGCAGGCCCGGGTCGTCGTCGACCACCAGGATGCGCGCCTTGCGTTTGGCGGGTTGATTCACGGTGAATGTCCCTCGGTGCCGGTCTTGCGGTCGGTCAGATTGCGTTCGATGGTGGCCACCGCGTCGAGCTTGGCCTGCGCTGCCTGCAGCGCCTTGCGCAGCTTCGCGTTCTCGTCGAACTGGGCCTGCAGCCGCCGCTGCGCGCTGGCATCGTGCTGCTGGTCCTCGCGCAGCGCATCGGCGCGCAGCTGCTCGTTGTCCTGCTGCAGGCCGAGCTCGCGGTCCAGCTGTGCCAGTTCCACCAGCACCACGGCGCGCTGCACCGGTACCAGCGTCTCGGGCTGCGCTGCCAGCTCACGCAACAGCACCTGCGCCATGGTCGGATTGCGGGCGGGATGCCCGGGGGTGGCCAGCAGTAGAGCATAGCGCAGCTGCGCATCGCCGCGAGGAGTACGTTGGTACGCCGCGCGCGCCGCGGCCAGGATCTCGGCCTGTTCGGCCGGCGCGGCCTGCACCAGCCGCTGCATGTCCTGGAAGGTATGGGCCATCAGCACCGCGGCGGCCAGGTCGCCGTTATCCGGTGTTTGCTGCGCCTGGGGCGCGGGCGCGGCGTGGGGCTGCGGCATCATCGAGCTGCAGCCACCCAGCATCGCGACCAGCGCCACCAGCGCCACGAGCGCCGCGGGCGCCGCGGGCGCGGCGGCAGTGGCCAGCGGCCCTGGACCCGCTCTAGGCCGCATCGGCCTGCTTCTTGTGCAGGGAGGCGTTGCCGGCACTGAGCGCCGCGTAGCCCAGCTCCGCCGCGGCGCCCGGCCCCGGCCCCGGCCCCGCCCCCGGCGCGGGCGCGGGCAGCCCCACCACGCGCAGTGGCAGGCGCATGCGGAAATGCGCGCCGGGGAACTCCCCATCCACCAGCTCGATGTCGCCGCCGTGCACGTTGACGAACTCATTGACCACCGACAGGCCGATGCCGGTGCCGCGCACGTGTCCGCCCGGGGCGCGGCCGGTGTAGAAAGCCTCGAAGATACGCTCGCGATCCTCCGGCGGCACCCCAGGTCCCACGTCGGCCACCTCGAGCACCAGCTGCTCGCCGCTGGCCATCGCGCGCAGGTAGATGACACCGCCGCGCGGGGAATACTTGATCGCGTTGGACAGCAGGTTCTCCAGGATCAGGCGGATCTTGCCGCGGTCGGCCGTGAGCGTAACGTCCTCGACGTGCACGTCCAGGCGCACCCGCTGCGACACCAGCGTGAGCTGCTGGTTCTCCAGCACCTGCTTGACGATCGGCCGCAGGCGAAATTCCGACACGTCCAGCCCGGTGCTGTTGCTCTGCCAGGCGCTGAAGCTCAGCAGGTTCTCGATCATCCGCTGCAGCTTGATGCCGTTGTCGCGCAGGATCGCGGTGACCTCGCGTTGACCGGCGCTGAGCTCACCGACCGCCCCGTCCATCAGCAGTTCGGTGCCCTCGCGGATATTGGCCAGCGGAGTCTTCAATTCATGCGACATCTGCCGCAGGAAGCGGTTACGTTCGTGCGCAAGCTCCAGCAGGCGGTGACGCAGCCACTCGAGCTGGTTTCCCAGCCGCTCCAGATCCACCGGTCCCCGCACGGTGACCGCGCGCGAGAAATTGCCGCGCCCGAGCTCCCCGATCGCCCGGTCGATCTGGCGCAGCGGGCGGCTCAGGCGCAGCGCGAACAACAGCACCACGATCAGCACCAGGGGCAGCAGCAGCGTTGACTGCAGGAACAGCCCGCGCCGGGCCCGATCGGTCTGCCGCTGCAGCACATTGATGTCGAAGTCGATCTGCGCGTTGGCGAGATTGGAGATGGCGTCGGCGAGGTTACCGAGCTGCACGAAGGTTTGCGACAACTGCTCGGGCAGCTGCGCCGGAGACTTGGAGGCCGCAGGCTTGGCCACCCGCACCAGTGCGCCGATCCGGTCGAGCGCGTTCTGGAACTGCTTCAGTTGCGTGTGCGCCACAGAACCGCGCAGCTGCCCGCGCAGCTGTGTGGCAATGTCGCTGACCTGATGGTCGTGATCGCGAAATGCCGCCAACACGGTGGGGTTGGTGAGCACCAGGTACAGTCGCGCCGCGCGCTCCAGCAGGTTGAGCTGCGCGTACATGTCCTGCGACAGACGTGTGGTGCGGACGCTATCGACCACCAGCCGCTGGCTGGTGGTCGCCAGGTGTCGCATCTGTACCGTGGCGCTCAGAATCGCGAACAGCAGCGGGCCTGCCAGGATGATCAAGCCCAACAGTAGAAAGCCATTCAAAGACTTGGGAAGCAGCCAACGCATGCGTGCGCTCTTATGCCACGGCGCCGGCCGGCGCGTCTACCAAGGCTCGCGCAGTAGCGAGCGCTCCCAGCGCAGAGAGCTGTCCACGATCGCGTCCAGCTCATCGAGCCGCGGCGCCCAGCCCAGGGCGGAGCGGATGCGCTGCGCACGTGCGATCAGCACCGGGGGATCGCCCGCCCGGCGCGGCTCCTCACGGATCTCCAATGAAACGCCGGCCAGCCGCTGTACGCTCTCGAGCACCTGCCGGACGCTGTAGCCATGCCCATAGCCGCAGTTGAGCACCAGCGAGTCCTGGCCGCGGCGCAGGTGATCGAGCGCATCCAGGTGCGCGCGCGCGAGGTCCTCGACATGGATATAGTCGCGCACCCCGGTGCCGTCCGAGGTGTCGTAGTCGGTGCCGAAGATGCTCACGTGGGAACGCTTGCCGACGGCCGCCTCGCAGGCGACCTTGATCAGCAGCGTGGCCGCGCGCGTGGCCTGGCCGATGCGGCCCTGCGGATCGGAGCCGGCGACGTTGAAGTAGCGCAGGCCGACGTAACGCAGGCTCCCGGCGGCCGCGAGGTCACGCAGGATCCACTCGGACATCAGCTTGGAGCTGCCATAGGGATTGATCGGGGCGAGCGCCGCCGCCTCATCGGCCACGCCCCCCGCGGGGATGCCGTAAACCGCCGCGGTCGAAGAAAACACCAGCGAGTGCACCCCGTGGCGCACGCAGGTCTCGAGCAGATTGCGCGTCGCGCAGGTATTGTTGCCATAATACTTGAGCGGATCGCGCACCGATTCGGGTACGATCGTGTGAGCGGCGAAGTGCATCACGGTGTCGACGTCGTGCTCCTGCAGCACACGGGCGACCAGCTCGCGATCCCCGACGTCGCCGACGATCAGCGGCGCTGAACGCACGGCCTGCCGAAAGCCGGTGTACAGGTTGTCGAGCACCACGACGCGCTCCTCGCGCGCGAGCAGCTGCATCAGCACGTGGCTGCCGATATAACCGGCACCGCCGGTCACCAGGATCGCTTTTTGCATCAAGACGTGGAGCCTCCGCCCCTTGCAGCAAGCCGGGGCAAAAAAATGATAGCACCGCACCCGACCCCGTTCGCGACACTCACCCCCGATGTGGTATTGGACGCAGCCGAAGCCCTGGGGCTCGAGCCCGACGGGCACCTGTTCGCGCTGAACAGTTATGAGAATCGGGTCTATCGGCTCGGACGCATCGATCACGAGCCGGTGGTGATCAAATTCTACCGTGCGCAGCGCTGGTCTGACGCCCAGATTCTCGAGGAGCATGCCTTCGCCCAGGAGCTCGCCGCCGCCGAGTTGCCGGTGGCCGCGCCGCTGCTGCTGCAGTCCACCACGCAGCCGGGCACGCTGCACCATTACCGCGGCTTTCGCCTGGCGGCCTTTCCGCTGTGCCCCGGCACCGCCCCGGAGCTCGATCAGCCCGGTGCCCGGGAGCTGCTGGGCCGCACGCTCGCGCGCATCCATGCGGTGGGCGCACGGCGCCGATTCGCCCACCGGGCCGGCCTGGAGACATCCGCGCCAGCCGCGCGGGCGCGTGCGACGCTGCTGCGCTCGGCGCTGCTGCCCGACCACATGCGCGAGGCGTGCGCACGCGCCAGCGCCGAGCTGGTCGAGGGCATCGAGGCCGCGTTCGCCGCGGCCGCGCCGGTGGCATCGATCCGGCTGCACGGGGACTGCCACCTGGGCAACATCCTGTGGCGAGCGAGCGGTCCGCTGTTCGTGGACCTGGATGACTGCATCAACGGCCCGCGCATGCAGGATCTGTGGATGTTCCTGTCCGGCAACGCCGACGAGCAGCAGCGCCAGTGGGTCGAGCTGAGCGAGGGTTACCGTCAGTTCGGCACGCTGGCGTTCAGCGAGCTGTACCTGATCGAGGCGCTGCGCGCCACCCGTATTCTGCACCATGCCGCATGGATCGCCGAGCGTTGGGCGGACCCCGCCTTCCCGCGCGCCTTTCCGTGGGCGGGGCAGGAGCGCTTCTGGGAGGGCTACGTCGGGGACCTGCGCGAGCAGCTCTCGCTGCTGCAGGACCCACCGTTGCTGGCACTGCTGGCCAGTACCGGTTCGGGGACTTGACCTGTGCTAGGGTCTTAGGCGTGTGCCCGGAAGGTGACAGGTTGATGCGTGCCTACAGGCATGGGACCGCGAGCGCCGCCGCGGCCCTGATGGCGACCGCAGCAGCGCTGCTGGCCGGTTGCGGACAGCTGCCATCCGCATCCGGGGCCGCACGCGGGCTCAGCGATGACGGCCCCGCCGCGCGTCACGGCGCGCAGGACGGGGCCGCCGGGCACAGCGCAGAACCCGGCGCCGACATGGTCCGTGCGGTCGATTCGGCCGACTCCAATAATTCGATCCGCGTCAGGTTTCGCATCGAGTCGCGCCCGATGGTGGGCAGCCCGGTGAAGGTCGACGTGCAACTGACCGCCGCCCGGGGCGTACCGATCAACCACATCCACGGCTCGTTCCTGGCCGGCGCGGGACTCAAGCTGCAATCGGCGCGCAGCTTCGACATTCCGAATCTGCATGAGAGCTGGTCGCGCGAGCTGACCGTGGTACCGCAGACGACCGGGGTGCTGAGCCTCTCGGCCACGATCCTGGTCGAGCAGGACAGCGGCTCGCAGGCACGAACTTATTCGATCCCGCTGATCGCCTCCGACAGCTCCAGCTGACACAAAGCGGCAGTGCGTCACAGTGGGCAGCGCGTGCGCGCGCGCGCGCCACTGCAGTTCGTATGATGTGGCCAGTCCCGCGACGATCCTTTTCTTTATGTCACACGAACCGATAGCGGTTGCGGTCCAGGCCGATCCCGTGCAGCAGCGCGCGCCGGCACCGGTGTTCGAGGGGGAACTGCATCCCCGGCTGCAGGCCCAGATCGAGCGCGCGCGAGCCGATGGCGCGCTCGATCTGGGCGCGCTGCTGCCACTGATCAGCAGCGATTACCGCCAGCTCGACGCCGAGCGGCGCGGCGTGGTGCGCTCGATGCAGCTGATCGCCGATGAGGCGCGCACCTTCGCCGACGGACTGGCCGGCGCGGACGCGGGCCACCTGCAGGCGATCCTCGATCACATCAAGGACGTGGTCATCACGGTGGGGGCGAATGGGGCGATCAAGCTGTTCAATCCCACCGGCGAGCGCGTGTTCGGCTACTCGGGCGCCGAGGTCATCGGCCGCTCGATTGCGGACCTGCTACCCGAGCTGCCGCTGCGCGGCTCGGTCGAGCGCGGGCTGCAGGCGGCCGCCGCGCTCGCGCGCCCCGCGCCCGATCAGCGCGATCTGCGCGACCTGCGGCCGCGCGAACTGCGCGCGCGCCACAAGGATGGCCACTTGTTCGCCGCCGAGCTGATTGCCAGCCACGTGCACCTGCAACGGCGCGATGTGTACGTGCTGTGTCTGCGCGACACCAGCGAGCGCACCCGCGCCGAACAGGCGCTGCGTGACAGCGAGGTGCGCTATCGCACACTGGTCGAGAGCGCCCCGGAACTGATCATGGTCATGGACCGCAACACCGGCCGATATGTCGATGCCAACGAGAGTGCGCTGCGCTTCTTTGGTGTCTCGCGCGAACGGCTGTGCCAGCTCGGCCCGCAGGACCTGTCGGCCGAGCCGACGCTCGGGGGCACCGGGAGCACCGGGTTCGCCGGGAGCGTCGCGTGCGCCGGTGCCGGCGCAGCGGGCCTGGAGGCGGGCGACGTACCCAGGGTGTTCGAGTGGCTGCACCGCGACGCCCACGGCAACGAGGTGCAGACCGAGGTGCGGCTGATGGCCCTGCCCGGCGCGAGCCACCTGGTACGCGCGAGCATCACCGACATCGGCGCGCGGCGGCGCGCCGAGAAGATCACGGCCGGCGAGCGCGATGTGTTCGAGCGCATCGCCGCCGATGCGCCGCTGCCGAGGGTGCTGGAGGCCATCACCGCGCTGCTCGAATCGGTCAACCGCACTTTTATCGCGGCGATCAGTTGTGTGGATGCGCCGGCGCATGCCTTCACCGAGATCATCGGCGCGCGACTGCCGGCGCGCTGGCGCCAGATCGAACAGGGCATGCCGATCGACATGCGCAATGGCTCGAGCGCCGCGGCGGTGTACCTGGGCCGCCAGGTGCTGGTCGCAGACGTGGCGCTCGATGCGTTCTGGCAGCGCCGGCGCGAGCTGGCGCTCGAGCTGGGCCTGCGGGCCGCGTGGGCGGTGCCGATCCAGGCTGTCAACGGCCGCATCCTCGGCGCGCTGTGCGTCTACCGGCCGGTCACCGGCCCCCCGCAGAGCGCGGACCTGGAACTGATCGCGCATGCCGCGCGGCTGGCGGGCATCGCGATCGAGCGCCGGCGCGCCGAGGCGGCACTGCGCGAGAGCGAGGCCAAGTTCAGGAGCCTGTACGAGCGGGTGCTCGAGGGGGTCTACCGCTGTGCCTCCGATGGGCGGCTCATCGAGGTCAACCCCGCATTCATCAACATGCTCGGCTATGCCAGCGCGGCGCAGATATACGCGCTGCCCGGCATTGCCGCGCTCTACCAGGACCCCGCGCAACGCGCCGATCTCGAACGCGCGCTGCACGAGCACGACGTGATCCACAATGCCGAGGCCGTGCTGCGCTGCCTGGACGGCTCGAGCGTGGTCGTGCTCGAGAGCGCGCGGCGCGTATGCGATGCCGACGGACAAGTGCTCGCCTATGAAGGCACGATGGCCAACATCACCGCGCGCAAGGGCGCCGAGCAGGCGATGTTCGCGCAGAAGGAGCGCGCGCAGGTCACGCTGCAGTCGATCGGCGATGCGGTGATCACCACCGACCGCGACGGGCACATCGACTACATGAACCCGGTGGCCGAGCAGCTGACCGGTTGGCCGAGCGCGGCGGCTCACGGCCAGAAGCTCGGCGCGGTGATGCGACTGCTCGACGAGCTGACCGAGGGGGAGATCGACAACCCGCTGGTGCGCTGCCTGCGTGAAGGCCAGCTGGTGCACAGCGCCGAGCACAGCGTGCTGGTGAACCGGGCGGCGCAGGAGATCGCGATCCACGACTCGGCCGCGCCGATCCGCGATCGCGCCGGGCAGATCGTCGGTGCGGTGGTGGTGTTTCGCGACGTGACCAAGGAGCGGCGCCTCAAGCGCGCACTGTCCTACCAGGCGAGCCACGACGCGCTCACGGGACTGATCAACCGGCGCGAGCTCGACAACCGCCTGGCCGATGCGCTGCGCAGCGCGCACGAAGGGCAGGGGCCGCATGCACTGCTGTACATGGATTTGGATCAGTTCAAACGCGTGAACGACGCCTGCGGCCACAGCGCGGGCGACCGGCTGCTGCGCGACGTGACCGGCCTGCTGCAGGCGCAGGTGCGCGCCGGTGACACCATCGCGCGCCTCGGCGGCGATGAGTTCGGCATCCTGATGCAGTGCTGTACGGCCGAGCAGGCCGCCAGCATCGCCGAGAACATCCGCCAGGCCATCCATGATTACCGCTTCACCTGGGAGCAGCACATCAACAGCATCGGCGCCAGCATCGGCGTGGTGGAGATCACCGCCCAGTGCCAGAGTGTCGCCAGCCTGCTCAGCGCGGCCGACATCGCCTGCTATGCGGCCAAGGACGCCGGCCGCAACCGCGTGCACCTGTACGACGCCGTGCAGGCCTCGGGCCGCCATCGCGACCTGTACTGGGTCGGCCGGGTCACACGCGCGCTCGAGCAGGGCCGCCTGGAACTGTTCTGCCAGCCGATCGTCGCCACCGGTGTTCCCGCCGCTTGCACGCTCTCGGCGCGGGCGCTGCCGCCGTTCTACGAGCTGCTCACCCGGCTGCGTGATGATGACGGCGAGCTGGTGCTGCCGCGTCAGTTCCTGCCGGCCGCCGAGCGCTACGAGGTGGTCTCGGCGATCGATCGCTGGGCACTGGGCTGCGCACTGCAGACGTTGCGCGAGCGCACCGGCGAGCGCGCCGAGCCGCCCGTGCTGCTGGCGTTGAACCTGTCGGCCGCCTCGCTGGGGGAGCGCAGCTTCCTGGAATTTGCGCTGGCGCAACTGTCCGATCCGCGCATGGCCCGTGGCCTGTGCTTCGAGATCAGTGAGGCGGCGGTTCTGGGCAACCTGAGCCAGGCGCTCGAGTTCGTGCGCGCGCTCAAGGAGCGCGGCTGCCGGTTTGCGCTGGCGGACTTCGGCCAGGGCATGGCCTCGTTCCGCTACCTGCGCACCGTGCCGGTCGATTTCCTCAAGATCGACGGACAGTGCATCGCCGGGTTGACCACCGACGTGATCGACCGCTGCATGGTCGAGGCCGTCAGCCAGGCGGCCCGGGCTCTGGGTATCAGCACCATCGCCGAAAAGGTCGAATCGGCGGCGATCTTCACCGAGCTGCGGCAGCGGGGCGTGGAGCTGGCGCAGGGCCTGTACATCGGGGCTCCCGAGCCGATCACGCTGCGGCTCGACGGCGATGCTGCTCGCGGCGCCCAGGGTCCGTCACAGCCGGGTGGTTCAATGCTCCTACAGATGCAGGCGTAAGCTAGGGGACAAGTCAGCCACATTAACCGGCCTGATCGGCGGCGCGTCCTTGGCTGAAGATTGCGGCTCTGCACTGTAGCGTGTTCCAATAATCGCCGCGGTTCACGTACGGATGCGATATCAGTGCAACTCATCTTCTCCTGCATCTGGTTCGTGTTGATCCTGTGGCTGCTCGCGCGAGCGTACCGGCAGCGCCGGCTGTTCGGTCGCGTGGCGCTCAGCGCCAGCCGGCCGCGCTCGACGACTCCATCGGTGGCGGTGATCGTGCCGGTGCGTGACGAGCGCTCCAACATCGGTCCGTGCCTGCAGTCGATCCTGCGCCAGCAGTATTCGGCCGAGCGGCTGCACGTCCTGGTGGTCGATGATGATTCCAGCGACGGCACCCTCGAGCTGGTCGCAAACCTGGCCGCGCAGGACGCGCGCATCAGCTTCATGCGCAGCCCACCGCTGCCGCCGGCATGGAAAGGCAAGACACACGCGTGCTGGATCGGCTCGCAGGCGCTGCCGGCCGAGGTCAAGTGGCTGTGCTTTCTCGATGCGGACATGCGCGCCGATCCGCTGCTGATGGCCAGCGCGCTCGAGGCGGCGCGCATCGGCAAACTCGATCTGCTGTCACTGGCGCCGCGTCACGAGCTGCATACGTTTGCCGAGCGGCTGGTGATCCCGTGCGGCCTGTACCTGCTCGGGTTCTGCCAGGACCTGGCCAAGGTGCAGGCGCCCGACAGCCACGACGTGGTGGCGACCGGCCAGTTCATGCTGGTGCGCCGGCAGGCCTACGAGGCAGTCGGCGGGCACGCGGCGGTCTGCACCGCGATCTGCGAGGACCTCGAGCTCGCGCGCCTGCTCAAGCGCCGCGGACACCGCGTGCTCCTGCAGGACGGCAGCCTGCTGCTGTCCACACGCATGTATACCGGCTGGCAGACGCTGTGGCCGGGCATCGCCAAGAACTTGAGCCACATGCTCGGCGGCCCCACGCGTACGGTGGCGCTGGCGCTGATCGCGGTGGCGAGCGCGTGGGCCGCGCTGGTGCTGCCGGCCATCGACATCATCGGCTGCGTCCATGGCACCGGCGGGGCGTGCGCGGCGATCGTACCGGCGGGACTGGGGTCCGCGGCGATTATCGCGATGCATATCGCCGGAGCGGCGCACTTCCGGATTCCATCCTGGTACGGGTTGATGTTTCCGTTCAGCTACACCGCCGCCGGAATGATTGCACTGGACAGTGTGCGCTCGCGCCTGATGCGCCGCGTACATTGGAAGGGGCGCGTATATCAATGACGCCGGCGCAGTCAGATGGCCCGGCTTAGGGATATGCTGGTGGGTTCGATCAGCCGTGACGCCGGCTCGGCCACGGCCGCGCTGAATCACAGGCGCGAGCGCTCCTGGCTGTGGCAGGCGGTGTTCGCGCTGGACCGGCGGCTGCGCCGCCGCTACGGCATCTACGAATTCTGCAGCCGCAGCGACTGCCTGTTTCGCGTGCAGCGCGGCCGCGCCGATCGCACCATCATGCTCTCCGATGGCGCCTGCGCCCGTCCCGGCGACCCGGTGCTGACGCTGCATTTCTGGAACGAGCACATGCCGCCGATGGGACGGCGCGGCCCGAGCGTCGGGTGGGCGCGCCACGCCAGCCGCGCGCTCGACGGCTCGATGGCGGAGCTGGCGCAGTACCTGGCGCGCCGCCCCGATCTGGCCGCGGTGCGGGTGCTGTACGGTGACATGCGCCTGGGCAATGCGCGCCAGACCCGCCAGTTCAAGCGCATCATCGCCCGCTACGGCTTCGAGCCGGCGCAGCCGGATCGGCGCCAGGGCACACTGCACGTCCTTGGCGACGTCATCCTGGTGCTGCTGCTGGTGCTGGCGACCAATCCCATCGCGCTGCGCAGTGCGCCGCTGCGACGCTATCGCCGCCGCGTCTACCTATCACGCGCGGTGCTCGAGGCCTGGTACCACGGCGATAGGCGTCGCGGCCAGCGCGTGGCGCGTGGCGTCACGGGCCCACCGCGGCGGTTGTAACTATTACAGTTGCGCCGCCAGCTTTGACCACGGTGCAATGGCCGCAGCGTGCGTAAAGGAGTGCCAATGAGTGCCGAAGTAACGTTGGGGACGCTGTTGCAGCAGCGCCGTTCGCAAATTCTGCAGCAATGGTCGGAGCAACTCTCGAGCGGCGCCGCAGCCTCCTCGCACGCGCGCCGGTCGGGGCAGGAGCTGGCGCGCCAGGCCGAGCAGTTTCTCGGCTGCCTGCTGGCCGCGAGCGCCTCCGCGCAACAGGACATCAATGCGCCGGAGTGGGACTCGACCCGAGATTTCCTCGAAGAGCTGTCGCGCCAGGGTGTGCTGATGGGCTTGGCCTCCGATGAGACCGCGAGCTTCATTTTCTCGTTGAAGCGTCCGATATTTGATGCGCTGCTCGGTCAGGGCGCCGACGATGCGCGCGAGCTGGCCGCGCAGCTCTGGGAGGCCACGGTGCTGCTCGACAAGCTGGGGCTCTATACCGTCAAGGCCTTTCAGAAAACGCGCGAGGACCTCATCATCCGCCAGCAGCAGGAGCTGCTGGAGCTGTCGACCCCGGTGGTCAAGCTATGGGACGGGATCCTGGCGCTGCCGATGATCGGCACGCTCGACTCCGCCCGCACCCAGATCGCGATGGAGTCGCTGCTGCAGAAGATCGTCGAGACCGAATCGCAGATCGCGATCATCGACATCACCGGCGTGCCCACGGTGGATACCCTGGTGGCCCAGCACCTGCTGAAGACCGTCACGGCTCTGCGGCTGATGGGAGCCGATTGCATCATCAGCGGTGTGCGGCCGCAGATTGCGCAGACCATCGTGCACCTGGGGGTGGACCTGCAGGGCGTGACCACCAAGGCGAATCTGGCCGATGCGCTGAAGCTGGCAC